>Ga0180009_10000731_pt1 | contig 43205 bp, 31 predicted proteins | sample OS_PC_MetaG_FD_123537 | JGI IMG/M metagenome (GOLD analysis project Ga0180009, IMG submission 123537) | Groundwater microbial communities from the Aspo Hard Rock Laboratory (HRL) deep subsurface site, Sweden - OS_PC_MetaG | ecosystem: Environmental > Aquatic > Deep subsurface > Groundwater...
AAAAGCTTGGTCAGATTACAGGAATAACATCGATTCCGTAATAAACTGGCAATTCACTACTGATGATGCCAGGATTAAACTAAAACGCCTTTATCCGTCATTAGAGGGTTGACACGACACTAGGGTAATCACCCTAGCAGATTACGATCTTCACTACAGATACTGAACCTATTCACAGCCATACCTTTGTATTGATGATTTTTTTTAAAAACCTCAAACATTCTAGAACTATGAAAACACCTATTTTAAGTATTCAAAAAATTAGTCAGCTGGCACTTGGCATGCTTCTTATCGCAGGATTAACAATGGCTTCATGCAACAAAAAAGACGATGACAACCCTGATCCGGGTGGAGGCGATGATCCATCAACAGAAAATCCATCACCTCAGCTTGGGGCAGGCACTTTGGTTGCCATCAAAACACAAAACACCACTTCAACACCCATTGGTGATATCACAACAACAATTGGGCTGGGTGTTGCCGCCTTTTCCAGCAATGGCTATAGCTCCCTAACGGATGCCGGAAGCGTTCAACTTAATGGCAACGCACTTACGAAACAGTCAAACAACAGCTATGTTTTTATGCCATCTATAACAAATCCCACCGGGATTGAACTGGGCAATACCATCGAATGGGAAGTTGCCGGAAATGGAGACACCCCCGCCTTTTCGCATACGGTGCAGGCACCTTTTCCAACTGTTGGCGCAATTACCAGCAGCACTGATGTGAGCAAGTCGGGATATACACTTACTGTTGCCTCTGTTACAAATGCTGATTCAGTATATTTCCAGGTGGGCAACGTACTCAAAGCCCTTGCAGGAAACACCCGTTCATACGAATTTACGGCTGCTGAGCTTAGTGGATTAAGCACCGGACAAAGCATCATTCAGGTTGCTCCTTATAAAATCAGCCAGGCAGCATATGGTGGCAAGAACTTCTACTTTGTTAACGAAACAACGGTTTCTGCCAGTGCAAATATCACAGAATAATTTCCTGTGACAAGCTTAGAATACAGCGCTTAAAACAACCAACATCCTGCAAGCAATAACTTGCAGGTTTTTTTGTGCCATTATAAAACGTTACTTTGCAAGATGAAAAACCTGTCCATGCAACATTTCTTGAGCATAAGAGTAGCATTGAAACTGCTGCGCGGGATAGCTATTTTCTGCCTGCTAATTTTTGCTGCTAATATACAGGCCCAAAACCCCTTTTTAACAACCAAATTTATCACCACTGATAACGTAAAAACTTCAGCTGCACCTTTTAAGGCGGTAAGTTTTAGGTTTCCAGTCCATGCCAAAAATCAACTTACTGTTGACATTTCAGGAAAAATATTTCCCATTCAAATGGATGAACATATTCTTCAACAAAGCAATTTTTTGATGAGTACCTTATTGGTGTTCGATACCTGGCAGGACGAAATCAGGATTATCGGAATCCAACCCGGCGATAGCATCCAGACTTATTTATTTTCGCCACCAACAATAAATCTCAGCACAATGTCCACCAAAACGATTACTGACAGCTGCGATTTGCCGGCATTAATCATGCAGGAAGCGTGGCGAAAAGGATTGCCCGAGCCCGATTATGAACGCATACACAACAAAGTAAGTCATCAGATAATACACCACACTGCCAGCAGCAATACCATTACTGACTACCTAAACCTCGTGCGCAGCATCTATCTATTTCATACAGAAGTAAATGGCTGGTCCGACATGGGCTATAATTACCTGATAGCGCCAGATGGGAGCATTTTCGCCGGTCGCGATCCAGGCGATGAAATAGGACAGGATGAAGTTCTTGGCGCCCATTTTTGTGCTTCAAACACATCAACTATGGGCATAAGTATGCTTGGTACTTTTGATACAATAATCCCATCAGCGCAGGCCATGCAGTCGCTTGAGCAGCTTTTGACCTGGAAATCTGCAAAGGATGCTATTGATCCGCTTGCTGAACTCGCTCATCCCTTAAACGAAAATTTAGGCACTATCGCCGGCCATCGCGATGGCTGTTCTACCATGTGTCCCGGCGAATCTTTGTACAATCTGTTGTCCGAAATCCGGCTGAAAACACGCAATAATTTATACGATTGCGAAATTTATCCGGGATTTTTAGAATCAACACATTCTAATGCACTTGAAATATTTCCAAATCCTGTTGTAGGCAATGGTTTTACTTTGAGGTCTTCCTTACAAATAGAGAATATTATATTTTATACCATTACTGGTCAGCTAATTAAAGAGTCGTCCATTCACCGTAAGCAGGCTTTAATAACATTACCAGAAAAGCTTCCTTCCGGAATTTACATGATAAAGGTCATTCTCTCAAATCAGGAAATCGTTGTAAGAAAAATACAGTTAAATAACTTTTAACGCTTAAATATACTTATTCAGCTGTAACATCGTTGATTTTAATCCGTATGAAATACTATATTTGTAACACCTTTGTAGTAAACTAAAATTACTTTTGATTGCTTACAGATGGAAGAAGACAAAACAAAGCAAGTACTCCTAGATGAGAACAAAAAACTGAAGCACACCATTTCAGAGCTTCAGGAGCAGATGCGTGAGCAAAGCCAGCAATCAGAGAAAGACATTGAACACAGGCTGGCAGTAACCATTAATACGATTCCACTGGCCATTTTAAACCTTGACCGTTATGGCTATATTACTGCTGCCAATCCTGCCTTTTTAAAAACCTTTGATACCAATGCCGCCGACATCATCAATAAGATGAACGTCAAGAACTTCCCTCCTTTTCAGGGCACAGAGCTCAATGACAAGATCACATCGATGATCGATGACAAAATAGCTTTTGACATAGAATCGCCCTTTCCGCTAAATAAGGATAAAGACACTTTTTTCAGATGTCGCGGAACATTGGTTTCCAGTCGTTTGAGTGATGCAATTTCTTATATTCTGATCATTGGAGATGTGTCAAAACGAAAAATGACAGAGTACGAACTCATCAAAGCACTCGAAAAAGCTGAAGAATCAGACAAACTCAAAACAGCTTTTCTCACCAGCATGTCGCATGAAATCAGAACACCGATGAATCACATTATTGGTTTTGTTGATTTTTTGCGCGACCCTGAACTTTTGCAGGAAGAAAGAGAAGAATACTCGCAGATAGTATTCGATAGTGGCCAGGTGCTTTTGAGGTTGATTGATGATATCATCGACATTGCAAAAATTGAAGCCGGGCAAATGCGCCTGCATAAAACCAATTTTGTCCTTGATGAATTGCTTGGTAACACTTACAAATCTTTTCTTCAGCTAAAGCCTAAACGCGGAAAAGACCATCTCGACTTTGCGCTTAAAAAACCACCCCATATTTACAACCTGGTTGTAAATACCGATGCTGTTCGCTTTCAGCAGATTATCAGTAATTTATTGGATAATGCGTTCAAATTTACGGAAAACGGTCAAATTGAATTTGGTTATGAAATTGATGGTCAGGATCTTGTAATGTTCGTTAAGGACACTGGTGTTGGAATCGACAAGAGTCAGCACGAACTGATATTTAAACGTTTCAGGCAACTTGACTACAGCAGTACTAAAAAATATGGCGGAACCGGTTTGGGTCTATCCATCATCAAAGGCCTTATTGATCTGCTCGAAGGTCATATCAGTATTGAATCTGCTACCGGACAAGGAACAATATTTCGTTTTACTATTCCCTCGGCAGTGGTTCAAATTGAACAAGAAAAAAATAGCCCTAGAGCTATCGTACCAAAAAGATATGATTGGTCCGACAAAACCTTTCTCATTGTTGAAGACGAAAGAACCAATTACAATCTGTTAATGATTATGCTTCGTCCATCCAAAGTCAATCTTTTATGGGTCAAAGACGGGCAGGAAGCCATTGATTATATGCGTGAGAATTCACATGAAGTTGATCTGGTTTTGATGGATATTCGTTTGCCCCGGGTTAATGGCTATGATGCAACAATGGCAATCAAGCAGATGAATAAAGCCATTCCTGTAGTAGCACAAACAGCTTACGCCATGGATGTTGAGGTACAAAAAGCTTTACAAGCCGGTTGCGATGCCTACATCACAAAACCTATCGACCGCAATCAGCTGCTGGAAACTATTTCTAGGATTATTGGATAACTAATCAGCTTGTCGTTTTGCTTTCATGCGCACCACAGCTGCATTGCCTTTATGCCATTCGCCTTCATTTAGCCGATCAGTGGTTTCAACCAATTCCAGTATATCGAGCGCATAAAAATCCTGTTTTAAGAGCGCAGCATCATAAAGCATGGCAGCGTTTTTAGGACCTCCCGAATCATATTGAAGCTGAGATTTATGAAACGCCTCTATCAGGATTATTCCATCAGGCTTGAGGCTTTGAGCAAGTTGCTGATGCACTTGCTCGCGCTGGTGAGTAGGCAGGTGCACAAAAATCAATGCAATAAAATCATAGGTATTTGGCTCAAGCCTGATAGTTGACAAATCTGCTACTTCATAGTTGATGGAAACCTTTAAGCGATCAGCAAGGCGCAGGGCTTTTTCCTTTCCGGAATCGCTGTAGTCGAGTGCATGAACATCCCATCCTTGCCGCGCTGCCCACACCGCATTTCGGCCCTCACCTTCTCCGGGCAACAAAATTTTACCCGGTTTATGCGCTGCCAATACCTGACGAAAAAAAACATTTGGTTCTTCGCCATAAATATAAGCTTCCTCCGAAAAACGTTCGTTCCAAAATGATTTCATATCCCCAAAAAACAGTCTGCTATTCAATTTGTTCATGGACATCAACAACATGCTTTATTAAAGCACATTTTATTAAATTTGCACATGAAAAAATATCATTATACTACCATTTAAATTAAACACAATGCTTAAATTTAGAAATTCCCTGGTTCTGTTAATCATGCTTATTAGTTTGTTCCGCTTGCCGGTAAAAGCAGACGAAGGCATGTGGATTCCGATGTTTATCGAACGCCTCAACTATAAGGACATGAAAGAAATGGGGCTACAGCTTACTGCCGAGGAGATTTACTCAGTAAACAGTGGCAGTCTGAAGGATGCTATCGTTATCTTTGGCCGTGGATGCACCGGTGAGATCATCTCCGACAAAAGCTTGCTACTCACCAACCACCACTGCGGCTATGGTTCGATTCAATCGGTGAGCACTCCAGAAAATAACTACCTCAAAAATGGCTTTTGGGCGTCATCGTACGAAGAAGAAATTCCTGTACCCGGCCTTACAGCGCAGTTTTTAATTAGAATGGATGACGTTACCGCGCGCATGCTCGAAGGTGTTGATGCCACTATGACAGAAAAAGAACGCAACGAAAAACTCAGCGAAAACCGCAAAGCCATTGTAGCAGAAGCTACTGAAGGCAACCATTACAATGCCGTTGTAAAAGATTATTTTGAAGGCAATGAGTTTTACCTGCTCACCTACGAAACTTTCCGCGACATCCGTTTAGCAGGCACCCCACCTGAGGCAATCGGAAAATATGGCGCCGATACTGACAACTGGATGTGGCCGCGCCATACAGGTGATTTCTCGCTCTTTAGGGTATATGCCGGCGCAGATAACAAACCTGCTGATTATAGTGCAGACAACAAACCTTTCGAGCCCCGACACTCTCTTCCTGTTTCTATTGCCGGTATCGAGAAAGGTGATTTCGCCATGATCATGGGAAATCCTGGCAGCACCGACCGCTATCTTACCTCCTGGGGTGTTGATATGGCCGTAGAAGAAAGCAATCCTACCATCGTAAAGATCAGAGAAGAGAAATTGCGCATTATGCGCGAAGGAATGGATGCCAGTGATAAAACCAGGTTACAGTATGCATCAAAATATGCCGGAACAGCAAACTACTGGAAGTATTTTATCGGGCAAACCAAAGGTTTGAAAAAATTAAAAGTAGCAGATAAAAAACGACGCATCGAAGCTGACTTCAATCAATGGCTGGATGAAAATCCTGAAATGAAATCAACTTACGGCCAAGCTTTACCCTTGATAGAAAATGCTTACGAAACACTCAGCGAATACAATCTAGCCCGCTGGTATATGGTCGAATCTGTATTGCGTGGCTCCGAAATCCTTGGATTTGCTAACCGTTTCAATAAATTGGAAGAACTGCTTTCTGAAAAAGAAACGGATGAGGCTGCCGTAAAAGAACTGACAAAAAAACTTTCAGAAAGTGTTGACGCCCACTTTAAAAATTACAATGCAGCCATCGATCAAAATATGCTTGCCAGCATGATGGAAATGTACTATACCCAAGTGCCGGCAACGCAACAACCTGAGGAACTGAAAGAGGTTGCGAAAGATTATAAGGGTGATTTTGCAGCTTTTGCAGCAGACTTATTTAGTAAATCTAATTTTGGTGATGAGTCGAAAGTACGTGCTTTGCTCAACAATCCAAAAGCAAAAACTATCGCTAAAGATCCGGCTTACAAGCTTGTTAGAGCCTTTATTTCGTCCTATAACGAGATGATGAAAAAAACAGAATCAGCTTACGCAGATTTGGATAAAGGCAACCGCTTATTTATGGCTGGCCTGCGCGAGATGCAACCCAACAAAAAATTCTATCCCAATGCCAATTTCAGTCTTCGACTGACTTATGGCACTGTTGAAGATTATTTCCCGGCCGACGCGATTCACTACGATTATATCACTACCACCAAAGGAATCATGGAAAAGGAAGACACAACAACATGGGAGTTTGTTGTTCCTGAGCGCCTTAAAGAAATAATTGCTACCAAAGATTATGGCCGTTATGCCAATAAAGACGGCAGCATGACAGTAAACATGCTAACGACCCATGATATTACCGGCGGAAACTCCGGAAGCCCTGTAATTGATGCAAAAGGCAGATTGATAGGTTTGGCCTTCGATGGTAACTGGGAAGCTATGAGCGGTGATATTGCCTTTGAACCGGAGCTACAACGCACCATCAATGTAGATATTCGCTATGTATTGCTTATTATCGACAAATTTGCCAATGCGCAAAATCTGATCGATGAAATGGACATTGTAACCGACCGCCCTAAGATGAAAACTGTTAAAACAGAGCAAGCTACCCAAGAAGCTGTGCTGGTTGAATAACAGTTTTTTTTGCATCAATATTTCACAAATCCCCGAACAGCAAATGGTTTGCTGTTTGGGGATTTTTGATATCAACCAAACAGTATATTCGCAGGATTGATTAGCCTTTTTCAACAGACTCCAAAATATTGCAGTTGCAATCCTCGTTAGTGAGTGATAAAAAGGAAATATGCGGCTTATTTTGATTTTACTCCTGATGTTCACTTCCGTTCTGCAAGCACAAAGCACAGATTGGAATAAGATTGCAAAGACTTTTCAACATGCTGAAAAGTCTTTTTCGGAGATCAATACCCTGGCCGTATTTATCCAACAACATTTTGAAGGCAACGAACAGCAGGCAGCGGCAGTGTATTGGTGGCTGGGTAACCAAATCCGTTACGACCTGCAAAGTTTGAGAAGTCGAAGAACTTTCCGCAGTCAATCGCAGGACAAAATCACCACAGAAACTTTTCAAAAGCGAAAAGGTGTTTGCGAAGGCTATGCAGGTATCATGGACAGCCTTTTTAAGCTGCTCGAAATTCCATCATTTTTTATTAGCGGATATACCCGCCAGGGCAATGAAATAAGTGCTGTTCCGCATGCCTGGGTAGCGGCCAAACTTAACGAAAAATGGCGCTTTTTCGATCCTACCTGGGCTTCAGGCTTTTTGAATGGAAAACGCTTTGAAGCAAAATTTAATACGGATTTTTTTAACATCGATCCCGAACAGATGCGAAAAACACATATGCCCTACGACCCCATTTGGCAATTTAGCGATGAACCGATCACGCATCAGGAATTTATTTTGAATGAATTCGATTTGCAAAATAAAACAACTCATTTTGATTATATAGATTCTATCAATCTATTTGTGAAGCTGGATTTGTCGCAAAAGCTATTGGCCGAATATAACAGAATCCTAAAGAATTACTATCCCCATCAGGCAGTGAAAACACGTCTGGATTTTTTGTCAAGCAATCTTGAGATTGCCCGGCATAACTCAGCTATTGGCCAGATGAACGCTGCTACAACACACTATAATAATGCGGCAACGAGCTATAATAACTATGTGAAGTTACAGCAGCAAAGGAATCAGTCAAACCGCGAAACGAAGAAATCCTTGCTTATTCAAGCTGCCAACGAAATTGCCCAAAGCGATTTCTTAATCCGAAATATTGGAGAAGCTTCAACTGAACTGAAAAACTCCTTAAACACTTTACAAAAGGCAGTAAACAGCCTCAAAAAACAGCTTGAAAAAGAAGGTGTGCTTTTTGAGTAAACAGCAGGATTAAACAATATTTCAAGCCCTATTTCTCTTTAGCATAAGCATCGGGCAGTGTAAAGTTAAAAACAGAACCTTCTCCTTCTTCGCTTGCAGCCCAGAGTGCACCACCCTGCTTTTCGACCAGCGCTTTACATAAAAGCAATCCAAGCCCGGTACTTTCCTCGCCATCAGTGCCTGGTCGGGAAACCTTTTCGCTCAGTTGAAAGAGTTTCTTCATCATTTCTTCCGGCATCCCAATGCCATTATCGCGTACTGCAGTTTGAACCAGGCCATTGGATAGCCTGACCGTATCAATTTTTACAATACCTCCTTGCTTTGTAAATTTCAAAGCATTTGAAATCAGGTTGCGCAAAACAGTTGTTGTCATCTGCGAATCAGCACTTACCATATGACGCGATCCGGTATTATTGATAAGTTGAATAGACTTTTGTGCTGCCGCCTCCATTTTCAAATCAATACATTCTTCAACAATTTCGTGGATATAAAAATCGCTTTTCTCATAAATCAAACTGCCCATCTGAACCTGGGACCATTTAAGTAAATTCTCAAGAAGCTTATTCACCTTTATTGCTGTTTGATCTAATATTTGAACAAACTCATCCTGTTCGCTTTCGTCCATTGTATGCCTATTATCGCGAAGAAGCCTGGTCATGCCAACAAAGCCCGAAAATGGATTTCTTAAGTCGTGTGCTAAAATTGAGAAAAATCTATTCTTTTGCGCATCCAGCTCTTGAAGCTGTATGGCTTGCTGCTCTAATTTTTGATGTGAGTTTTCAATTTGTATGTTTAGCTGCTGAAGCGTTTCATTTTTTGTTTCAAGTTCCTTTCTGGCCTGTTTGAGAGAGAGATGTGTTTTGATACGAACAAGCACTTCCTCGCTGCGAAAAGGCTTGGTAATAAAATCAACAGCTCCAAGCCTAAAGCCCTTTACTACATCCGTAACTTCGGTTTTTGCAGTAAGAAAAACGACAGGAATATCCTTGAATTTTGGATTTGCTTTTAGCTGTTCACAAACCTGAAAGCCATCCATTTCGGGCATCATGATATCCAGAAGTATGAGGTCAGGAATTTTTTGATCCAGGTATTTCAATGCATTTGATCCGGAATTAGCAACTACCGGCTTATAGGCATTAGTACGCAACAAACTGGAAATCAATTGCAAATTTAAAGGATTATCATCCACCACAAGGATTACGGCAGGGAAAGGAGCCCTATAGGTTTGCTCATCCATAGCTTTCAAGGTTTTTTCGGATTTCAGAAATATGCTTTTCCATTTGTCTCACATTTATTTCGAACAGCTCAAAATCAAACGTCTCCAAAGCCTTTTTAAATCCTGCAACATTAGTATCAAATTGTGTCATGGAAAACTGTTTTACCAGCTCTACAAACTGATTTAGAAAGTTTTGTAGTAATTCAGCATCAAAAGCGGACTTCATGGCTTCAAAATCATTTTTTAGTGATTTATCAAAATAGTAAATAAATCCACTGCATTGCTCTTTAGAGAGCGCTTTAATTCTTTGGCTATCAACTTCAGGCTCTGCCATTTGCTTGGAAACACGATGAGACAAGAATTTAGCCAGGCAGCGCATAAGCTCATTTCGGCCGACAGGTTTTCGCAAGTAATCATGAAATAGCTCATGAATCAGCCCTTCATCATGTTTCATACTCGAAGCAGTAAAAGCAACAACAGGCAACTCCTTCTTTTTAAATATTTTATGAAGTCGTCTGGTGGTTTCATAGCCACTAATCCCCGGCATTCTCAAATCCATCAAAATCAGATCAGGCTTGTGAACCTTTACCAATTCAAGACATTCAATGCCGTCACTTGCCTCGATTACCTGCAATGAGGAGCTAGCTAAAAAACTCTTAATTAATTCGCGATTATACCTGATATCATCTACTACCATCACCAATGCCTCATCAAAATGCATCAGCTCATCATCCCAAATAAAAGCACTTTCTGAATCAGGTATTTGGTCGCTCGATTCAATATTCGGCAAAACAATAGTAAAACAAGTGCCCTTGTCATTGTTGCTTTCATGGAATAGTTCACCACCCATAAAATTAACCAGTTTCTTGGTTATTGAAAGCCCAAGACCAATACCTCCATATTTTCGGGCACTATCGGCTTCTACCTGGTAGAAAGCCTTAAATATCAACTCTTTTTGATCTTCAGGAATACCGATTCCTGTATCACAAACCCGGATTTTCAAGTCGTAAAGCTTATCGTTTTCCGACTTTCTATTACTTTCAGCAGTAACTTCGATCAAACCATTATTTGTGAATTTTATCGCATTACCTACCAGATTAAACAATATTTGTCGCAGGCGAACATCATCTAAAATCAACACTTCAGGCATATCCATGTTGCAGTTATACCTGTATGCTAATCCTTTCTCATCGGCTTTTACCCTAAAAAGCTGTTCTATTTCATCAAAAACAGTTTGAATACGCACGGCTTCAGGTTTTATAACCATTTGGCCAGCCTCAATTTTTGACAAATCAAGAATGTCGTTTATCAGCGAGAGTAACGTGCGACCGCTTTTGAGAACTGCTTGTAAATAGGATTTGTTCGTATCATCGTGCACCGTGTTGAGCAATATTTCACTAAAGCCCAAAATAGCATTCATGGGGGTTCTGATTTCATGGCTCATATTGGCCAAAAATTCCGACTTTGCTCTATTTGCATCTTCGGCAATTTTTCTTGCCTCTAAAATTTCCGTTTCGTATCGATTCCGATAAATTGTTCCAGCAATAATTTCGCCCGCCAGCCGCAACAAATTAATATGTTCCTCCGACCACAAGCGTTCCTCTTTTACAGCATCAAAGCCAATAAAACCGATAAAAGTTTCTCCATAAAACATGGGAATAGCCAACAATGATATAATCCCCTGCGGATCAAGAATTTCCTTCTCAACGTGATATTGCGGGTCAATTTCGCTCACTTTTGGAATATAAACAAATTCCTTGTTCCTGAACTTATCCTGCCATCGTGGCACAGCTTCAAACGGAATGCCCTGTAAGTTTTTAATTTCAGGAGTTGTATCGCTGCTGCACCATTCATAAGTGTTATCAACGGTATCATCATCGATATTATACTCAAAAATATAAACACGATCAACAGCAGCATATTGCCCCAGACGTTCTAGTGTAGTCTGAATTGCCTCAGGAATTAGATCCATGGGTGATTGGATCAAAAGTGACGAAAAATTAAGAATCAAAGTATGCAATTCATTCAAAGATTGCAGCTTTTGTCCGCTCTCACTATTAAAATTCTGCATCAGTTATTTTTTTTAGAATATGCAATGTCAATATATAGAAAACAGTCGACCCGAAGTTTCGGGACTCCTTTATTTTAAATACTTCGCAAGCCCTGCCTGTCTGCTGCCAGGTAGACCTGTCTATTGCCAGGTAAATCTGACGGCCAGGTTTATCTGCTGAAGGCTGGCAGGCTCGAACACGAACATTATAAATCAGCCACTGTACTTAAAACCAAGCACTTCTAATTCGGCAAACGCACGGTAAATTTACTTCCCTTCTTGAGCTTACTCGCAATCTCAAGCGTTCCCTGATGCATCCTCACAAAATCCTGCACTATTAAAAGCCCAAGCCCGGTACCCTTTTCATTGGCTGTTCCTGGTTCGGAAGCAATGCTGCCTGTCGATTTTAGCACTTTTAATTTCGCAGCATCAATACCAATGCCATCATCTTCCACAATCAACTCAATGGCATCAGACTTTTTTCTTCCAACAATTCTGATCTCCGATTTGGGTTTAGAAAATTTGATTGCATTGCTGCATAAATTCCTCAAAACAGCTTTAAGCATTTCTCTGTCGGCCTCAAACTCAATGTCCGAATCAATATTTTTAGTGAATTTAATATTTTTCTCAAAAGCTTGCGGTTCGAGTATTGAACACACTTCTACTATGAGCTCGTTTAAGGCAATCTGCTCAGTGCTTGGCTTGATGACCCCTCTATTCAACCTACTCCAACTTAATAGGTTATCGATTAACACATTGAGATCCTTTACCGTTTTGTGCAAAGTACTTAATAATTCTTTACGCTCATTGGCTGGCAGCTTAGCTTCATTTTCCAACAGCAATGCTGAGAGCTTCTCTACACCTGCGAATGGACTTCTGAGATCATGTGATAAAATAGAGAAGAAACGATCTTTATCCGCATTACTTTTTTTTAGTTCGTTGATTAATCTACTTTTATGCAAGGCCAATGCCAGGTGATTAGCAGCTAATTCGCCCCATTCAACCTCATCGGCAGTAAATTTATGCTCCTTGTAAAAACCTACCAGGATCGCTCCAATTTTCTCCTCACCAACAATCATCGGTAGGCCGAGGCCTGATACGGTTTCAAAATCCTTTGAAATATCATGGCTTACATATTTACTTTCGCCGGCATGCTGAATTACAAGTGCCTTACCTTTTTCTAAAACACTCTGTGTAAGGCTTTTTTGATTTGGTTTGGCCCGGTAGTTTTTATAATAGTCGTACAAAGCTTCCGGAGCTGCAAGAGGAATAGCCTGCTTGCTTTCTGCATCCCAGGTGGTGATGTAACACACATCGCATTGCATCAATTGCTGGAGGCTTTCAGAGAGTTTTATCCAATCCGGTTTCTTATCCTCAGCTTGCAATGCCAACTGCGAAAGCCGGTTCAGGTTTGCCGTTCTGGCTTCTTTATCCGTAAGCAGCTTTTGTACACGTTTAAGCTCCGTAATATCTATTCCTGAGCACAGCAAGCCATTGACCTGACCTTTTTCATCATAAAGCAGGGTGTTCTTCCACAAAAAATGATATTCAAAACCGCTTACCGTTATAAGCCTGGATTCAATTGCTTCGGAGGTAACAAAATTGTTTTCGAAGGCATCATTTAAAAACTCCTGTATCTTTTCTCTTTCACGTCCGGGTTTGAGCAGCGAACTCCATTTTTTGCCAATAATCTCTTCTTTTTCTTTGCCGGCTATCTGGCAGCCAGCCTGATTAATCAAGCGTACGGTAGAATCTCTGTTAAAGCCTATGATTAATGAACCTGCAATATCCAGGTACTTCTGGGCTTTGTTGCGTGCGTTGACCAAATGATCCTCATAAGTTTTAAGATCAGTGATATCACGTGCAGTACCAAGTATCAGACTTTTATTTCCTATGATTACAGGATAGGCACTCAACTCAATAATTAAATGATTACCCCTGGTTTTTTCAATCACGATTTCATGCGAAACACTTTGTTTTCCAATGGCATTATGTGCAAGAATGCTGGCCACTTTTGGAACTTCGCTCAAGGGCAGCTGATTCAGTTGCAGCAAGCTCTTGCCTAACAATTTAGCTTTCGAATCGCCAAGAAGCTGCTCTGCTGCTCTGTTCGCATCGACCAAAACACCTTTCATATCCGCTATAAAATAGGCATCCGGGCTGTCTTCAAAAAGTATATTAAGACGGTTTTCATAGTCGCGCAATGTAGCCTCAAGAGCAGCTTTGCGGCTAATATCCTGCACAAAAATTAACACCATCCGCTCGCCATCCGACCTAAAAAAATTTAAGCCATGCATGACAACAGCCACAGTATGACCGTTTTTATGATAATACGCTTTTTCATAAGGCCCAAAATGGCCGGAAATGTATAAGGCCTCTGTTTGAATCCGATCGAGCTGATGAAAACGTTTTGGTGTGATATCAAAATACGTCAGCTGTTGCAATTCGGTTTTGCTATAGCCCAAAATTTGGCTGAGTGCTGAATTGCAGTCAGAAAAATGTTTCGTAGCAGAATCAATCACGGCTATCCCGATCGGTGAATCAGCAAAAAGCGTGCGAAAAAGTTTATTCGGATCTTCAGGAGATAAATCAAACTGGGATTTAAACAGCGTAAAACCATTCGTGTCTTCTTCGCAATTGCAGCTCTTGTTTATTTTTGGGAAGAGCATAAGCAAACTATCCGGCTGACTATGGCCTTCTGCCAAACGGCAGCTCCATTTAATTTGGCGTTTGGCATTGATCAACAAGCTAAAAAAAGTGCGCTCATTCTCCTGATTTATCCAGTTGGTGAGGATCTCCTGATTTTCCAGCTCCGGAATAATTGATGAAACATACGCTCCTTCCACCTGGCCAAAACCCTGAACTGCTGCATCATTGGTAAATTGTATAAGTCCATTACGCTTGCAAATGATAAGTGGTTCGGGCAATGCCTTTAACAACTGTTTCCAATATATTTCGTTCTCTTTCATAGCAAAAACTTATGAAATACTTGCAGGTAGCCAGCGATTAATGAGTGCAAAGATTTCGGCAGGTTTAAAGGGTTTGGTAATATAATCATCACAGCCTGCGCTCAGGCACATATGCCTGTCATCGTTTGCTGCATAAGCAGTTACTGCAATCACTTTGAGATCAGGATACAACAACTTGATCTGTCGGGTAGCTTCCAGTCCATCCATCACCGGCATTTTAATATCCATCAACACAAGATTAATGGAAGGATTTTCTTTTACCAGATTGAGTGCTTCACTTCCATTACGCGCATACAAAACATTAAAGGGTTTGGCTTTAAAGATGCGTTTGGTATAAAGCACGTTCAAGTCTTCATCTTCGGCAACTAAAATTGTTGGCCATTCAGCATTATATTCTATTTGATTTTGCATTTGTTTAGGTTTTTCCGCTTCTATTTCCATTGCTGATTTTAAAGGAAGATGCACATAAAATGCTGTTCCTTCATTAATTTTTGAGTTGATGCTGATTTTTCCTTTGAGCAGATGAACGATGCCTTTCACGATTGTTAAACCCAATCCGGCGCCCTCCTGATCACGTGTGCTGGAAAAGTCTTCCTGAATAAAAGGCTTATAGATATCTGGCAAAGCGGCTTCCCCAATCCCTTTACCACTATCGTGAACATAAAGAATCAATTCATTCTCTTCTATCTGGAATCCAATTTCAACAAAACCCTTGTTTGTATATTTTATGGCGTTAGACAACAGTTCGTTGGCTATCTTAAACAGGTATCCGCGATCGCTGTCAAAATGAAGCTGACGATGCTGTTTCGGGATTTCAAGTTTTAAATCAAGTTCTTTGGCGCTGGCCAGCAGCTGATGCTTTTTATAAACTTCTTCTAACAAACTCTGTAAATGAATGGTTTCAATATTGAACGGCATATTTCCCGACATCAGCAGGGAGACATCCATAATATCATTAAACGTATCCGTTAATCGGTCAACACTGGTGCCCAGTGCATCGATATAATCATTGCGATCCTCCATAGAAATATCCGTATCGAAAAGCAATTGAGAAAAGCCCACAATACCATTGAGCGGTGTTCTGATTTCGTGAGAGATATTATTCAAAAATGCTGTTTTAAGTTTATCGCTGGCTTCCGCTTTGTCTCTTTCGCGATCGAGTTCCGCATTTTTCTTCAGAATTTCCTCATTCTGGATTTTTAACTTATCGTTGAGTTTACTCAGTTCTTGATTTTGATATTCCAGCTTGTGCTGGTTTTGTTTGAGCAAATAGTCTGTTTGCTTTTTTAGTTTTAAATTGGTGAGCAATTCGGCAAAAATCTGTAAGAGCGAAAGTTCGCTGTCCACAAAGCTCTTATGCTTTTTTACAGCATCAAAACCAACATAACCCAGGCACCTGTCCTGCTCCATTAAAGGAATCGTGATCAGGGATTTAATGCCCTGCGGTTCGAGTATTTGATACAAGGGATCGTTGGTGTCAAGCTGATTGATATCCTCCACAATTGTTATTTCACCCTGCTGATGCGATGCGACCCATTCGGGGATCGACTTGTTGGGAACCCTTTTAAGGTTTTCTATTTCAGGGCTGGTTCCTTCCGAACACCATTCGTAGGTATTCGTCATATACTGCTCATCCCAGTTATAGTCAAAGATATACACCCTGTCAACTCCTGCAAAGCTTCCGATTTTGGCGAGTGCATCATCAATAGTTTCATCAATTCTGGCGAGTGGCAGGTTGATAAAACGTGTAGCCAGATGCGTTAGGGTTTGCAGAAGATTGTTATTCTGCAAAAGATTATTTTCCAGTTGTCTGATATTGGTGGTTTCCCGCAACATCATCAGCACCGAATTGGAATTCATGGGCGAAATTCGGGCTTCATAAGCGAGTTGCTCTTCCTTGAATGGAATCTGTAAATCAATGAGTTGTATCTGCTTGGTACCTATTGTCCGCTGAATAGCTTTAGCAAGTATGGATTTGTTGGATTCGGTAAAAAGCTGTTCGAGCGTCCAGCCTTTTTCAGGCAGTTCGTTCAAAAAACGCAGGGGTTGCTGTTCAAAAATATCAACTAGCTGGCCTTTATTATCGATCACAAGCATATAATCCGGCATTGCCCTTATTACAGCTTTCAACCTGGCTGTAGTTTCTTTGAGCTCGCGTTCAGATTCCTTTTGCTGGGTAATATCGCGGTTGATAGAACCAAACATATAATTTCCGGCCAGCTCCACGGGAAACAACAAGGTTTGCAGTGTGCGGATTTCGCCATTTTTTGTTTGTATTTCTCTTTCATTGCGCTCATGAACCCAGCGCTGTTCTTTTCGGGCAAGCAGGTTGAGGATACGTTTGCGGATAGTTTGTGCTCCTGAAGGTGATGCTTTCTTTATTGAATCAGGACCAATCATGTGCATCACATCCCAAATGTATTTCCCCATCACTTCTTCTGCCTTATAGCCTGTCATGTTTTCTTCTCCTTTGTTCCACAAAGTGATCCTACCTTCCTCATCGAACAAGATAATTCCTTCGTCGCTCTGCTCAACAACAGCACGAAAACGCGCTTCACTTTCGCGCAAATGTTGCTCGGTTCGCTGCGCAGAAGTAATATTACGCACCAATACAACAAAAATTGGCAGCGGAATATTAGATTCATAACTCACTGAAAGTTCATACCATTGTTGCTCATTTTTATGCTCCATTGCATAAACTTTGCCGGATGAAAGTCCTTTCTCTTTGGCCTCTTCAAGGGCACTAACTATTACTTTCATCACATCTTTAGTCAGGAATTCGCGCATGTGTTTGCCGAGAAAATCCTTTGGAGATTTTAGGAGGTCTTCTGTTGAAGCGGAATAATAGTCAAGTACATGGTATCGGCTGTCAAGCACAAATAACAAGTCCGGGATCGCCTTCAGGATGGCTTCTTTCTCGATCAAAGAAACGCTATCACTAATGTTCAGGTGTCGGGGTCTCCATTCTTCGAGTAGATACAAGTTTTCCGCATCATCAAAACTGATATCCGTTTTTAAAAGCAGGATATGATTGTCTTTAACAGTATCATCCTCAGCGAGTTTATATTGCAGCAATTGACAATTAGCGGGTATCAGGTGCGAAAAATAACGACTAAGGCTGTCATCGGCCTTATGCAACCGTGTTGCAATCGAAAAAGGCTCATCGTTTAAAGGGTTGATAAGCGACAACTCTTTTTTGGACAAATTGCAATAGATCACATCGTCTTCTTGATTCACAACAAAAACGATGTGCTGGAGATGATCGAAAAACTTTTTCCAATAGGTCGGATTCCTTTTCATTGTTGACTTGTTTTGTTTAAATCAAAATTATCCGCTTTTTATTATCAGTGGAAGCAAGTATATTCTTAGTTTCCTATACCTTATGATGAAAACGCAGAAAAAAAACCAAGGAACAAAATGGTTGATTTTATAGTTGTTTCTACTAATAAAAATTGCTGACATTTTGTTAACGATGTAAAAATACTGATTTCAAATCAAATAGCAAATCTTCCTAAGAAGTTTTAGTAAATAAAAAACGTCAAAAAGTTAGATTTATTTGACTTGAAAATCCTGTTCATGGAAAGCCCGGCTGCAAGCTGGCTTTTCTGTTGCGCTGGTTCAGTGCCTCTATGAAACACCAGTCGGGTCAACAAATTGATAAGATTTGAGTAAACAAAAAACCTGCTTGCTCACTCAAGGGCCAGCTCTCCGGCTAACTGTCGCAGGCTGATTTCACTAATTTTTACCTGTAATCGGGCGCTTAATAAACGACTTTCGGCAGCCATAAAATTGCGTTGTGCCTCCCTAAATTCAATCCCTGAAAGATCGCCAAGCTGGTATCGCTCCGAGGCAATTTCAAGATTCTCGCGCGCTGCCAGCACATTTTGCGACTCCATCCGCAGCAAATGCATGCTATTGGTATAGGCTTCGAATTGTTGGTAAAGTTCGGCCTTTAAGCTGTTTTCAAGCGAAGCTATCCTAAGCTGGCTGCTCTCAAGCATAATGTGTGCATTCTGCTTGTCGCGTCGCACACTAAATCCATTAAAAAGATTCATCCTGGCGCTAAGTCCATAGGTTATTCCATTCGTCTGACTTGTTTTAAGAAACCCGGCCTCAGAGTTTTGATCGTTGAAAGTGTAGCCCAAATTGAAGTCAAGCTCGGGAGCCTGACGTCCTCTAATTTCTTTCAGGCTTAGCTGCGCCAGTTTTTCATCTTGCGCACTCAGCATAAGCGAGGTGTTGTTTTCAAGCATTTTCTGGAGCAAAATCTCTCTGATAAGGTTTTCTTGAATAGCAAAGCTGTCAGCCACTTTAAATTCCACGCCCGGATCGCGTCCCAACAAATCATTTACCACAGTTTTGAGTTGCGCAATACGATCGTTGAGATCAAGAAATAAGGCACTGTCGGCATTTCTGTCAACCTCAGCTTGCAGCAATTCAAGTCGCGAACCTGCTCCTATTTCAAGCATCTGTCCGGCTAAGGCTACCCGTTCGTGGTCCACTTCAATGGTTGTTTTTACTACATCAAGCTGCAGGTTGATTTGCACCAGGCTGTAGTAGTTGGCCAATATATTGTACACATTATTTTCGACGGCTAACAACAGCTCCAACTCAGACTGCTGCTGCATGGTATTAAGTATATCATAGCGTCTGAACATCTGGAGGCCATCAAAAAGCGTCCAGTTTAATTGCGCTGCCGCAGAAAAAGCATCAGAACGCGCTCCTTTGCGGTCGTTGACCTGGCCTGTGAGAAACTCCTGCTTTGAATCGTTTATGCTGTAGTTTTGTCCGGCAGTAAGTGCTATTTCCGGCAAAAATCCGGCACTACCCAGGCTGTTGTTATTTTCGGCAATGGCTACCTCTTTCTTTACCAACCTGATATTGTAATTATTCTCTAAGCCAATACGCACAGCATCTGCCTCCGTAAGCAAAGGCTGCGACAAAGCCAATAAGGGCCAACTGAGCCAAATAAGCAAATAAAACTGCTTTGTTTTCATTGATAGTCTGTTTTTTAAAAGCAAATCACCTTAATCAACCTATGTGGTTTCCCTTTGATTTGCGTTTTCCTTATTTCCAAAACTGTCGTCAACATTAGAAACCGCCTTTTCTTTCTCCGAGATAAATGCGTACATAGCCGGAATTACAAAAAGTGTAAGCAAGGTTGCAAATGTGAGGCCCCCAATGATAGCTGTTCCCATAGCCACGCGGCTTTCAGAACCAGCTCCCAGTGCCAGCGCAATAGGAACTGCTCCCAATATTGTTGACAAACTTGTCATCAAAATTGGCCTGAAACGTGCTACAGCAGCTGAGTGTATCGCTTCCACCCTCGACAAGCCCAAGGCTTTTCGCTGATTGGCAAACTCAACGATGAGGATACCGTTTTTTGACACCAGACCGATAAGCATAATAATGCCGATCTGACTGAAAATATTCAATGTTTTATCAAAAAACCAGAGCGTAAGCACCGCGCCTGCCAATGCCAAAGGCACAGTAAACATGATAATCAGCGGATCCCTAAAACTTTCAAACTGTGCAGAAAGCACCAGATAAATCAGTATAAGCGCCAGCAAAAACGCGAACACCAAACTCGAGCTGCTCTCTTCATAATCTTTGGAAGCTCCTGCCAGGGAGGTGCTGAATGTTTCGTCAAGTGTTTCACTGGCTATACGATCCATTTCCTGGATTCCATCTCCAATGGTTTTTCCATCCACCGGATTGGCAGAAACAGTTGCTGAAACATAGCGGTTGTAGCGAAAGAGTTGAGGCGGATTGATCTCTTCGGTTACTTCGACCAAATTTGACAGCTGAACCATAACTCCGGCGTTATTTTTCACATAGAGTGTTTCCAAATCCAGCGGCTGGTTACGATAGCTGCGCTCAAGCTGGCCAATAACTTCGTACTGCTTTCCATTCATAATGAAATAACCAAAACGATTGCCACTAAGCGACAGCTGCATTGTTTGAGCGATATCCTGTGCCGAAACGCCCAGCATACGCGCTTTTTCGCGATTGATAGAAATCTGTAATTCGGGTTTATTGAATTTCAGATCCAGGTCAGCAAACTGAAAAACAGCACTCTCATTTACTTTTTTCATAAAATCGGGCAGTACTTCGCGTAATTTTTTAATGTTGGCAGCCTGAATCACATACTGAACAGGCAAGCCACCTCGCTGCGTGCCAATAGACTGGTCCTGAATTACAAAGCTACGTGCTGCTGTCAGCTTACCCATTTCTTTGCCAATAGCATTCGCAATTTCCTGTTGTGAACGCTGACGCTCATCAGGCTCGACAAGACGAAGTCGGGCAAAAGCTGAATTGACCGAGCTACTGGCACCGAAGCCAGGAGAGGTTACCGTTACCAAAGCATAAGTCTCAGGGACTTCTTCTTGTATTACGTCGATCATGTCTTTTACGTAATCTTCCATAAATTCGAAAGTACTTCCTTCGGGCGCTGTAACCATTAAGCGCATTCCCGAGCGATCTTCGAGCGGTGCCAATTCAGAGGGCAGGCTGCTGCCTATACTATAAATAAGCAGGCCTGAGACACCAATAATCACAAAAGCCAACCATTTTACGCGTAAAAAGGCAGCCAGAAGCCCTGCGTATCCATCCGTTAAACCCTTAAAGAAAGGCTCTGTAACTTCGTAAAGCCAATTATTTTTTTCACGCTTTTTCAAAATTCGTGTCGAAAGCATGGGAGTAAGCGTAAGCGCAACAAACGAGCTGATTATAACCGAACCGGCAAGCACTACACCAAATTCACGAAATAGCCTGCCCGTGATACCTTGTAAAAAAATTACCGGCAGAAATACTGTTGCCAGTGCTACAGTTGTTGCAATAATAGCAAAGAATATTTCGGACGATCCTTCCAAACCCGCCTGCAAAGGAGAAACTCCCTTTTCTATCTTACTATAAATGTTTTCAATCACTACTATCGCATCATCCACCACCAGGCCTATTGCCAGCACCAGTCCTAACATAGTTAGCACATTGATTGAAAAATCAGCAATATACATGATAAAAAATGCCCCGACCAGCGAAATGGGGATCACCAGCACCGGAATAATCGTGGTACGCCAGTCGCGCAAAAAGAAAAAGATTACCAAAACAACAAGCACAAAAGCCATATAAATGGTTTGCTCCACCTCACTGATCGAATCGCGGATAAAATCGGTATTGTCGAAACCTATTCCCAGTTCTATATCAGGAGGAAGGTCTTTTTGAATTTTTTCCAGACGGCGGTAAAATTCATCGACTATCTCAATATGATTGGATCCCGGTTGCGGTATAATTACATTGCCCACCATCGGCACGCCATCACGGCGCAAAATGGTGCGCTCATTCAAGGGTGCAAGCTCGGCATATCCGATATCCTTGAACCTTACCAAACCGTATTCGCCTTCTTTGATAATTAAGTTGTTGAAATCGTAGGGAGTTTCCAGACGTGAGAGTGTACGAACAGTAAGCTCAACTGTATTTCCTTCGATTCGGCCGGAAGGCAGCTCCAGATTTTCGCGCAGCAAGGCGTTGCGAATATCCAACGGACTCAAATTAAAAGCCGCCAAACGGATAGGATCCATCCACAAACGCATAGAATATTCTTTTGAGCCCCATACAGCGATAGAACTGACACCCGGAATGGTTTGCAGGCTTTCTTTAAACGTTCGTTCAGCAATTTCTGTCAGCTCCAGCAAGGAGCGCTGTTCGCTTTTAATGTTCAGAAAAATAATAGGGGACGCATCGGCATCAGCCTTCGAAACAATCGGCGGATCAGCGTCAGGAGGCAGATTACTGATAGCACGTGAAACCCTGTCGCGCACATCATTCGCCGCGGCTTCAAGATCAACCGAAAGGTCGAACTCCACTGTAATGGTACTTCTCCCATCGCGACTCACCGAGGTAAGTGTTCTGATACCATCAATGCCATTGATTGACTCTTCGAGTGGTTCGGTAATCTGAGATTCAATCACATCAGCACTGGCTCCTACATAATTGGAACTCACAGTGATAATAGGTGGATCAACACTGGGATATTCGCGCACACCAAGAGAAACCATCCCTATCAACCCGAAAAGTATGATCAGGATCGACATAACGGTTGCCAGCACAGGTCTTCGGATACTTATTGATGAAAGACTCATACCTTATTGCATTTCTGTTATTTGCACTTTCATGCCGGGTCTCAATTGCAGCAGACCTGAAGTAAGCACCGTATCTCCCGGATTTAAACCTTTTGTAATTTCTACAGCCGCTTCGGTTCTAAGTCCTGTTGTTACAAGCCGGGGCATGGCCTGGCCATTTTTATAAACAAAAACTTTGCTGGATCCCATTTCAGGAATCAGCGCTTCAGCGGCCAGCTGCATAGTTTCCTCTCTGCTTTGCAATGGAATAATAACACGGGCATAGCTGCCAGGCATAACACGGCCTTTTTCGTTGGCATAGCGCGCCCTCACCGGCAGTGATCGGGTTTGCTGATCGATGAGTGGCTCTAAGGCATAAATTACAGCCTCAAATTGTCCGCTTTGGTTTTCAACAGAAAACATAACCCGGCTTCCTCTGCTGATAAACGGGGTATAACGCTCGGGTATGCTGAATTCAAGCTTAACAGGTTTTAGTTTTGCCAGCGATACCAATGGCATTCCGGGAGCCACATAACTGCCTTCGCTCACTTGTCTGAGCCCTAACTGCCCATCGAAAGGGGCTTTGAGAAGTGTTTTGTCGAGCTGAGCCTGTAAGAGCGCTGCCTCTGCCTGCAATGTGCTTAAATCTGTAAGCACCTGATCATAGGTCTGCTGACTGATTCCTTGCTTATCCAGCAAGCTTTGCTGCCTTTGTTCAAGCTGTATTGCCAAATCAAGCTGATGTCGGTTTTTTTCTATTTGAGCGTAAAGATCAGCATTGTTGATCGTGATCAACAAATCGCCTTCTTTTACTGCTTTGCCTTCTTCAAAATGGATTTTTTCTATCCGTCCGGCAATTTCGGCAGCGATCATCACTTGCTCATCAGCCATAACAGAGCCTCCGGCAATAAGTTTATCCGTGAGTGGTGCCAGACGCATTATCATAGCCTTCACGGGCAATTCGGCTGTTGTTCTTTGTTGCTCGCGCAGAGGATTATCCGCCTTTTTTCGATCGAACAAACCACCGTAAAACATCAAGCCAAGCAGCACAATCACAATGAGCGTAATACTAATCAGCTTTACTACATTATTTCTATTTTTCATAACCATGTGTTTGAAACAACCACTGATAAACCAGAGATGTTCAATTTGTAAACAAAAAATGCTGGTATGCCGACAAAAGTACACTGAAAGAAAGCACAATTTCCATTTGTATAACACGTCATTATGCAACAAATTTAAATATCTCCGTTATTTGGCGAATTTAACGCCTGCTCAATTAAAGGAAAAACAGCAAACTTAAAGCCATCACAGCCATTCCGGCAATCAAGCCGTAGATAGAATAATGATGTTCGCCATACTCTTCTGCAGCCGGAAGCAGCTCATCAAGCGAGATGAAAACCATAATGCCCGCTACCACCGCAAAGAGCAACCCAAACATCACCGGACTCATAAATGGCATTAAAACCAAGTAGCCCACAAGCGCTCCAACCGGCTCAGCCAAACCACTGCTAAAAGAAATCCAAAAAGCCTTTTTGCGGCTGCCTGTAGCATAATAAACCGGTACTGAAACAGCAATGCCTTCGGGGATATTATGAATGGCGATAGCAACAGCAATTGCAATACCAAGATTTGGATCGGACAAGGCAGCAATAAAAGTTGCAAGACCTTCCGGGAAGTTATGGATACCGATAGCCAAAGCGGTGATCAGTCCCATCCGGGCCAGCTTTTTCTTCTTTGCATCAATATGATCCATCTCTTCAACACGCTTTACTTCGTGCGGGTTTTCAACGCTTGGGATGAATTTATCAATCAGTGCTATCAATAAAATTCCGCCAAAAAAAGCTGCTACAGTAATCCAGCTGCCCTGCTTGATACCATAAGCTTCGATAAGTGATATTCTTGCTTTCGATAAGATTTCAACGAATGAAACGTAGATCATCACCCCTGCAGAAAATCCCAGTGCGACAGATAGAAACCTGGTATTGGTGCGCTTTGCCAACAATGCAATTGCACTTCCAATTCCTGTAGATAAACCCGCAAACAAGGTGAGGGCAAAAGCAATTATGATACTTTCCGTTGAAACCATAGCGGGTTTTGAATGTCAGTTTTAATACAACAGGCAAAAATAATACAATACGTTAAAAAAAGGCTTATTGGATTGATGAATCATCAATAGATTTGTTTTTCTGATGAGCATAAGCCATGCGCGTTGCCATTTTTTGCTTCTCGCGTTCAATCACAAGGGTTGTAATTTCATCTGCACGCTTATCGTCATCAGCAAGCTGAAGTGCTTGATTAAAGCGATTTTCAGGAATGTCGTGGCGGTACATCAGTGCGCAAAGCTGTTCAAAATCGTGTTGCAGTAAATGGCGTATAAACAGCTTGATTCGTGCATGTAATTCCTTATAGCTTAAGTTGTTGACTTTTGACAAATTTGCCGGATTGATCGGCTCCTGTGCTGCTGTCATATTTTTACTTTTTTAAAGGTCAATATTCGTCTGTATAAGTTGTGTGCCTTCGTTCAGCTCATACCCAATAAGATTGCCATACCCAACGCGGTTTTCAATGTAAACGCCATTATCCAAATCGATAAATTTATAGGCTTTGGACTGAATAACATGGTGCATAAACTCCAAATCCACTGGCACATGTCCATGCACCACTTTCCTGTTTCTAATTTTTTCGGGCACCACACTAAATTCCCTGGTCCAAATCATGGCCTCCTTATCGGTAAAAGGATCATCGATTTTAAAATTAAGTCCGGCATGTACAAGAACGAAGTCGTCTAACTCAATGTAATATTTCAGTTTACGCATCCAATTGATATACTTTTCAGGAATTTCGCCGGCATAGGTAGCCCCAAAGCTTTCAAGGGTTTCCTTGCCACCATGTATTTCCCAGATAGACTGGATTTTCATTTTGCGTTTGATGCCAAAAAATGATTTCTTTGAACGATCTTCATCCCAGGCTTTTATGCAATAATCTTCATGATTACCCAGTAAAAATTTAACCTGAAATTCTTGTTCTTCAAGTTCCATCAGGTAATCGAGCACAGCCTTGCTATCGGGGCCGCGGTCGATGTAGTCGCCCAAAAAATAGAGTGTATCGAATTTACCCGGCTTTATCATGTTTTCAACAAGTGCCCTGAGGGTTTTCGCACACCCGTGTATATCAGGAATTACCCATCTTTTGTTCATCATGTTTTGGTGTTGTTTTAAGTTCCCAATGTTGGTTAATTTATTTGCACCCTCAGGATATCAGTCTGTAATCTGATTCAGAAAAGCCGGCAATCTGTTCAATTAGAGCAACAACCGACTCTCCTGAATCAAAACAAATTTTAGCTGAGCTTATTTACCTTTGGCTTGATTTGCAACCTGATCCATCAGTTTTTTAATCTCTTCGGGATCGCCAATAAAGTAGTCCTTTACAAGGTTCATCTCATTGTCAAACTCGAATACATAAGGGATACCTGTTGGGATATTAAAGGCTATAATTGCCTCTTCACTCATCTCTTTCAGGTGCATTACCAGGGCGCGTAGGCTGTTTCCGTGGGCAGCAACAAGAATTTCGTTATGCTGGCTGAGCGACGCTTTGATGTCATTGTCCCAGTATGGAATCATGCGTTCGATCACCTCTTTTAGCGATTCTGTCGCTGGCAGATCTTTTGGGTTTACGTCAGCGAAACGTGGATCGGCCGCTGGATTACGCGGATCATTATCTTCAAGTGGTTTGGGGGGCACATCAAAGCTGCGACGCCACAACAACACCTGCTCATCTCCATATTTTTCGGCTGTTTCAGCTTTGTTCAATCCTTGAAGTTCGCCATAGTGCTTTTCGTTCAGGCGCCAGTCTTTTAAAACCGGAATATACATTTGATCCATTTCTTCGAGCACCAGCCAAAGTGTTTTTATGGCACGCGAAAGATAGGAGGTGTATGCCATTTTAAAACGGAAACCCTTTTCTTTGAGCAGTTTTCCTGCTTTTTTTGCTTCAGCAACACCTTGCTCCGAAAGTGGCACATCTGTCCAGCCGGTAAACCGGTTTTCTTTGTTCCATGTACTTTGTCCGTGGCGGATTAAAACAAGTTTTTTCATTTTCTGAGTTTTTATTTGATATTTCAAGTGATATTTTTTTGAATCCCTGACACAAGCTTAACCTAATCCATGCAATTATGTCATACTTTTAGGGCAAAATTTAAAGTCAATGCAATTTATTTTTTGCCCGAACTGATTGCTTTCAATTAATTTGCATCCTTCCTATGCAAAATTAACATTTTAATGCTAGCTGTCGTTTAACAATATGTAAATTTGCCCCATGAAAGCTGTAACAGTGCCTGCATTTTTAAAAATTTTTTACCCTTCATTGCTTTGGCAAATGCCGCAAGGGGCTAAAAAACTTTACCTCACTTTTGATGACGGGCCGCATCCTGTAATTACACCGCAAGTGCTGGCCATTTTACAGCAATACACCGCCAAAGCCAGTTTTTTTTGTGTAGGAGATAATGTGCTTAAATACCCTGACACTTACGCAGAAATAAAGGGACAAGGTCATGCAATCGGAAACCATAGCATGAACCACCTAAACGGCTGGAAAACAAGCCTTAATCAGTATTACAAGAATGTAAACGATTGTCGTGAAATTGTGGATTCTATGCTTTTCAGGCCACCATACGGCCGCATAACACCTTCGCAAATTCAAGCCCTCAAAAAAGAATACACCCTTGTAATGTGGACAGTGCTTAGCTACGATTTCGACGCAGAAACAACACCTGAGCAATGCCTCGATTACGTAATAAATAATGTTGAAGACGGTGCTATCATCGTATTTCATGATTCTGAAAAGGCAGCGACAAATATGCTCTCTGCGCTTCCGAAAGTGCTGGAACATTACAGCAGCCTGGGATTTACTTTCGACAAACTTTAACAGTAATTGTAACGATTACAAACTTTTTGGCAAGCCATTTGTTAAGATAAAAGCTTACAAGACTTTGTAAATTGAATAACTTTGTATTATGGAACAAGATGATTTCAAAAAAGATATAGAAGAATTATTTCGGCTGTTTCATAAAATGATGGAACAATATCCTGAAGAAGACCTCCCTGGCATGGACAAAATGCAGTTGCAGCAACTCAAGCTTTTTTTGCGCAATTACGAATCTATGAAAGATCAGATTTCATTGGAAATGATGGGCGCGGTAAATGAGCCGATGCGTCAAATGCTTAGGATGTTTATCAAGCAATTGCGCGAGCAACTTGGAGAAGAAGATTTTATTCAGGCCGATGACGTACCAATTATTCGTGAAGATAATGCTGCAGTTACCGTTGAGCTGATTGATGAAATGCTGCGCCGTCCGGGCTTAAAAGCCGATGAAATAGACCGTTTGCTCGATGAAAGGGCAAAGCTGAATCAAAATAATTCGCAAAACTTACAACCGCCCAAAACAGAAAAATGAGTTCATACTTAAAAAAGCGTTGGAAAGACTATTGGGACAAAAAAGGATGGTTCTCTAAACTCAGCGATCTAATCTTTGTGATACTGGTGGTTGCTATGCTGATACCTTCAAGTCGCAAAGAAATCAGTGCTTTCGTTTCGGGTCTTACGGCCATGAGTCCGAAAAACCTGCCCGCAGAAGAACAAGCAACGCTTGGCTCCGGCGAATTTAACTGGACGCTAACTTCAAGTAATGGCAATCCGGTTGCCCTGAGTGCTTTTGAAGGCAAAGTTATTTTTCTAAATTTTTGGGCAACATGGTGCCCGCCTTGCATAGCTGAAATGCCTGACATTCAAGAGATTTATAATAAATATGGTGATCGGGTAGCTTTTTTACTCGTTACGGATGAAAAACCGGAAACAGTAACAGCTTTCATGGAAAGGAAGGGATTTGAGATGCCGGTATTTTATCACCGGCAAGCTGTCCCCGGGTTATTTGCTTCGCAAAGCATTCCTACTACTTTTATCATCAATCCTAATGGGAAAATAGTAATCCGAAAAACCGGAGCAGCAAAATGGAATAGCCAAAAAATGCATCAATTAATAGATGAAATGCTCATTCAATGATGTACATTCCACACGAAAAATCATTTCTCATACGATATTTCATACCTTTGTAACGTTGTAACAGATAATAAGCAGTAACAAATTCAATTATACTCATGAAAAAAGCCAGTTTCCTTTTTGTTTTAGCCTTATTGGCCAGCAGTTTGTCTGCACAAATTATCACGGATAAAACCAGTAAAGCCTTCACCGTTGGTTTTGATATTTATAACGATTTTCTAACACAAACACCTGATGATTACGATTCTCGTACTATCAATCAAGGATTTAACGTGTTTGGAACCTATAATTTTGCCCTTGGAAAAAGCGCCCACACCTTCTCTCTGGGTGTCGGGATTCGCTCACAAAACTTCTACTCTAACACCTTAATTGGTGATATGACTGCCGATACGGTAAAATTCGTGCCCATCACCAATAACTACAAGCGCAGCAAAATTAATTTGGTTTATCTTGATTTTCCGGCAGAGTTACGCTTTAGACTTGATAACAAGTGGAAAGTTGGAATTGGCTTTAAGCTGGGAGTTGTAATCGACAGCAAGTCGAAATACGTTGGTGATGCCACAGCAGTAGGCCCTCGGGTTTATGAAAAAAGCAAAAGACTTAATTCGCTCGAGCAATACACTTTTGGCCCTACCCTGCGCCTTGGTTACAAATGGATTAGTTTATATGCCTACTATCAGCCAGCACGTGTTTTTCAACGCGATTTAGGTCCGGAATTTTATCCTTTGTCAGTTGGTATCACATTAGCTCCTTTTTAAGTTGAGCTGCTGTTTTAGTTAATTTCTATGAAATTCCGAACGCTGGTTTTTGTTTCAGTATTGCTTGCAGCCTTCAGCTGTGGAACAAGCAAACAAGCATCAATGAGCACAGCTGACGAACAGTCTGTTCCGCTTACCGAAACTTATTCCGGAGTTATTCCATGTGCAGATTGCGATGGCATTCAGTTTACGCTGAATCTCAGCTACGATTTTACCTATAAATCCAGCATGCAATACATGGGCAAATCGGCGGATGCTTTCGTGTCCGCAGGAACCTACAAGATTCAGGATGGCATCATCGCACTGCAAGATGTTTCAGCAGGGATGAAATACTTCAAAAAACAGCAGAATAATTTGCTGCTGTTGGATATGGAGCGAAAAGAAATAAGCGGAGCACTGGCACCGATGTATGTGTTGAAACCCAAGCAGGAAAATGTTGAAGGCACAATTCACCAACTAAAAATTAAGCATGCACAACAGGGTAACGATTTCTTTGCAATGGGTCAGGAACCCTCTTGGAGCCTGACTTTGAATTTTGAAGAACAATTTCGTTTTAGTTCAATTTCAGGCATCAATTTAAACACACCAGCTGTGGATCAGGAAAGCTTGCTGCAGTCTAAAAAAATGCGCTATCAAACCACTACAGACGCTGGCGCGCTTGAAATTGAAATTTCGGATGAAGCTTGTCAGGATGCCATGTCGGGTCAACTATTTGATTTCTCGGTCGCTGTAAAAGCAAAGGAAAGTTCCACAGACGCCTATTCAACTTTTCATGGTTGTGGCACCTTTACCTACGACCTTAAACTTCACGACATCTGGGTGTTGGAAGCTCTTGAAGGAGAAGCAATTGAAGCTTCATCATTCACACGCGGATTACCACAGCTTGAGATTTTTGTTGAAGAACAACGCTTTGGCGGCCATGATGGCTGCAATATGCTTGTCGGAAATATCATAACCAAAGGAAATACCATCAGCTTTAAAGATGCTGTTTCGACCAAAATGGCCTGTCAGAACAACACCAAAAGTGATCTGTATCGCGAAGCCATCAACGATAAAACATTTACTTTTCAGCTAAAAAATTACCGTTTAATCTTAACTGCTGACGGCCTGCAAAAGCTGCGTTTTCGTAAGTTCGACTAGCCGTCAGGCTGTCAATCATGGTGATAAGGTTCTCCGCGTATAATGGTAAAAGCCCTGTAAAGCTGCTCGGCAAAGATGAGCCGCACCAGCTGATGCGAAAAAGTCATAGGCGAAAGTGAAATCTTCAAAACCGAACGCCGATAAACCGCTTCCGAAAAGCCGTAAGGACCACCTACTACAAACACCAATCGTTTTACTGATTGGATCATCTGTTTTTCCAAATAGGCTGCAAAAGCTCTCGAATGAAACTGCTTGCCATTTTCGTCTAATAAAACCAAACTGTCTCCAGCCTGAAGGGCAGCAAGTATCAATTGGGCTTCTGCTTCCTGCTGTGCCTCCTCCGAAAGCGCTTTGCGGTTCTTGATGTCGGGAATCACTTTCATTTCCAGGCCGACATAATGTTTCAGACGCTCAACATACTTTTTTAGGCCATCTTCCAAATAGCGCTCATCGGTTTTTCCGATAACTAAAAACAAAATCTTCATGGCATAAAATTACGCGCCAAAATGGCTACATATTTCTTCTGTATTGTCCGCCAACTTCAAACAAAGCCTGCGTAATCTGTCCTAAAGAGGCAAATTTAGAAGCTTCCATCAAGGCTTCGAACACATTATCATTTTTTACAGCGGCCTGTTTCAGCTTGTCGAGTTGTTTCGGAATTTCTTCCTTCCAGCTTTTATGAAGCCGTTCGAGCATCCCTATCTGATATTCTTTTTCCTTTTGTGTTGCGCGGATTACCTCGCCGGGAATTACCGTGGGCGACCCTTTGCTCGAAAGAAAAGTATTGACACCAATAATCGGTAAGTCACCATTGTGTTTCATGGTTTCATAAAACAAGGATTCTTCCTGAATTTTTCCACGTTGATACATGGTTTCCATGGCTCCCAGCACTCCGCCGCGTTCGGTAATCCGGTCAAACTCAGACAATACTGCTTCCTCTACCAATTCGGTTAATTCTTCAATAATGAAAGCGCCTTGCAGCGGATTCTGATTTTTGGCCAGTCCCAATTCTTTGTTGATGATAAGCTGAATAGCCATCGCCCGGCGTACCGATTCTTCTGTTGGCGTAGTGATCGCTTCATCATAAGCATTGGTATGCAGCGAGTTGCAGTTGTCATAAATAGCATAAAGCGCCTGTAATGTCGTACGAATGTCATTAAAGTCGATTTCCTGCGCATGCAACGACCGGCCGGAGGTCTGGATATGGTATTTGAGTTTTTGCGCGCGATCATTCGCCCCATATTTCCCTTTCATGGCCTTTGCCCAAATCAAGCGGGCAACGCGACCAATCACCGAAAATTCAGGATCTGTTCCATTGGAAAAGAAGAAGGAAAGGTTGGGCGCAAAATCGTCAATATTCATGCCACGAGAAAGATAATACTCCACATAAGTGAAGCCATTGGCCAGTGTGAAAGCCAGCTGGCTAATTGGATTTGCACCTGCTTCGGCAATATGATAGCCGGAAATGGAGACTGAATAAAAGTTCTGCACTTTATGGGTGATAAAATATTCCTGCACATCGCCCATTAGCTTTAAGCTAAAATCCGTGGAGAAAATACAGGTATTCTGCGCCTGATCTTCTTTTAAGATATCTGCCTGTACTGTTCCCCGCACTCTGCTGATCGTTTCGGTTTTGATGCGTTCGTAAACTTGTTTTGGTAAAACCATATCTCCGGTAACTCCAAGCAGCATCAGGCCAAGACCATCGTTTCCTACAGGCAGTTCTCCCTGATAAGTTGGCCGTTCGGTGCCTTTTTGGCGATAAATCTCTTCTATAATGGCGATTACGTCCTTCTCCAGGCCGTTTTCCCTGATGTACAATTCGCACTGCTGATCGATAGCTGCATTCATAAAGAAACCCACCAATGTTGGCGCCGGACCGTTAATCGTCATACTCACACTGGTTTTAGGATCAGCCAGGTTAAACCCTGAATACAGTTTTTTGGCATCATCGAGGCAAGCTACCGAAACACCGGCATTACCAATTTTTCCATAAATATCAGGGCGTATGGCAGGATCTTCACCATAGAGTGTTACCGAATCAAAAGCCGTGGAAAGCCTTCGGGCAGGCATTTCAAACGATACATAATGAAAACGGCGGTTGGTACGTTCGGGGCCACCTTCGCCTGCAAACATGCGTGTTGGATCTTCTTCCTCACGCTTGAACGGGAATACACCCGCGGCATAGGGAAATTCACCAGGCACATTTTCCAGCAAATTCCAACGCACTATTTCGCCCCACGACCGATAAACAGGTAAGCTAATTTTTGGAATCTCAAGCTGCGACAAAGAAGTGGTATGCGTTCCAATTTCGAGAACTTTGTCGCGCACCTGATACCGATAAACCTTGTCCTTGTAAAGCTTCTTTTTTTTGTCCCAGTTTTCAATTAGTCCAATGGTTTGAACATCCAATTTCTGACGTTCAAAATCGGCCAGTTTTTTTAGTTTTTCGGCAGTTTCCATATCTGCAACATCCTCACTAATCTGGCTGCTCTCGCTTAAACTTTGCCAGCGATGTGCCAGTTTGCTTTGCTTCAAAGCCCATTGATTGTAGCTGCGCACCGTATCTGCAATTTCGCTCAAATACCGAACCCGTTTAGGCGGTATGATATACACGCTTTCCGGTAAATCATCAGAAATTTCCAGCTTCGTTTCAAAAAGCACGCCGGTACGATCCTGAATTATTTTTAGCATTTGAATATACAGGTGATTCAGCCCGGGATCGTTGAACTGTGAAGCCACAGTGCCAAAAACAGGCATGGTATCGGGATGTTTGTCGAAGAGCAAATGATTGCGTTGATACTGCTTTTTCACATCGCGCAAAGCATCAAGGGCCCCTCGTTTATCAAACTTGTTCAGGGCAATCAAATCTGCAAAATCCAACATATCAATCTTTTCAAGCTGGGTGGCGGCGCCGTATTCAGGGGTCATCACATAAAGCGAAAGGTCGCTGTGGTCAATAATTTCAGTATCGCTTTGTCCAATACCGGAAGTTTCCAGAATTACGAGGTCAAAGCCTGCCGCCTGCAAAATAATCTCTGCATCCTTCACATACTTCGACATGGCCAGGTTAGATTGCCGTGTTGCCAACGAACGCATAAACACCCGGGAGCTATCAATCGAATTCATGCGAATGCGGTCGCCCAGTAAGGCTCCGCCGGTTCGTCGTTTTGACGGATCTACAGAAACAATTCCGATTGTTTTCTCCGGTTGGTCAACCAGAAAACGCCGCACCAATTCGTCCACCAGACTCGATTTTCCGGCGCCGCCAGTGCCTGTAATACCCAAAACAGGCGCTTTTTGGGACGTATGATCAGGCAGCGTATCGATAAAATCGCGAACAGAATCGGGAAAGTTTTCAGCAGCAGAAATCAGATTCGCGATGGCTTTATTGTCTTGCTTTTGGATCGCCTTCAAATTGGGTTTTATATCTTTTCCGGTTGGGAAGTCAGCCTCTTCGAGCAGTGAGTTGATCATACCCTGTAAGCCCATCGAGCGCCCGTCGTCAGGCGAAAATATGCGTGAGATGCCATATTTATGCAAAGCCTCAGCCTCCTCCGGCAAAATAACACCACCGCCTCCACCAAAAAGCTTGATATGTCCCGATCCCGCCTCTTTGAGCAAATCATGCATATATTTAAAATATTCCATATGGCCGCCCTGATAAGAAGTAATGGCAATAGCCTGGGCATCTTCCTGAATGGCTGTGCGCACAATTTCGCCAACTGAGCGATTGTGCCCCAGATGAATTACCTCTGCCCCACTTGACTGAATAATGCGACGCATAATGTTGATGGCAGCATCATGCCCATCGAAAAGTGAAGCTGCTGTAACAATACGAATATGATTTTGTGGTTTATAAGCTTGAACTGAACCTGATTGCATAAAATAGTTTTTTTAATAGGTACAAATATAGTTTTTTCCATGTTTGGACAAGGACAGTTGCAGCATTTCTTTTCGCAGACAACACATTCTGAGTTTAACTTTCAGTGAAAAAGAAATGCAGTCGCGCATATAATATCCTTAATTTTGTCGCTTAACACAGTGCAATGCAGGGCAAAATACAGCACGTTTTAATATTGATTATGATGGTGGCAAACTTGCTGCCGTATAAATCCGCTCAATCCGAAGAACACCCTATTATTTTAGTCAATAATTTGAAATTGAACACTTTATCAGACTATTGGGAGCGTTATGATGTTTTGAGCGATTTCAAATCAATCGTGATTCCTGTAAAACGCGCCGGGAAACTTATCTTACTGGATGCCATTGCAGATAGCGTTTCCGGTGCGCTAATTCTCGACACCGGCTCGGCAGGTTTAGTGCTTAATAGCATCTATTTCAGAAATGGCAGACAAAAATCCGGTTCGCAATCAGCTGGTATAACAGGAAAAATAGAGGAGATTAACCAGTTACAAATAGGCAAACTGCAATTTGATGACGTTTTTTATGAAAATATAAAGGCTGACCTTACAGATCTCGGACATTTGGAACAAGCCAGAAAGACAAAAATTCTGGGATTCTTTGGTTTATGTATGCTGAAAGATTTTGAAGTAGTGCTGGATCTCAAAAATAATGTGATTGAACTGCATCGCCTAGACGACCAAGGCGTTCGGCTTAGTAACCATCCCATTCCGGCACCTGATTTACAGCTTCCTGTTTTTAATTATAACAATGTGTTTTTTATTGAAGGGCGGATTGCCAATAAGCGATTAAGTTTTTGCCTGGATACCGGAGCCGAAAGCAATGTGCTGGATCATTACCTATCCGACAAAATACTCAATACCGTAACCATTGTAAAGCGATCAACCTTACGCGGAGTTGGCGAACAACACACGGAAGTTTTTTATGGACTTATGAATGACTTTAGTCTTGGTAATCAATCGTTTGCTAGCATGCAAACAATTATTACAAGCCTTGCCAAAATGAGTGAAAGCTATGGCATTGAGACGGATGGCATGCTGGGTTGTGCATTTTTTGAGCAAGGAGTTTTTTATCTCAACATGAGAAATAATGTCTTGGGGATCATTTTTCACAAAACAGAAAAATCATGAAAAAAATTCAACTAATCATCCCCCTCCTGCTGTTATTTAGCTTGTTCGCAGGCAATCTGAAGCTCTACTCACAGGCGCGAATACACAATGGCTGGTTTGAGCTGCAGGTAAATTTGAATATATCAAAAACTGAGCAACTCGAATTTGGCCAGCAATATAACCTTGACACCTTAATTATTAAGCGCCTTTTTGATGAAGATTTTCGATTTATCAACGACAGCACTGAATGGAAGCTTGAAGCCATAAAACCAGGCTTAGTTCTGCTGGCAAAAAAACTCTCCGCAAAATCTCCTGAACCGCCACCTCCTCTTTCAGAAATTATACTGTCAGAACTCTACACTAGTGCCGATTATTTTCCTGTAATTCAGGATGTAGCTTATGGTGTAAACAATTTGAGTAATCACAGGTCATTCAGAATGATCGAAAACAAAGCATGCTTTATGCTTACAGCATTCGAAAATGCTAACAAGGTTATACTGTCCGGTTCTTTTAACAACTGGAACACCATGGAGCATTCCATGCAAAAAACCGACAGTGGCTGGGTCAGCTGCCTTTCGCTGGAAGCCGGCAAATATTCCTATAAATATATTGTTGATGGCCGCTGGATGGCTGATCCCGGAAATTTAACAGCTGAAGCTAATGAACAAGGCACAACAAATTCTGTGGTTTTCGTTTATAACCATCAGTTTGATTTAAAGGCACATAAAGCAGCCTCATCGGTGTTTCTTGCGGGCACTTTCAACAATTGGCGCCCTGATGAACTCAAACTCAGCCGTACTGATGATGGATGGAAACTTCCACTTTATTTGCGCGAAGGCACCCATGCCTATAAATATATTGTTGATGGGCAGTGGATTAACGACCCCGAAAATCCAGATCAACGTCCTGACGGTCGTGGCAACCTCAACTCCTTTATTGGCATTGGCGATGAACTACTTTTTGTGCTAAACGGCTTTAAGTCTGCAGAAAATGTTATTCTCACAGGAGATTTCAATGCCTGGAATGAACACGAATTAACAATGAACCGCACAGATTCAGGCTGGGAACTGGCATACACCTTAGCCCCCGGTAATTACGAATACAAATACATTGTCGATGGCCGCTGGATCCTGGATCCGCACAACCCCTACTCAACAGGCAGTGGAGATTTCGAAAACTCTTTTATCGCTTTTCAGCCAAACCATGTTTTCGCGTTGAATGGGTTTGTCTCGGCCAAAGAAGTGCTGATTAGCGGAAGTTTCAACGACTGGAACGAAAATGGCTACCATATGCTTCGCAAAAAGAACAACTGGGTTTTCCCGATTTTTCTAAAACCCGGGCGTTATTCCTACAAATTTATTGTGGATCGCCAATGGATTACCGATCCCGATAATCCCTATTATGAAAAAAATGAGTTTGGATCGGACAATTCCGTACTTTGGATTAATCCATGATAATTGTTTGATTTACACTAGCTTACAAAACAAAGATCAGGTTTTTCACTGCTGTAATATGCTCGTTTGATTAACCTCCCTTGCTTAAAATACCTATATTTGCTTAAAATAAACTGACAACATGATGTTACAATTTGATGGCGAAATACCCTCCAAATTACCACAGGTCGGCTTGTCCATTTTTGCAGTGATGTCAAAAATGGCCGTCGAACACCAGGCTGTAAATCTTTCGCAAGGCTTCCCTGATTTTCCTATTGCCGAGCAGCTCATCCAGCGCGTAAACCACTATATGAAGAAAGGTTTCAACCAGTATGCACCTATGCCCGGAATTAAACCCTTAAGAGACGCGATTTCTGAGAAGGTTTATAACAGCTATCAACTACGCTACGATGCTGAAAATGAGATAACTGTCACCGCAGGAGCAACACAAGCATTGTACACTGCCATTACGGCATTTATCCGCGAAGGCGATGAGGTTATCATTTTTGAACCCGCCTACGATAGTTATGCACCAGCAGTAAAATCGTGCGGCGGTATGGTAAAATATGCCAGTCTTACAAGTCCCGATTTTAAGTACAATTGGCAGGAAGTGAGACAGATGATTACCAATCGTACACGAATGATTATTATTAACAGCCCGCATAATCCAACGGGAAGCCTGCTCACGGCAGAAGATTTGCAACAGCTTGAAAAGCTTACGCGCCAGACAGATATCCTGGTATTGAGCGATGAGGTTTACGAACACCTTGTTTTTGACGGCAAGCAGCACGAAAGTGTTTGCCGATATCCCGAACTGGCACGCAGAAGTCTGGTAGTGGCTTCATTTGGAAAAACTTTTCATGCAACAGGCTGGAAGCTGGGGTATATTCTGGCTCCTGCCAATCTGATGCAGGAGTTTAGAAAACTGCATCAATTTGTTGTATTCGCCGTAAACACACCCATTCAATATGCTATTGCCGATTTCTTGAAGGACGCAGAAAACTTCCTGCAGCTGGGGGATTTTTATCAGCAAAAAAGAGATGCTTTTCTGGAAAAAATAAAGTCTTCAAAGTTCAAAATAATACCAAGTTACGGCACGTATTTCCAGCTACTTGACTACGCTGCAATTAGTGATTTGCCGGAAATGGAATTTGCTGAAAAACTCATCAAAGAATATGGTATTGCCGCTGTGCCGATATCACCTTTTTACAATCGTCACAACGAGCAGCATCTGCTACGTTTTTGTTTTGCCAAAACAGATGAAACCCTTACTAAAGCCGCCGAAATACTATGCAAGATTTAAAGATAGCCTATGTTCAGGCTGATTTAAAGTGGGAGAATCCACAAGCAAACCGAAGCCATTTTGAAGCGCTCATGGCAGCAAATCATACCAAGCCGGATCTTATTGTGCTTCCCGAAACTTTTACCACAGGCTTTCCGGTTGATCCAAGAAAGTTTGCTGAAAAGCAGGATGGCGAAAGTTTTAAGTGGATGCAAAAACAAGCCGAAAAGCATCAGGCAGTGATTACGGGTAGTATTTTACTCAAACAGGGCAATAATTTTCAAAACACCCTGATTTGGATGCGCCCCGATGGCACTTATGAAACCTATGCCAAAAGACATGTTTTCAGGCTGGGCGGCGAACACGAACGCATTACGCCTGGTGCTGAGCAACTTTTTGTACAACTTAATGGGTGGAAGATAAAACCCTTGATATGCTACGATTTGCGATTCCCGGTCTGGAGTAAAAACAATTACCATAACGGACAATTCGATTACGATTTGATGCTTTATGTTGCCAACTGGCCCGCAGTGCGTGCCGAACCCTGGAAACAGCTGCTTGTGGCGCGTGCTGTTGAGAATCTGGCTTATGTGTTGGGCGTAAACCGTATTGGAACCGATCCACAAGGAATTGCTTATCAGGGCGATTCGGTTTTGCTCAATTTCAAAGGTGAACCAATTTCGCAAGCGGTTGCACAAAAAGAAATGATAATAGAAACCACTTTATCAGCCAATCAACTGAAACGATTCAGAGACAAATTTAACGTGGGTCTCGACTGGGATTCCTTTGAAATAAGGTAAACCAAGCGTATTCTTATCCCACCTTCGGTTAAGGAAGCGCAAGGGTTTTGAAAAAACAGCCAATTTTAGATTTAGCCCAGACCATTTAAAATGATAATTTTACCGCCCAAAGTTTATTAAAATGAATATTATTATTGCAGGAGATGGTGAAGTTGGACTTTATTTAGCTGAAGCACTTGTCAATAGCAATCACAATATCACCATTGTTGATCCACATGAAGATTTGTTGAAAATGATTGAGTCACAAACCGATCTTATGACGATTATGGGTGACTCAACTACCATCGGTGTGTTGCAGCGTGCCAATGTTCGCAAAGCCGATCTGGTGATCTCTGTGGTACACGATGAACATATCAACCTGATGACCGCCATTCTGGCCAAAAAGCTGGGAGCCAAAAAGGTGATTGCCCGTGTTAATACCATGGAAAACCTGAGTGCAGAAAGCTGGAAAATCTATCAGGAACTTGGTATTGACGGGCTGGTATCGCCCGAAGATATCGCTGCCCATGAAATTATTTCGCTGCTTAAACAAACTGCTGCTACGGAGGTGTTTGATTTTTCGGGAGGGAAGTTGCAGTTATTCATGATTAAACTTGAAGAAGGAGCCCCGGTTTTAAACAAAAGCCTCACCGATATTGCAAAAGAATATAAGCACCTTGATTTCAGAGCTATCGCAGTTCACCGCAATCATGAAACTTTTATTCCGTACGGTGACGACAAATTTGAGACAAACGACCTGGCCTATGTGATTACCAAACCCGAAGCCATTGAAAATTTACTGCGTTTGGGTGGTAAGGTACAGCACAATATACACAATGTGATGATTATTGGAGGAGGCAGGGTTGGACGCATCACTGCCAAAAGACTTGAGCATGATATGACCATCAAGTTGATTGAAAAGAACAAAGATCGATGTATATTTCTAACTGATTACCTTGAAGACACACTGGTTATCAATGGCGATGCCCGAAATATTCAACTGCTCGAAGATGAAGACATAAGAAATATCGATGCCTTTATTGCAGTGACAGATAACACAGAGACAAACATTCTAACTTGCTTACAGGCAAGAACTTATGGAGTAAAGAGAACCATTGCACTGGTTGAAAATATCGACTATATCGATATTTCACAAAATATTGGTATTGATACCATCATTAACAAAAAGCTAATTGCCGCCAGCTATATGGTGCGCTACACTATGGGCGCCGAAGTGACCTCACTAAAATGCCTGAGCGGAATTGATGCCGATGCCATGGAACTGATTGCAAGACCAGGGTCAGCAGTTACGCGAAAACCCATCAAAAAACTTAGCATCCCTGATGGCGCCATAATTGGTGGCATTGTAAGAGGCGAAGAGAGCTTTATCGCCATGGGTGATTTTCAAATTGAAGAAAATGATAAAGTAGTTGTTTTTGCTCTTCCACGGGCTATTCATAAGATTGAAAAATTGTTTCATTAGCTATTTTTCAAAAACCAGACTGTCATGAAAAGTTTTCTTCGGAAAATAAATTTTGCGATTATTTTAAGGATCATTGGCTTTCTTCTGATCATTGAAGGTCTTTTCATGCTTACCGCATTGCCATTTACCTATTTATATTGTGATTTGGAATGCAATGCTATTCCGGTTTCTGCCTTTATTACAATTTTTTTTGGCGGCATGATGTTTCTGATAAACAGAAAAGCCGTTCCTAATTTGGGTAAGCGTGAAGGCTATATCATTGTTAGTTTCACCTGGATTCTGATTTCATTATTTGGCTCGCTACCCTATTATATCAGCGGAACGATACCAAATTTTACGGATGCTTTTTTCGAAACCATTTCAGGCTTTACGACAACCGGAGCCACAATATTGACCGATATTGAATCGATGCCACGCGATTTACTCTATTGGCGCAGCCTCACGCACTGGCTTGGTGGCATGGGGATTATCGTTTTTACGGTGGCCATACTACCAATATTAGGAATTGGCGGCATGCAGCTTTTTATGGCCGAAATGCCCGGCGTGACCTACGATAAGCTTCATCCGCGTATTACGGCTACCGCCAAAAGACTTTGGGGCATTTATGTGTTGTTGACCGCATTACAGACACTCTTGCTTTGGGCCGGAGAAATGGATTTTTTCGATGCTATAAATCACGCCTATGCTACAATGGCCACTGGCGGTTTCTCAACACGTAATGATAGCATTGCCGCATTTTCGGCTTATAGTCAGTATATTATCATTATTTTTATGATTCTTGCTGGCACAAATTTTACCTTGCACTATTTTGCGCTGCATGGAAAACTAAGCCGGGTTTTCAAAGATGAGGAATATCGTGGATATATAACTATTGTGGGTGTTTTCGTTTTACTAATTACCATTGGATTACTCATTGCCAAAAGCGGTGGCCTTGAAGTTGTGTTCAGAGACAGCTTATTTACAGTGGTTTCCATACTAACCACTACTGGTTTTGCTACGGTAAATTATATGATGTGGCCTACAATATTATGGATGCTCGTTTTTGTGTTGATGTTTATCGGTGGATCAGCAGGTTCAACAGGTGGCGGCATGAAAATCGTACGCCAGCTTTTATTGCTCAAAAACTCACGGATGGAATTAAAACGAGCCATCCACCCCAACGCTGTATTGCCGGTAAGATTTAACCAAAAATCAGTGCCACAGGATACCATTTACAAAGTAATGGCTTTCTTTTTGATGTATATACTTATCTTTTCGATGGGAATGCTTGCGCTTTCGGCTTTAGGCCTTGATTTTCAAACTGCTGTGGGGGCTTCTATCGCAAGTCTTGGAAATATTGGCCCAGGAATCGGAAATGTGGGACCTGTGGATAATTATGCATTTATGCCTTTGATGGCTAAGTGGTTGCTTACCTTTATGATGTTGTTAGGTCGTCTGGAAATATTTACAGTTCTTATTTTGTTTTCTCCACAATTCTGGAAAAGATAAACTTATTAAACTATTCGCCTGGGAAAAAACCGAATGGCACTGATCATTTTATATAGAATTATTCTAAATAATTTTGTTTCAAGACCAAATTAAATTATTTTTGCCTTTTAATACTCTTAATTATACTTATTCAATACGTGCAACTATGAAAAACCTGACTAAAATTTTTATGCTATTGGCGTTTATTGCAATAACAAGCGCAGGCTGTAACAAAGCCAAAGACTTGCTTGATGTAAAATTTGATGCCGATTTCGAAACCAATTTGAATGTAGATATCCCCGCTGAAACAATGCGTAATACGGATGCCAGTTTTTACCAGGAATCAACCATTGATCCGCAATCAAATACTGAGTTTGCTGAATATGGATCTAAAATCAAAGAAATTGAGATTAAAGAAGTTAAAGCAACAATACTATCCATCAACAAGGAAGTTGTGCTTGAAACGGCTGAAATTACGGTGAAGTCAGCTGACTTGAATCCTGCTGTCTGGTCTTATACCAACGAAACACTTACTGTTGGCAAACAATTAGTTATGGACAACAGCAATGGCCAATGGGATAATGTACAAACTATTTTGGATGGTCAAAATGCTTTTACTGTTTCAATGGGTGGTACTTCAGATCAGGATGATGTACAATTTACATTACTGATTGAGATTAAAACTTCTGTGACAGCTAACCCGCTGAACTAAAAAAAATAACATAAAAAAAACCCGCCAAAGAGCGGGTTTTTTTTTTGAATCAATTTGTTTAGAACGCTTTTATTTCCTTCACACTTACCTCTGTTGCGTAGCGCTTGTTGCCATCTTTGTCGTCCCAGCTGCTGTTGACCAGTTTGCCCGAAACGGCAATCTCCTTGCCCTTGGTGATAAGCTTTTCGATGATGTCGGCGGTTTTGCCCCAGGCTACCAGGTTGTGCCATTGCGTATCTTCAACGCGCTCGCCTTTTTGGTTGTAATAAACTTCGTTGGTGGCCATGCTGAAGCGGGCAAGCTTGCGGTCTTTGTCAAAAGTTTTGATTTCAGGAGTGCGGCCTGCACGTCCGATCAATTGTACGTTGTTTCTT
>Ga0180009_10000732_pt1 | contig 43201 bp, 30 predicted proteins | sample OS_PC_MetaG_FD_123537 | JGI IMG/M metagenome (GOLD analysis project Ga0180009, IMG submission 123537) | Groundwater microbial communities from the Aspo Hard Rock Laboratory (HRL) deep subsurface site, Sweden - OS_PC_MetaG | ecosystem: Environmental > Aquatic > Deep subsurface > Groundwater...
GCGTCGAAATCCTGACCGACAGCCCGGCGGTGCTCAACGTGCGCAAATGGGTCCTGGAAATGCTCCTGGCCGAATGCCCGGCCAGCAAACAAATCCGGGCCCTGGCCGCCGAATACGGCGTCACCTCGACCCGGTTCAAGGTCGAGAACCCGGACGAACAATGCCTCCTGTGCGGCCTGTGCGTACGGGTCTGCGAGGAAGTGGTCGGCGTGTCGGCCCTGGCCTTCGGCTCCCGAGGCACCAGCAAACAAATTGCCACACCCTACATGGTGCCCAACACGGCCTGCGTGGCCTGCGGCTCCTGCGTTTCAGTCTGTCCCACCGGGGCCATGAAGGCCCGGATCGACCTGGTCCGGGGCGACGTGTCCCAGCGGACCGGCGGCGGCCACGCCCACTGAGGAAGGAGAATTCACCATGGCTGAAAAAAAGAACAAGTCACAAGCCCGGATCGGCGTGTTTCTGTGCGAGTGCGGCCGCAAGATCGCACCCCGGGTCGATCTGAAGGCCCTGGAAAAAATCGTCAAGAAGGACCCCCTCGTCACCCATGTCCAGGTCCTGCCTTTCACCTGCATGGCCCCGGGCATCGAGGCCCTCAAGGAGGCCATCGCCGGGAAGAAGCTGGACCGGGTCTGCGTCGCCGGCTGCGAGCCCCGCATTCTGCTCAAGAAGTTCAACCGGGAGCTGGCCGAGACCGGACTCGAAGAGGGCCAGATCGACATGGTCAACCTGAGGGACCACGTGGCCCAGGTCTATAAGGGCGAGCCGGCCGACCTGGCCGAAAAGGGGGCCAAGCTCATTTCCGCCGCGGTGGCCGGCCTCGATTCCCTCGATCCCACGCCCAAGACCCGGGTCGAGTTCAACGGCCCGGTCATGATCGTCGGAGGCGGCGTCGCCACCTATTCCGCAGCCCAGGAACTGCTGCGCCGGGAGGTGGAAACGATCATCGCCGTCAGCACCGAGGACGTCTGGGACGAGATTCGCATGCTCCACGAGCACTACCCCGGCGAGCGGCAGTCCCACGAACGGCTGACCCGGATCATGGAGGAGGTCGACGAAAGCCCCTTTGTCCGGAAGATTACGGTCGGCGAGATCGAAAAGATCATGGGCCGGGTCGGGGACTATACGGTGACCTTTTCCGGCGAGGCCAATCAGCCGCCCCGGGTCTACCAGGTCGGGACCATCATCGCCGCCCTGGACGGCCAGATGCTCAACCAGGGATCGGACTTCGGCCATGACGGCGTCCGGGTGCTCTGCCACACCGAGATGGAGGAGTACATCTGGCTGCACGGCGCGCCCACCGGCCGGATCGTCTTCTGGATCAACGACATGGAAAACAGCCGGCCCTGGTCGTACCTTTCGGCCCGGGCCGCCTGGAACATGGCCTGCTTCATCCGGGACAACTCGGCCCATTCCGAAGTGACCATGTTCTATAACGACCAGATGCCCCTACCCCTGAGCGCCGGCGAACGGGTTCGCTCCCGGGAGCTGGGAATCGAGTGGGTGCCCTACGACGCGAACATCCGTCCCACGGTCCAGAACGGCTTCGTGACCTTCAACCGCCCCGATGACCAGATCGAGCAGGAACTGTCCTGGGACAAGCTCTGTCTGTCGCCGTTGAGAAGCCCGGGTATCGAGTCCATTCGGGTGGCCCGGGTCCTGGGGCTGGACGTGGTCGAGGGCGAGTTCCTCGAACGGAATCCCCAGATGGTCCGGCCCGAGATGATCGGCCAGGATGAACGTTTCATCGCCGGTTCGGCCCGCAAGCCCTGCGACCTGCGCGAGTCCCTCCGGCAGGGTCGGCGGGCGGCCCAGAAGGCCATCGATATCTTCGAGCAGGCCCGCCGGGGCGAGCTGTACGCCCCGCGCATGGTCTGCACGGTGGACCAGGAAAAATGCATCGGCTGCGGACTGTGCAAGGAAATCTGCGACTGCGGCGGCATCCAGCCGGTCGAGGGACCGGGGGGCAACATCCCCCGGGAGGTGGACCCCATGGTCTGCACCGGCGGCGGGACCTGCGCCGCGGCCTGTCCCTACCACGCTCTGACCCTGCAGAACAACACCACGGCCCAGCGCGAGGCCCGGGTGGCCGCCCTGGCCCGGCGGCTGGCCGACAACGAGGTCCTCGGTTTCGGCTGCAACTGGGGCGGGGCCGCGGCCGCGGACCATGCCGGTCTTCAAGGGCTGACCTACGACCCCCGTTTCTACATGGTGCCCATCAGCTGTATCGGCCAGCTCGACCCGAACATCATCGGCCGGGCCTTCCTCGAAGGGGCCAACGGCGTGCTGCTCATCGGTTGTCCGCCCGAGGAATGCCATCACAGCTACGGCCTGGACCATACCTGGAGTCGGGTTAATCTGGTCAAGAAAATGCTGGCCCTCTGCGGGCTGGACCGGCGGCGGGTGGCCCTGGCCCACGCCGACCTGAATCAGCCGGAGCGTTACGTCGTCACGGTCGAAAGCTTCCTGAAGACCCTCGACGAACTGGGCCCCATCGATCGGGACGAACCGACCCGTGAAAGAATCCAGGCCTTGTACGACACCCTGAACAACTCGAGGGTGCGTTGGGTCCTGGGAGCCAGCCTGCGCCGGCCCTGGGAGACGACCTATCCCTCGGACCAGCGCAACGCCCTGGCCTACGACGAAACCCTGTCCGACGTGCTGGCCGAGGAATTCGTCCGGGTCCGGGTCATGAACCTGCTCAAGGCATCGGGCAAGACGTATCGGCTGGACGACATCACCGCGGCCCTGGGCGCGGACAAGGACCCGGTCCTGCACTGCCTCAAGGACCTGACCAACGAAGGCATGATCTCCCGGATATTCAAGGACCGGACGCCTTACTACACCATGCATTGACCCGGTAGCGGGCCAGGACGGCGGCCTCCGTTCGGCGGAGGCCGCCGGGCCCGGTCCGGCCGATGAAACGGCCCCCGCAGCGGAAGCGAACCATGGAAACGAACGAAAAAAGTCCCAACTCCCCCCAAACCGGATACACCGACGAATTCCTCACCCATGCCTTCAGCCCGCAAAACGTGGGCGTCATCTCCGACCCGGACGGCTTCGGCGCGCCCCGGGGCGCCTGCGGCGACACCCTCGAGATCGGGCTTCGCGTCCGCAACGACCGGATCGCCGACCTGGCCTTCCTCACCGACGGCTGCCAGCACACCGTGGCCTGCGGTAGCGTCGTGACTACCCTGGCCAGGGACAAGACCGTGCAGGAAGCCCTCCAGATCGACGCCGAGGCCGTGATGGACATGCTCGGCGGACTGCCGCCCGATCACGTCCACTGCGCCCGCCTGGCCGTGACCACCCTCCGCCTGGCTCTCAAGGACTACCTGAAAAACCGCCAGGCCCCCTGGAAAAAGCTCTACCGCACCTGAAGGCCTTGGACAAAGGCCAGGGGCAGCCACCTGTTTTTGTTTGAAAAAGTGGGTGTCCTGCGTTCGCTCCACGAGTTTTCGGGCTTCCCAAAATAGGGATGCCCAATTTTTATGTCACATTTATGGCTGCGACCAGTCTATACAACAAACATATAAAAAATCCGATCGCGCCCCGGGCATCAGTCCCGAGGCACGAATGATCCATGGGAAGGCCCGACGTGAATGCCAGCATCGAAGATTTGGCCCAGGCGGCCAAACAGGGTGACCGGCTGGCCCTGGGGGAGCTGGTCGGACGGATTCAGGACCGGATTTACGGTCTGGCCCTGAAAATGCTGGGCCATCCCCAGGACGCGGAGGACGAGGCCCAGGAAATCCTGATCAAGATCATCACCGCCCTGAGCGGATTCCGAGGGGAGAGTTCTTTTCAGACCTGGATGTACCGGATCGCCTCCAACCATCTGCTGACCTCCCGGGCCAGCCGGGCCGAAAAAATCGGTTTCCCGCTCGAACAGGCCGAAAATCAGGGCCGGGTCCTGGAGTCCGACGCCCCGTGGGCTCCATCCGTCGATCCCGAAACCCGCCTGCTGGTCGAGGAAGTCAGGCTGCGGTGCCTCCAGGCCATGCTTTTGTGCTTGAACCGAAAGGACCGGCTGGCCTTTGTCCTGGGGGAGGTGTTCGAGGTGACCGGCCGGGAGGGGGCTGAAATTTTCGATGTCACGCCGGCCGCTTTCCGCAAACGCCTTTCCAGGGCCCGGGACCGGGTCGCCGGATTCATGAAGAACTGCGAACTGGTCCGCCCTTCCGCTCCCTGCCGTTGCGCGGGGGTCGCTTTGGACGGCATGGCGGCGGGCTGGCTCAAGCCGGGCGGCCTGCTTTTTGCCGATAAAAGGCGCGCCGCCTCCGAAACGCGGAGCATGGAATCGCTGCTGGATCAATGGGATCAAATGAAAACCATGGCCGAGGTCTTCCGGAGCTACCCGGAATACAGCGCCCCGGACTCGTTTGTTTCACTGGTCAAGGACTACATGAAGCGAGTCGAGTCGGGGATTAAGTGACTACGGCCAGGTTCAATTCAGGAGGAAATCATGCTTGAAGTAGCTGACCGGGCGGACTGCACGCTTTTGCCGAACGGCGATTTCCACAACTGTTTCGGGTGCAGCCCCAAAAACGATCGGGGGATGCACATGGACTTCTACGCGAACCCGGAGAAGGACGCCGTTTTTTCGTGGTATTCGGCGCCGAATCATCTTTGCGGGTGGGGCCCGGTGGTTCATGGCGGCATCGTGGCCACCATCCTGGACGAAGCCATGGGCTGGGCCTGCATCACGGTCCTGCGCCGCCTGTTTTTTTCACGATCCATATCCGTCGATTTTTTCAAACCGGTGATATCCGGCCGGGAGATCGTCGCGGCGGGCCGGGTGCTGAAAGTGAACGGTGAAAGGGAAGCCGTGCTTGAGGGAATCATATACAATGAAAAGCGGGAAATCTGCGCGAAATCATCCAGTGTGGTCTCCCTCTTTACCATCCAGGCCCTCAGGGAAATGGGGGTCATGGATGAAGCGACCTTGAGCCGGTTCGAATCCATGTGGCGACCCGCTGGCGCAACGGGTCGAGCAGGTCGTGATTGATCTTGCCTGGCCGTCTCCCGTCTCGAAGACCAGCAGCGGCCCATTCCGTGATCCGGTAGCTTTGATCGATTTCCTTGAGAAGTAATCCGCCTCCGTCAGAGCTGATCCAGCCCCCTTGAAGCCCGCTAGGATGTCCAGATTTAAAACGATTTTAAAATCAAGCTGGTTGTGAGACCCTTGAAAAAACAAGACATCCCTGATAATTTATTTTTTTTGTAGCTACCATTTATTTTCACAGGGTTGTTTTTTATACAACACGTTTTCATTAATTTTCCGGGTTGGCAATTTACTAAATTATGGAGGGAAACACCAAAAGGTAATGGAGAGAGGGGTTCATGATTATTTTCTATAAAAAGTGAACGATATGAGTATGTTATAATTATACCGGAAAGAAGGAGGAGAAAAGATGGGCGGAGTGGTTCTTGTTTCACAGATTGGGCTTTTATTCATTTATGCTATTGTTATCCTTATAGTATTGATTCTTTTGGGCCGGATTTCCTACTACTTGAAGCGCATACACAAATTGATTGAAGAAGAGGTGATGCGTTCCGCCGACCGGGAAAAGCAGGCCAAGCTGGAAAATTATAAAAGAGAACAATATGAAAAAGAAGAGGAAATAAAACGTCAAGAGGCGCAAAGAATAGTGAGAGAAGGAATAGAAAAAATGCAGAACAAATAAAAATTAATAGGAAAAACAGGGGGGTAATAAAGTTTTCGGCCATATACGGGTATCAGGTTCAGACCAGGATACAGAGAGATATCAGACAGATATCTTAAGGTTTGCTCCGAATGTCACGGACATCCATGTTCGTAGATGAATATCCCGGTTTCAGTGCCTTTGAATGACGGTCCGGAAAAAGATCAGGCCGGAGAGGACTGACAGACCGGCGACCAGAAAGAGGGCCTGAAAGCCCAGGTGTTCACCCACATAGCCCAGGGCCACCGATCCGACCAGGGTGCCGGCGTCGATGCCGCCGGTGAAAATTCCGTTGATCTTGCCCCGGACCTGGGGCGGTTCGTCCCGGATGACCAGGGCGTTGAGGCAGGGAAACAGGAAGCCGTGCCCGGTCCCGGTGACCAGGCCGGAAAGGATCAGCAGTCCGGTCCCGTTCGCCGGGATCAGCAGCAGCAGGCCGGCGCCGTTGATGAACAGGGCCCAGGGGATGATGCGCTCCTCGCCGACCCGGTCCGCCAGCCGGCTCCCCAGCAGGCGGGTCATCAGGGCCGCGGCTGAATAGGCCATGAAATAGAAAGCGATGTTGGGCAGGGCCCGATGCTGGGCCAGGGGCGCCACGAATCCGCCATAGGCGGCCAGGCCCACGCCGAAAAGACCGGCCAGGGAGGCCACGCCCCAGACCTTCTTTCGGATCAGAACGGCGAGAAAGGACAGGTCGGTTGCCGAGGAACCCGGCGGGCTGTAGGTTTCGGGCAGGAACAGATGGAGGGTCAGGGCGCCCGCGCCCAGGCCGGAGCAAAGCACGAAATAAAGAGGAAACCCGTAGTGGGAAACCACGGGTTCGGCCAGGGCCGGCCCGACGGCCATGGCCACCAGGGCGGTCGTGCCGAACATGCCCAGGCCTTCATTCAGGCGGGCCGTGGGAATGATGTCGGCGATATAGGTGAAGGCCGCGGTGAAGCTTACGGCCAGTCCCACGCCGTGGGCGATCCGGACCGCGGTCAAGGGCAGGTAGAAACCGCCCAGGGGGCCGTCGAACAGGAGATAGGCCAGGGGCGTCAAGGCCATGGCCATGGCTCCCATGCCGTAGCTGCGCCTGCGGCCCAGACGGTCGATCATCCAGGAGACGACGGGACGGGAGGCCACGGCCGACATGGCCATGGCCCCCATGAGCAGGCCGATGTCCACCTCGCTCCCCCCGTGGGCGGTGACGAACAGGGGAAAGAGGAACATGCCGCTCATGCTGGCCACGGCGAAAAAATGCGCGCCGGCCATCATGAAGAACGGGGGACTGTAGAGTTTTTCCTTATTCGGGTCAGCCGGGGTCAAGGCGGTCGATCTCCACGCTTCTGGCGAAAATCACTCACACTAATCAATACGCCACAGGATTGCAACGACGTAATTTTGTCCTTTTCACCCCCGGCCTGCCCGGATTTCCGGTCCTTATTTCGTAAAAAATCGCCCGGATCGCCCAAGTGGGCGATTCGGCTATCCGGGGGGACCGATTAAATGGTCTCTGAAGAGTCGGGCATTTTCGGGCCCTCCGGTCGATTCCGAACCGGCCCCTGGTCCCCTTGCCTCACAGGAGGAGAGATATGGCTCAAGTCGGCCTTGGTGAAGCGGACCGTGTCGAGATCACGGTTCTGGTGGACAATTACACCGACCTGTTTCTGCTCGAGGACCAGGGTCCGATGCGGCGGAGCCGGTTGGGGGCCGGCAGGGCTCCGTTGGCCGAACACGGCCTGGCCGTGCTGGCCCGGGTGCGTTGCGGGTCGGATGAACACACGATCATGCTGGATGCGGGTCTGTCCTCGAAAGCCTTGCTGCATAATATCGAGGCCGGGAAGCTGGACCCGGCCGAAATCGAGACCCTGGTCCTCAGCCATGGGCACCTCGACCACTTCGGCGGTCTGACCGGTCTTCTGAAGACGGTCCCGGCGGGGATGCAGGTCGTCTGCCATCCCGATGCCTTCCTCCGGCGACGCCTCAACCCCGGAGGCCGGAATCCGCTACGGGAGATGCCGGCCCTGGACCCGGACCGGCTGGCCTCGGCCGGGGCCGACGTCCGTCCGGTGGAAGGCGCTTCTCTTTGGTGCGGCGATCTGGCCCTGGCCCTGGGGCGGGTGGAGCGGATCACGGATTTCGAGACCGGTTTTGCCTGGGCCGAGGCTTATATCGACGGCGGCTGGACCCGGGACCCCTTCAACGACGACCAGGGGCTGGCCTTCCGGGTCAAGGACCGGGGGCTGGTGGTCCTGGGCGGATGCTCTCACGCCGGGATCGTCAACACCGTCCACTACGCCCGAAAGGTCTCGGGAACGGATCGGGTCTGTGCCGTGCTGGGAGGATTTCACCTCACCGGCCCGATCTTCGAACCCATCATCGAACCCACGATCCAGGAGATGAAAAAGATCGATCCGGAGTACATCATTCCGATGCACTGCACCGGCTGGAAGGCCATCAACCGGTTCGAACAGGCCATGCCGGACCGGTTCCTGCTCAACAGCGTGGGCACGCGCTATGTGTTTGGAGAGGAGGACTGACATGATATGCGACCGCTGTCGGGTTGAAATCGACGCCGACGAGGAACGGGAAATCCACGGACGTCTCGTCTGCGAAGACTGTTACATGGACCTGCTGTCGCCGACCCGGACCTGCGACCCCTGGGCCGTGCATAGCGCCAGGAACATTCCCGAGACCGCCGCGGGCGGCGCCGGACTGACGGATTTGCAGACCCGGCTCCTGAATATCCTCGAGGAGACCGGAGGGGTGCCGGGGCCGGTCCTGGCCGAGCGCCTGAACCTGACACCCCGGGAACTGGAGCGGGAAGTGGCCGCCTTGCGGCACATGGAAAAAGTCCGGGGTGAACGCCGCGAGGGCCGGATCGTGGTCCGGCTCTGGTAGATGGAGTTGACGGGAGCGAACATGCCTGAAAAAGCGGAAATTTTCGAAAAAATCCACCAGGATTACCTGGACCGCCTGGCCGGGGCGGACTGGGCCGCCGTGGCCCGGGCGGTAGGCGGCGAACCGGACGGCGACGGGCTGGTCATACCGTTTTTCAACCGTCCCTACCATGTCTCCGGCCGGGATATCGTTGGTCCGACCGGCCGTCGGCCCCACCACGCCGTGAGCGTGGTCCTGAGCCAGTACGTCCTGTTGCGCCCCGCCTGGCCGCCCCGGGGGGACGACTGGATTTCCTACCGGGACTTCAAGGACGCCTCCCCGTACGTGGGCGGGTTCCTGGACACGGCGGAACGGCCCATCGCCAGGGACTTTCGCGGCCGGGTCCGGGACCTGGAAGCCGCCTGCCTGGGGCTGGGCGGGGTGGTCCCGGAGGATGAAGTGGCCTGCGACCTGTCCCTGCGGCTGCCGGCCCTGCCCCGGATTCCGCTCTGGTTGATTTTCCACGACGCGGACGAGGAGTTTCCGGCCAAATGCCTGCTGCTTTTCGAGAGAAGGGCCGGCGGGTACCTGGACATGGAATGCCTGGCCATGATCGGCGGGTTTCTGGCCGCCGACCTGAAACGGACGCTTCGGTGATTTAAAGGGGGCGGCCGAGAGAACATCCCCATGTCTCGACCGGTTTCCGCGGGTTCCCGGGCCGGCGCCCGGGAACGATGGCTGAAGGTCTTTTACTCGACCACCGTCAACATGCTCTCCAGGGCATCGCGTTCGCTCCGGAACGAGTTGATGGGATGGTCCCAGTCGGGGTAGCCGATGGTCATGCCGATGACAACATGTTTTGACTCCGGAATCCCGACGATTTCCCGGACCTGCTCCGGATAGTCCACAATGGCCCGCATGATACAGGTCCCCAGATCGAATTCCTGGGCGGTCAAGGCGATCGTTTGAATGAGCGCGCCGATGTCGATGAGCGGATAGGAGAGGTGCAACACCTTGTCCAGGGCAATGATGATCACCGCCGGCGCGTCGAAAAACCGGTACATCGAGGCCATGTAATCCATCATGGCCTGCTGGTCCCCCTTGGGAATGCCCAGGATTTTAAAGATGGTCACGCCCAGGGCCACCTGGCGCTTTTTGTAAATGCCAGGCAGCCCCATATCCCCTCTTGTCTTGTCGGGAAGCGGCACGTCCGGATGGGGGCCGACACCCTGGCCGACCAGCTCCAGACCCTTGTTCCGGAGTTGGTCCAGTTTCTCCCCCTTGAGGATGAAAAACTCCCAGGGCTGAGAGTTCACGGAGGATGGAGCCCAGGTGGCGATTTCCAAAATCTGCTTTATGGTCTCCGTGGACACGGGTTCCGGTTTGAAGGCCCGGACGGACCTTCGTCTCCTGATCGCTTCCAATAGTTCCATAATTCCCTTCCTCTCGGATGGCTTGGGCGCGCCGCCCCCATCCGTCAGGAAGCCGGGGGCACGGCGCGGAGATTCGAGTTTAAAGGTACTTAACCCGGCGAGGGCATCGAATCAACCTTTTTTCGTATCTTCGAGCCGTTCCCGGACGGCCGGTCCGTTTCCGGAGGCAACGCCCGATCAATGGAGAATGGGGGACGGGATAGCCCGGAACCCACCCCGGGGGGGTTCCGGTTGTTCGAAATCGTTTTTTCTTGACCCCCTTGAAGCCAGGATGCACAATCCCCAGAATCCACTTTATTGAACCGGGTCGAACGCGGGAGGGTGGTCATGCGCAAGGCGTTGTTCTTCATCCTCGCGGCCGCTGTGGCGGCGGCCGGTGTCTGGGGCTGGATGGCCTGGAAGGGCCGGTCCTCCTCGCCGACCTGGCAACTGGCCCGGATCGAGCAGGGCGCCCTGATCAGCCAGGTCTCTTCCACGGGCACGGTCGAGGCGGTCATCACCGTCGAGGTCGGCTCCCAGGTTTCCGGCCAGATCAAGGAACTCCTGGCCGACTTCAACTCCGAGGTTTCGGCCGGCCAGATCATCGCCCGGATCGACCCGGTCAATTTCGAGGCCCGGGTGCGCCAGGCCGAGGCCGATCTGGCCGTGGCCCAGGCCAACGTGGCCATCCAGCGTTCGGCCGTTGTCAAGGCCCAGGTCGCCTTGGCCGAGGCCAGACGCGGTCTTGATCGCAACCGGGCCCTTTACGCCCGCAGTTCGGTGTCCAAGAGCCAGATCGACGAGTCTGAAAGCCTGTTCGACCAGGCGGCGGCCCAGGTCAAGATGAGCGATGACCAGGTCCGGCAGGCCCAGGCCCAGGTCCAGTTGCGGGAGGCTTCCCTTCTGGCCAGCCGGACCGACCTGGACCATACCATTATCCGCTCGCCCGTGGACGGGGTGGTTATCAGTCGCCGGGTGGACCGTGGCCAGACCGTGGCCGCCAACCTCCAGGCCCCCACCTTTTTTACCATCGCCCAGGACCTCAAGGAGATGCAGGTCATCGTCAATCTGGACGAGGCCGACATTGGACGCATCCAGACGGGCCAGCGGGCCAAATTCACCGTGGACGCCTTTCCCGGGGAGGATTTCTCCGGCCTGGTTATCCAGGTTCGCAAGGCGGCCCAGACGATGCAGAACGTGGTCACCTACCCGGTCGTGGTCTCGGCCCCCAATCCGGACCTCAGGCTGTTGCCGGGCATGACCGCCACGGTCAACATCGTGGTAGACGAGCGCCAGGACGTGCTCAAGGCCCCCAACGCGGCCCTGCGCTTTCGGCCGTCCCGGGAGACCGGCGTGTCCGGAAGCGGAGGGGCGGGCTCGCCCGGGACCGGCGGGGCGACCCAATCAGGGTCGTCCCGGGCCAGCAGGGCCGCGGAAGAAGCTGAGACCCGCCTGAGGGGCCTGACCAAGGCCCTGGACCTGAGCGAGGAACAGCAGACCCGCATCCGGGACATGTACGCCCAGGGCCGTGAACGCATCCGGGCCATGTACATGCAGGGGGCCAGTAAGGAGGACATCCAGGAGGAAGTTAAAAAAATGCGGGACCGGGGCCGGGAGTCCCTCCTGCCCGTCCTGACCCCCGAGCAGCGGGAAAAATTTGCGCGCCTGCTCTCGGCCCGGGCCGCCAGTCCGTCTCAGCCCGGCCGCCTCTGGGTCCCGGGCCCGGACAACCGGCCTGTGGCCATCGAGGTGATGACCGGGGCCGGTGACGGCAGCTTTACCCAGATCGTGCGTGGCGAGGTCCGGGCCGGCCAGGAAGTGATCGTGGGAGAAAGCCATCCCGCCGCGGCCCGTTCGGCCGGGCGGCCGCCGGGGCGCCTCGGGTTCTGACATGGACGACATCCTGCTGCGAACCGAAAACCTGGGCAAGGACTACCGTCTGGGGCCCCAGACCGTCCATGCCCTGCGGGACGTGTCGATTTCGGTCCGGCGCGGGGAGTTCGTGGCCGTGATGGGGCCGTCGGGCTCGGGCAAGTCCACTTTCATGAACCTCCTGGGCTGCCTGGACCGGCCCACCACGGGTCACTACTTTCTGGACGGCCGGGACGTCTCGCAACTAAGCCGCGACGAACTGGCCCGGACCCGCAACCGGAAGATCGGGTTCGTCTTCCAGTCCTTCAACCTCCTGCCCCGGACCACGGCCCTGGACAATGCGGCCCTGCCCATGACCTACGGCGATTATCCCCGGCGGGAGCGACGCGACCGGGCCCGGGAGGTCCTGGCCGACGTGGGCCTGGCCGATCGCACCCATCACGTTCCCGCCCAGCTCTCAGGCGGACAGCAACAGCGGGTGGCCATCGCCCGGGCCCTGATCACCCGGCCGGCCCTCCTGCTGGCCGACGAACCCACCGGCGCCATCGACACACGGACCGGCCTGGAGATCATGGCCCTGTTCCAACGGCTCAACCGGGACGGGTTGACCATCGTCCTGGTGACGCACGAACCGGACATCGCGGAGTTCGCCCAGCGGGTGCTCCATTTCCGGGACGGCCGCCTGATGGACGACCGGCTGGCGGCCTCGCCGCCTTTGGCCGAAGACGTCCTGGCCTCGATGCCGGAGGAAGGCGGGGCCGAGGCATGAACTACATCGACGCCCTGCTGGTGGCTCTGCGGGCCCTCCGGGTCAACGTCATGCGCAGCGTCCTGACGACCCTGGGCATCATCATCGGCGTGGCCGCGGTCATCAGCATGGTCTCGGTCGGGGCCGGGGCCGAGGCCCGGGTGGCCGAGGTCATCAACAACCTGGGGGCCAATCTCATCTTCGTACTCAACGGCACCACCACTTCGGGCGGGGCCAGCCTGGGCGGCGAGGCGATGCCCACGGTGACCGAGGACGACGCCGAGGCCATCGGGCGGGAGATTCCGGACGTCCAGGTCTCCGCTCCCCTGGTTCGCGGATCGGCCCAGGTGGTTTTCGGCCACCTGAACTGGTCCACCGTGGCTTACGGCATCACCCCGGAATACTTCGAGGCCCGGGAATGGGAGATCGAGTCCGGCCGAATCTTCACCCAGGAGGAAATCCGGGGGGCGGGCAAGGTCGTCCTGCTGGGCCGGACCGTGGTCGACAACCTGTTCCAGGGGCAGAACCCCATCGGGGAAATGGTTCGAATCCGCCGGGTCCCCTTCACCGTCATCGGCGTGATGAAGGCCAAGGGACAGACCCCGAGCGGCCAGGACCAGGACGACACCATTTTCATGCCCCTGGGCACGGCCCGCAAGCGGGTCCTGGGCGGGCGCCAATTCGGCGGTCGGATCGTCGGGGCGATCGTGGTCAAGTCCTACCTGTCCGAACGGGTCAATCACGTTGAAGAGCAGGTGACGGAACTGCTGCGCCAGCGGCACCGCCTCCGGGCCGGACAGGACAACGACTTCCGCACGACCAATCTTTCCCAGTTCCTCGAGGCCCGGGCCGAGTCCTCGCGGACCATGTCCATGCTGCTGGCCGCCGTGGCCTCGGTCTCCCTGATCGTGGGCGGCATCGGCATCATGAACATCATGCTCGTTTCGGTCACCGAGCGGCGGCGCGAGATCGGGCTGCGCATGTCCGTGGGGGCCCGGGGACGGGACGTCCTGATCCAGTTCCTCATCGAAGCCGTGACCCTGTCCCTGCTGGGCGGCTTGATGGGGGTCATGCTGGGGATCGGCGGTTCGGCCGCCATCGCCAAGCTGGGGGGCTTTCCCATGATCATCGGCCTGAATTCCGTTCTTCTGGCCTTTTGTTTTTCCGCGGCCGTGGGCGTCTTTTTCGGCTTCTATCCGGCGTACAAGGCTTCGCGCCTCGATCCCATCGAGGCCCTGCGCTACGAATGAACCGCCTCCCGCGGGCCTTCGCCCGCGATGGTCCCCGGCCCGGCCGGGGACTTGGTCGGGCCGGTTGACGTAATCGCGTCGCCTAGGATATATTATCCCGCATAGTCAGTTTGTCGGCCGGGCCAACGGGGCCCGGCGTTTCATCGAGGCGGGGCCGCCGGAGCGGCCACCAGGTCCAATTGGACGATCGAAGGGGACGACCTCGGATCATGGTCGCGTTTTTCCGGTTATTCAAACAACTCGCTGACCAACTCAAGGCCGAGAACCTGCACCGGGTCCTCCTGTTGCTCGTATTCCTCGTCCTGGCAGGCAGTTGGGCCTTCTGGGTCTTCGAGAACAGGCCGGACTTTTTCGATGCGGTCTGGTGGTCGATCGTGACGGTGACCACCGTGGGCTACGGCGACATTTCGCCGGTGACCTTGGGCGGCCGCATCGTCGGCATCGTGCTCATGATGCTGGGCATCGGCTTCATCGGCCTGCTGACCGCGACCATCGCCGGCATCTTCGTCGAGAATAAAATCATGGAAAATCGGGGCAGGAGGGCGATCAAAGTGGATGGGCATTTTGTCATCTGCGGCTGGAACCACCGAGGGTCCGATGTCGTGGCCGAACTCCGGGCCGACAGCAAGACCCGCAACACGCCCATCGTCGTGGTGGCGGAGATTGAAGAAAAGCCACTGGAGGACAAGAATTTTCATTTCGTCCACGGAGAAATCGACGCGGCCACCCTGGAACAGGCCAATATGGCCCGGGCCGTCACGGCCATCATCCTGGCCGACGACACGCTCGATGCCGGGGTGCGGGACGCCAAGGCCATCCTCAACACCCTGACCGTGAAAAGCCTTTATCCGGACGTTTACACCTGCGTCGAACTCATGGATGCCAAAAACGTCGAGCACTGCCAGCGGGCCAGGGCCGACGAGATCATCGTCCTGGGCGAGCTCAGCTCGAACCTGCTGGTCCAGGCCGCCCTGGACCCCGGGGTGACCAAAATCATCACCGAACTGGTCAGCAACCGTTATGGAAGCGAGCTGTATAAAGTCCCCTTGCCGACCGCCTTTTCGGGGCGGACCTTTGTCGAGGTCCTGACTGAACTGAAAAAATCCTGCGGCGTCCTGTGCGTCGGCGTGGAAAACAAACAGAACCGGAAACTTCTGGCCAACCCGGACTCGGACTACCGACTCCAGGCCGACGATCAGCTCATCGTCATTTCGGTCGATCGGCCCCACCTGGGTTGAAAAACTGGTTTAACCAAAAGGAGGCGTTTCATGTCGGAAAAGTTTGCCTTGGTCAAGCAGTATCTCCATGACATGGAGATGGTCATCGTCAGCGAAGACCCCGTGGAGGAACTGGTGGTGGTCGAGAACGAGGATCACGGCCTTAAAAACCTGGTCATCGACTGCGAGGACACGATTCTGGTGATCGAGCAGGCCATCATGAAGGTCCCGAACGAGCCCGGCGACCTGTTCAAACGTCTGCTCCAGATGAACCGGCTCCTGGTCCACGGCGCCTTTGTCCTGGACGAGGAGGCCCGGACCATTCTGTTTCGGGACACGCTGCAACTGGAGAACCTCGACCGGAACGAGCTGGAGGGATCGATCCAGTCCCTGAGTCTGGGGCTGGCCGAGTTCAGTTCGGTACTGCTTGATTACGCCAGGAAGTAAGAGGAGGCAAACGACCATGTCCATATTCTCTCGTATTTTCAGGGTAGGCCAGGCGGAGGCCCACGCCGCGATCGACAAGCTCGAAGACCCGATCAAGATGACCGAGCAGGGTATCCGGGACCTCAAGAAGGACTTGCAGGAGTCCATGAACTCCCTGGCCGAGGTCAAAGGCATCGCCATCCGGACCCGGCGCGAGGCGGAGAACAAGAAAAAGCTGGCCGCGGACTACGAACGCAAGGCCATGCTGCTTCTGCAGAAGATGCAGAACGGCGAACTGGAGCCGGCCGACGCCGAACGCCTGGCCGGCGAGGCCCTCGGCCAGAAGGAACAGAACGCGGCCGAGTCGATCCGGCTGGCCCAGGAGGCCGAGCGTCACGAAAACATGTCCAGCCAGCTTCAGGCCAACGTCAACAAGATCAAGTCCAACGTGACCACGTACGAAAACGATCTGGTGACCCTCAGGGCCCGGTCCAAGACCGCGAACGCCACGAAAAAGATCAACAAGCAACTGGCCAACATCGATTCCTCGGGGACCATCGCCATGCTGGAAAAGATGAAGAACAAGGTCGAGGAGGACGAGTCCCTGGCCATCGCTTACGGGGAGATGGCCTCGGTCGACAAGCGGGTGGACGACGAGATCGACGCGGCACTGACCAGCGGCTCGGGGGTCCCGGCATCGAAATCGCTGGCGGAACTCAAAGCCAAAATGGGCATTTCCTGATCCGGAGGCATTGTGATGGGCATCAAGGACTGGTTCAAAAAAGACAAGGACCCGGGCCCCGATCCCATCAGCGGGATGACCATCGAGGCCATGAAACCGGGCTGGCTGGTCGATTACGACATGAAGACCTGGGAGGTGGCGGCCGCTCACTTCTACGAATGGGGGGACGACGACATCAGCCGGGAATGGCAGCTCCGGAGCGGGGACGAACTCGTCTACCTGGAACGCGAGGATGACGACGAGGTCGAGTGGAGCCTGAACCGGAAGATCGCTTTCGGCCGTCTGGGTTCCGGGATCAAGGAACACGTCCTGGAGCACGGCGATCCGCCCGACGAAATCGTGGTGGACGGGACCACCTACTACCTCGAGGAAATGGCCGGCGGGCATTACTTCAAGGATGGAGAGGGTCCGGGGCAGGCGCTCCTGCGCTGGGGCTATGAAGACGACGACGGGAAGCGTTACCTGGGGATCGAACAGTGGGGGGAGGAGGACTTCGACGCCACACTGGGCGTTCCGGTGGAAGAATACCAGTTTACCAATATTTTGCCCAAGGGTTGAGCCCGGCCGGTTCGGACCGGGGCCTGAAGGCGAGGGGGGCGCGGTCGGCCGCGCTCTTTTTCATTCCAGGGGTTCCCGCCGGGGCGGCTTGGGAGGATACTTGGGTTCGACTTCCAACGGCTTGGATTCGTACAGGTTTCTGACCTGGGACGGCTGGGGCTTGGTGTCCCGTTCCTCTTGAATCCGGTGTCGCTGGTAGGCCTGAATCCAGCGGCCCAGGTCGTCGAAAGAGGCCGGTTGAATCGGTTCGAAGGTCACGGTTCGGGCTGCCTTGTCGATCCGTCCCCGGCGGGTGAACATCAACCGGACCTGATACGGCCCCACGGTCTGTTTGTCAGCCTCCCGGGACATGAAACGACGGCCCGTGGCCAGGCGCTCGACCGCGATGACCTTGACTTTCGCGATCACGGTGTCCGGCGGGTTCTCCACATGCAATCCGGCCGATTCCAGCCGGAAACGAACGTAAACATCCTGGTCGCCGCGAATCCGCAAGCGATCTCCCCGGATTTTCAGGACGGTCTGCAGGCCGCCGATGCTCAAGTCCGTGAGCGGCGCCTGGTGCAGGGTTTCAAAGCCCCTGAGGGGCAGGGTCGTTCCGGGAAGCAGGCTGTCCATAAAGGTCACTTTGATGGCATGTCGTCCGGTGGGCTGGAGGCGGAGAAAGCGTCTTTTCTGACCCACGGAAACCACCTTCGGCATTTCCAGCCGGAGGACCCGTTCGCGGCGGCCGGTCATGGTGGACAACTCCAGACCATCCGATCGGGTTTCGAACTGGTAGAACTCCTGCTCGCCCCGACGGGACATGCGGAAGACCGCCCGGGCTTCCCGGTCCCTGAAGTCGAGACCGGGGTTGGTGAAGACTTCCAGGGCCGCCAGTATCTGCCCCGATTCATTGATCTTCAGGGCCGGGCATTTGTAAATTTCCTCATAGCCCCGGTCGTAAATCTCGATGTCGTATACCGCTCGCAGCGCGATGGAACGCTCGATGATGTCCCGCACCTGGGTCGGGTCCTCGATCCGCTCGCCCTCGTCGGCCAGGCCGAAGGAGACCTTGCGCGGCTTGAGCCAGAGTCTCAGAATCAGAAGCAGGAATATCAGGACCAGGAAGATGGCCAGGAAGTCGAACAGATCGCCCACGGACAATCGTCTGCCCAGACTGGCCCAGGATCGCTGGAATTCATGCAGGAAAGCCTTGTCGACCCCGCACCGGAAGAGAGGAAAAAATAGGTCCTGGGCAGCGAACACCCGACCGCTCCTTGGTTAGTGCTTGAATTGTAATATGTTTTTCCACAACCGTCAACAAGTGGGGCGGATACGGGCCGGTCGAAAGCGCAAGACTGCCGGGAGGAGGGCACCCGCCCTGTTTTGCCGGTTCCCATACAGCGCGGCTTATAACAAAGCCGGGCGCCATTGGATCAGGTATTTAAGCAGCGCTCCAAGGCCAGACAGTGTTCCCGGGTTCCCAGGCTGGCGCTTGAGAACGAGCGGAAACGGCCGATGTCGGACCATGTCCGGGGCCGGGGGATTCATGAGTTATTTGATCGAGCGGCTGCCCGGCCGATGGAATGGCACCGGCCGGGCAGCCACGGGGACATCAGGCGAAGGCGGACATGCCCAGGAGTTCCCGGGCCACCACCATCTTCTGAATCTGGGTCGTGCCGTCCGGAATGGTCATGACCCGGGCCCGCCGGAACAGTTTTTCCACCGGATACTCGGTGGACAACCCGTAAGCTCCGTGCACCTGGATGGCCATGGACGTGACCTTGACCGCGGCTTCCGTGGCGTAGAACTTGGCGATCGAAGCCTCCCGGTGCATGCGCCCCCCCCGGTCCACCAGGGCGGCGGCCCGGTAGGTCAGCATCCGCGACGCGTCGGTCAGGGCGGCCATGTCGGCGATCATGGCCTGGATGAGCTGGAACTGGCCGATGGGCCGTCCGAACTGGGTCCGCTCCTTGGCATACTTGACCGCCGCATCCAGGGCCTTCTGGGCGTAGATGACGCTGTTGAGGGCCACCAGGCACCGGGCCTGCTGGAAGATGACCATGGTCTCCCTGAGCCCCTCGCCCGGGACGCCGATCACGTTCGACCGGGGAATCCGGCAGTCTTCGAAGGTAAGATGGCCCACCTCGGGCATGCGGGCCTCGTCGCCGATGATGGGAATCGGCCGCTGCTCGAAGGGGGACTGCTCCTTGTCCACGATGAAATAGTTCAGCCCCTTGCGGCCCTTGCCCGGATCGGCGTTGGCCAGGACCATGCAGATGTCGCAGAAGGCGCCGTTCGATATCCACATCTTGGCGCCGTTGATGATCCAGTCGTCACCGTCCGGCACGGCCCGTGTCTCGATGAAGGAGGGGTTCGAACCGACATTGGGCTCCGTGATTCCGGTACATCCGATCTTGTCCGCGTTGAGCAGGGCCGGGAGATAGGTCCGGCGCTGTTCCTCGCTGCCCAGGGTGGCAATCTGCCCGGCCGCGCCGCCCGTGATCATTATGGGAATGAAAAACAGCGGGTCGATCTCCTCCATGAGAAGAATATAGGTCATGAAGTCCAGACCCGCCCCGCCGTACTCCTCGGGAACAGTGCCGCCGATGTAGCCCAGGGGAATGAATTTTTTCAACGCCGTCTTGATCTGGTCCGGCGTCATGGCCTGGTCTTCGGGGAACTGGGCCATGTACGGCGCGATCTCCCGCTCCATCAGCTTGCGGGCGGAATCCTTCAGCATTTTTTGTTCCTGGGTCAGTTCAAAGTCCATGTCGGTACTCCTCGTGTTGATAGGTTCTAAACATGCCATTTTTCCAAAGCGGTCCGCGGGCCGCCGCTCCGGGCGCCAGGCCCGGGCCTAGCGGCCCTTGAAAACCGGCTTACGCTTCTCCACAAATGCCCGCATGCCTTCCTGGCGGTCATCGGTTCCGAACAACACCTCGGCGCAACGCTTTTCATAGTCCAGGGCCCCGGTCAGGTCCATTTCCAGACCCAGGTCGACGCAGGATTTGAGCATCTTCAAGGAAAGCGGGGGACGTTCGGCCAACTCGGCCGCCCAGCTTCTGACCTCGGGCATCAGGTGCTCCAGCGGCACCACCCGGTTGACCAGCCCGATTCGCTCCGCCTCTCCGGCATCCACGCGATTGCCGAAATACATGAACTCCTTGGCCCGTCCCGCTCCGATCAGGCGAGGCAGCCGGATCGTACCGCCTCCGGCCGGGATGACCCCCAGCTTGACCTCCCCCAGGCCGAAACTGGCCGTGTCGGCGGCCAAACGGAAATCGCAGCACAAGGCCAGTTCCAGGCCGCCGCCGTTGCAGGCGCCGTTGACGGCCGCCAGAACCGGTTTCTCAAAATCGGCCAGCCGGTTGAAAAAATTGTAATGCCGGTAGATAGGCAGAAGTCGGGCCGCCGGATCGACCATCTCCTTGATGTCCGCCCCGGCGCAGAAGGCCCGACCGGCCCCGGTCAGAATCACCGACCGGACCTGTCCGTCAGCCGCGAATTCAGCCAGGACCGCCTCGAGGTCCACGGACATCTGGTAATTGATGGCGTTGAGACGGTCCGGCCGGTTCAGAGTGATCAGGCCGACTGAGTCCCGGATTTCGACGAGCAAAGTTTCGTAAGACATGAAGACCTCCTTGATTTGCCTGGTCGGTTGGCTTCAGCCGCCCCCCGCGCGGTCCGGTCCCGATAGCAGGCTGGACAGAATGAACTCCACGGACGCCCGAAGCGTCTCCTGCAAATGGTCCGAACCGCGCAGGTGGCGGCGGTTGTTCTCATACTGGAAAATTCCCATGAACATGCTCCAGATCAAGATGGCCGTGACCCGGGAGTCCACCGGCCGAAACCGGCCCTGGGCCATGCCGCGCTCGACCAGCCGCTCCATGACCCGCACATGCTGGCGGATGGCCTCGACCATTCGTTCCTGGTTGGTGTCCGACATGACCGTCTGATACCGGGCCGCGTCGTAGCTCCAAAGAATCCGAAGGATGTCCGGCTCGGCCCGGTAGGATTCGTGGAACAGGTCGGCGATTCGGCGAAGGGTGGCGTCCGCGGGTTCGGCCTCGTCCGAAGTGGTCCGGGCCAACCCGTCATGGTTCAGCCGGAACATGGGCGTGAGCAGGCTGTAAAACAGGTCCTCCTTGCTTTTGAAATACAAATAAAGCGTGCCCGTGGCCACCTCGGCGGCCCGGGCGATGTCTTCCATGGACGTGTTTTCAAAACCCTGTTTGGAAAACAGCCGGCCGGCGTGTTTCAGAATCAGGCTGATGCGGGCCTCTTTTTCCCGCCGTCGTCTTTCGGCCACGCCCATGATGGTCGCTCATCCGGGTCTGAATTTATGATTTAGTTCATTAACTGAATCCATTCATATTGGTTTTTAAGGCCGCCGTCAACAAAATATTACACCCTCCCCTTGACCCCGGCCGGGCCAAGAGGAGGCGGCGGGCCGGCCAGCCAAATGATAGGGGACACAAGGCGATGATGGCGAAGCGGTAATTCGTCCGGGTATGGTCGGATGAAGCGTCGTAGGGGAAATCGGGGGGCTGCCGCGCGGCGACGGCAGGGCGAGCCCTGTCCGCCGCCGGCCGTTTACCGGGGCCTTACGAGGCCCGGCGCAATGACAAAGTGCTTTCGGACCCGAGGATTTTGTCCCGGCCGCCGAGGATGAGCTGTTCGGTGGTTTCCCAGGAGATGCATTCGTCGGTAATGGATACTCCGTAGCGGAGCCTGTCCATGTCGCCGGCGTATTTCTGATTGCCTTCGTACAGGTTGCTTTCGAGCATCAGGCCGACCACGGCTTCGCTATCCCGGATGGTCTGGTCGATGACGTTGCGCCAGACATTGGACTGCCCCTGATGTTTTTTGTGGGAGTTGTCATGGGAGCAGTCGACCACGATCACTTCGGGCAGGTTTTTTTCGATGAGCATGAGGCGGGCTTCTTCGATGCTGATGGGGTCGTAGTTGGGACGGATGCCGCCGCGCAGAACGATATGACCCCAAGGGTTGCCGTTGGTATGTACGATGCAAGTCCGTCCCTGCTGGTCGATGCCGAGAAAAGCCTGGGGCGCCCGAGCGGCGACCAGGGCGTTGATGGCCGAGGAGAGGCTGCCGTCGGTTCCGTTCTTGAAGCCCACGGGCATGGACAGCCCGGAAGCGAGTTCCCGGTGGGTCTGGGACTCGGTCGTCCGGGCGCCGATGGCCGCCCAGCAGACCACGTCGGCCAGGTACTGGGGGGTGATGGGTTCGAGCATCTCCGTGGCCGTGGGCAGGCCCATTTCCACAATTCTGAGGAGCAGGGCGCGGGCCTGGCGCAAGCCGGCCTGCATGTCGTAGGCGCCGTCCAGGGTCGGGTCGTTGACAAAGCCTTTCCAGCCCACGGTGGTTCGGGGTTTTTCAAAATAGACCCGCATGCAAAGGCAGAAGGTGTCTTTGACGCGTTCGTTCAGATCGGCGAGCCGCTCGGCATACTCAAGGGCGGCCTTTTCGTCGTGGATCGAGCAGGGCCCGACGATGACCAGCAGCCGTGGGTCCGTCTTGCTCATGATGTTCTGAATGGCGGCGCGGCCCTCGATGACCGTCGCTTCCGCCTTTTGGGAGAGAGGCAGCTCCTCGATCAACTGCCCGGGCGTGATGAGTGGCGTGTAGCCTTGTACACGGACATCCTGAATTCGCGACATGTTTCTTCCCCTGCCTGTTATCGTTTTCAGCCGCGGCGATCCGCGGGTTGGATATGGATCGAACCCGCCGTCGCGGCGGCCCGTCCTGTTCGGTTAATCAAAAGACCGTGGGAGCTGAGGGCCGCCACGGTCTTTGAAAACAAAAAAGCCGCGGCGATCGATCCCCCGCGGCTTGTTCTTCCCTTTATGTTCTGCTACCTAAGCGCCGCGGGCGGACCTCCCCGAAAATAAAAGTAAAAGCTAAAATAATAGTATCGTTCGCCTGTGGTCACTTGCATCGACCTTTCTCAAAATCAAGTCCCACCAGTATAGAACGGCGGCTCGATGCTGTCAAGGAATTTCTGATTCCGTAAGTAACCAATTCAATGAATCGGGGCATATCATTTTTCAGCCGCCCACGGGGCCTTTGGCCGAAGGACGAATCCGGCGCCGAGTCCCATACTATATATGGAAAAAGCGGCAGCCGGAGTCCTGAGGCCAGAGGCCGCGACAGGGCGGTCCTACGTTGCCACCAAGCACTGAATAGTTTCTTCCGGAAGAAGGGGTTTGCGGGGCGGGTGTTTCCAGGCCGGGACCTGGACGGGTCAGGCAATGAACTCGCCCCATTTTATTTGCTGGTTCCCAAGCTCCAGCTTCGGAACCTGATCTTGGAAGCTCGAGCTTCCCGTCTTTTCCGCCACGGAGTTGCTTATGGCCATGGTCCTGCCATACGGAATAAGGTGTTGAGGCAGAGCTTCAAGGCCAATTGCGTTTTCAACCAGCGGTGAACTCGGGACCGGAGTCGTCCCGCGGCCCGAGGTTGCTCGAGCGACCGGATGCGGATATGTCCCTGTAATCAATCCGGGCGTTCCCGGACCGTCGTTTCTTGAAATCAGGGAGCTATTGTGGGAAAATCGGGATGTCTCCGGATTCGGTCCGTAATCCATGGGGGCGGGCGTATTTATAGAGGCTTGCCGAGGGATATTCAACTGCTTGCGGAAACGCTTGTTTCCCGCTTTTTGACCAAGGCGTAACCTGTGATACGACCGCGGCCCCAAAAAACGGTCCAGCTTCGTGTTTCGCCATGCATTTCGACGCCGGGCTACAAACCCGACCGCAGTATCCGGGATTATGGAAATACCTGGCAACGATTTTGTCCAGTTCGGACGGGAGGCCCTGTGTTCGGCGGCATTCTGATTTCCATCGTCACCCTGATGCACCTTCATGTCTTTTGGCGACTCGGGAGCGTGCCCTTGGTGGCCCGACGGGTCCGGCGGGGCGTGGTCGCCGCGGCCGGTCTTGTCCTCTGGTTGATGTTCGTTTCGGGCCGGCTGTACGGTCACGGCGGCTCGGGGCCCATGGCCGTCCTGCTCGAAGTGGCCGGCATGAACTGGATGGCCGTCGTCTTCCTGTGTTTTATCAGTCTCACGGCCATCGAACTGGTCACCGGGTTCGGTTGGCTCATGCCCCGGATCGCCCCGTCCCTCCGGGGCGGGTCCCTGGCCATTGGGGTCGTGTTGTCGCTGATCGGGTTCGTCCAGGGTGTGAGAGCACCCGTATGGGTCCGGTACGAGGTGGGCCTGGCGCATCTTCCACCCGAACTGGACGGCACCGTCCTGGTGGCCTTGTCCGACCTGCATCTGGGTCAGCCCCTGCTGGACCGGGACTGGCTGGCCAGGCGGGTCGAGCAGGTTCGATCCGAGCGTCCCGATATCGTGGTCCTGTCGGGCGATGTCCTGGAAGGGCACGGGCATCCCGCCAACGAGCTGCTTCAGACCTTGGGGGAACTGGGGTCGGGTCGCCCGCTTGGCGCCTGGGCCGTCCTGGGCAACCATGAATGGCACGGCAATCCGGACCGGGCGGCCGGATACCTGACCGAAGCGGGGTTCGAGGTGCTCAGGAACCGATGGGTCGAAGTCCGGCCCGGCCTCATCCTGGCGGGCGTGGACGACCTGACCAGCCTCAGCCGGGCCGGCCGGGACGGCCAGGCCATGCCCCGGGCTCTGTCCGGACGGCCCGGGGGAGCGACGATCCTCCTGTCCCACACCCCCTGGCAGGCCGAACAGGCCGCGTCCCTGGGAGTGGGCCTGATGTTGAGCGGCCACACCCACGGCGGGCAGGTCTGGCCCTTCGGATACCTGGCCCGCCTTCGCTACCCCCTCCTGGCCGGGCGTTATGAAATCGACGGTATGACGACAATCGTTTCACGAGGCACGGGGGTCTGGGGACCACGGATGCGATTGTGGCGCCCGGCCGAGATACTCCACCTGACCCTGCGCCGGAAATAGTCGCGCCGGCACGATGAACCGTTTTACGGCCAGGGACCCCGTTTATTGATAAAACATTTCGATATTTATAGGAAATCACGATAAACGCCCGGACATTTTTCTTGATTTCAATGCGCCGGGGATTTATGCTGGTCCAACGCCTTGGCCCGAGTTTGGAAGCCGTGCGCGGACGTTGCGTCCGTTTAAATCGAATTTATATTCAGGGGGCCGGGAATCCGGAAGAGGTTGCGTAATGGTTTCCCTCGATGACAAGTCCGGGGTCCGCATCATGATCGTTGAAGACGAACGTCTGGTTGCCGAGGACCTGACCTTGCGTCTGAAGGGCATGGGCTACGCCGACTGCCGACTCACGGCCTATGGCGAGGGGGCCCTGGAAATGATCGAGGCGGAACCTCCGGATATCGTCCTGATGGATATCGTTCTCAAAGGGGCGATGGATGGGATCGAAGCAGCCGAGGCGATTCGGAACCGATGGGGCATTCCGGTTGTTTTCTTGACCGCCCATGCGGACCAGCAGCGGATCGATCGGGCCAAGTCCACTTATCCGTTCGGCTATATTTTGAAACCGTTCCAGGATCGGGAGCTGAATGTCGTTATCCAGATGGCGATTTATGCCGCCCGGGCGGAAGCGGATCGAAGAAGGACGGCGGAGGAACTGCGGCGGAGCGAGGAGCGTTTCAGGACGTTTTTCAACACCTCCCAGGCGGGCTTTCTGATCTGGGACGCTGGCGCCCCGGTCCGTTTCCAGGCCGTCAACGAATCCCTGGCCGCGATGAACGGACGGCCCGCGGCCGAACATATCGGCCGGACCATCGCCGAAGTATTCGACGACCCGAATGTGGCCCGGGACCACGAGGAGTTCCTGCGCCAACTTATCCGGTCGAAAACCGTGGCCACCCTGGAGTCCAGCGGGCAGTGCCAGGACGGGCGGCAGGTCGACTACATCGCCCAGTATTTTCCCTTGCTGGACCGGGAGGGAGCGGTCGAGGCCATCGGCGGGATCGTACTGGACATAACCCAGCGCAGGCGGGCCGAGGAAGCCTTGAAGGAGAGCGAAAACCGTCTCCGCGCGGTTGTCGAGTCCCTCAACGAGGGCGTGATCTTTCAAGACGCCGCGGGTGAAATCCTGACCTGGAATCATAGCGCGGAAACCATATTCGGCATCCGGGCGGGGGAGGCCCTTGGGCTGACCTCGGTGGACTACGACTGGCGCCTGGTTAATGAAGACGGGACGGACTGCCCCGGCGAGATGCACCCCTCGATGATTACCCTGAGGACCGGTCGGGCTCTGCAAGGCGAGATTCGGGGCATCCGGCATCCGGACGGCTCTTATACCTGGCTGTCCGTCAACACCCGGCCCGTTTTCAAACCCGGCCAGGACGAACCATACGCGGTGACCATCTCCTTTTCCGACATTACGGCATGGAAAAAGGCGGAACAGGTCCGGGACGAACTTGAAGTCCAACTCCGCCAGGCCCAGAAGATGGAGGCCGTAGGCACGTTGGCCGGCGGGGTCGCCCACGACTTCAACAACCTGCTCCAGGCCATCAACGGGTACACCCAGCTTCTGCTGTTGAACAAAAAAGCCGGCGACCCGGGCCATCTCGAACTCAGGGAGATATTGAAAGCCGGCCAGCGGGCCTCCGACCTGGTCCGGCAGCTCCTGGCCTTCAGCCGCAAGGCCGGGATCGACCGCCGTCCCCTGGACCTCAACGACCTGGTCCGGCAGGTGGAAAAGCTGTTCAAAAGAACCATCCCCAAAATGATCCAGGTCGACCTTCAACTGGCCGACGACCTTCGGACGGTCGAGGCCGACCCCGTTCAGATCGAGCAGGTTCTTCTGAATCTGGGGAGCAACGCCGCCGATGCCATGCCGGATGGGGGCAGGCTGGTCATCGAGACCGGGAACGTGGTCCTGGACGAAGATTACTGCCGGTGCCACCTGGGGGCCAGTCCCGGCGACTACGTCTGCCTCAAGGTCACGGATTCCGGAATGGGCATGGACAAAGAGATGCTGGACCATATCTTCGAGCCGTTCTTTACCACCAAGGAGGTCGGCAAAGGAACCGGGATGGGGCTGGCCTCGGTTTACGGGATCGTCAAAACCCATGGCGGTTACATCATGTGCTACAGCGAACCGGGCCAGGGGGCGGTTTTCCGGGTCTATCTGCCCGCGGTGGACCAGATGGTGGATGACGATTCCGAATCCGAGGAGCCGAGACTGCCCGGAGGCACCGAACGCATTCTTCTGGTCGATGATGAGGAGCCCATCCGGAAGTTCGCCGTCCAGGTCCTCGAACGTTTCGGCTACACCCTCCTGACCGCTTCCAGCGGCGAGGACGCCCTCCAGGTCTACCGGGCCATCAAGGACTCGATCGACCTGGTCATCCTGGACCTGGGCATGCCCGGGATGGGCGGCCACAAATGTCTGGCCGAACTGTTGCGGCAGGACCCTTCGGCCCGGGTTCTCATCGCCAGCGGGTATTCCATGGAGGGCCATGCAAAAAAGGCGCTTGAATCCGGAGCAGCCGGATACATCGGCAAGCCCTACCAGGTCATGGACCTCCTGACCCAGGTCCGGGCCGTGCTGGATGAAGAGGAATAGCGGGGAGGCCGGCGCGCCAGATAATCCATGAATGATTTCTGAAGCAGGAGCCCGCGGACCAGCAAACGCCGTTACACGGATTCATGCAACCCACGATTCCGGATTTCTCACCCGCTTCCTGCCGCGGCCGGGAAATCCTTGCTGCAAGGCTCGTTTCGAAGATTTTGGTCCTCAACATATCGCCCTGATATGCTTGCGGCCAAAATCTCCTCCAAGTTCGCGTTTCGCTAATGATTTCTCGACCTCGCTACGGAACCCGGCGAGAAATACGGGCTAGTGCGCTTCGGCCCAGTTGGGGCCGTGGTTGACGTCGACGACCAACGGCACGTCCAGATTGTAAACGCCTTCCATTTCCCGCTTGACCATATCCTTGATCGTTTCGAGTTCGTCCTGCGGGACCTCGAAGACCAGTTCGTCGTGGACCTGAAGGAGCATGCGGGTATCGAGCCCTTCCCGCCGGATGGTCCGGTGTACGGCCAGCATGGCCAGCTTGATCAGGTCGGCGGCCGAGCCCTGGATCGGCGTGTTGACGGCCATGCGTTCGGCCATGGAGCGGACCTGGTAGTTCTTGCTGCCCAGTTCGGGCAGGAGCCGTCTTCGCCCCAGCAGGGTGGTGACGAAGCCGTCCCGACGGGCCTGGTCCAGGGTCAGGTCGATGAAATCCTTGACCCCGGCATAGCGCTTGAAATAGCGGTCGATGTATTCCTGGGCGGCCTTGCGTTCGATGCCGAGCTGTTTGGCCAGGCCGAAGGCCTGGAGGCCGTAAACGATGCCGAAGTTGACCGCCTTGGCTTCGCGCCGCATTTCCGGGGTGACCAGGGCGGGAAAGATGTCGTGGACCTCGGCCGCGGTGCGCGTGTGAACATCGTCTCCGGCGCGAAAGGCGGCCTGGAGCCCGGGATCGCCCGAGTAATGAGCCAGGACGCGCAGCTCGATCTGGGAATAGTCGGCCGAGAGGATGAGCCGGCCCGGGTCGGGAATGAAGGCCTGGCGGATACGGCGGCCCTCATCGGTCCGCACGGGGATGTTCTGCAGATTGGGTTCGGAACTGGACAGGCGGCCCGTGGCGGTCACGGTCTGGTTGAACGAGGTGTGGACCCGGCCGGTTTCCGGGTGGATCAGTTGGACCAGGGCCTCGACGTACGTGGATTTGAGCTTGGCCAGGGTTCGGTAGTTGAGCACTTCGGCCGGCAGCTCATGGACCGGGGCCAGCTCGGTCAGGACTTCCATGTCGGTGGACCAGCCGGACTTCTTTTTCGTCTTCTTTCCCGGGGACAGGCCCAGGTCCTCGAAAAGGACCTGGCCTAGCTGCTTCGGGGAGTTGATGTTGAACTCCCTGCCGGCCAGCCGATACACCCGGCTCTCGATCTCGGCCAGGCGATCCCCCAGTTCTTCGGACAGCTTGCCCAGCAGGACCTCGTCCAGGCGAACGCCGTTCATCTCCATTTCGGCCAGGACCTCGACCAGGGGCAGTTCGAGCTCTTCGTAAAGCCGGAGCAGTCCGGCCTCTTCCAGGGCGGGCCGCATCTCGGCGGCCAGGCGCAGGGCCAGGTCGGCGTCTTCGCAGGCATATTCCCGGGCCGCTTCGGGCGTGATCTGATCGAAGCCGGTCTTCTTGTCTCCCACGACCTCCTGGTATGTGATCGGGTCGTGATTGAGCCAGGTCTTGGAAATCCGTTCCAGGTTGTGGCCGCCCAGTCCGGGGTCCAGGAGGTAGGAGGCGATCATCGAGTCATCGCCGATGGGCCCCAGGGCCAGGCCGTGACGCTTGAAGACGATGTAGTCGTATTTGAGGTTCTGGCCCACTTTCGGCGGGCCGGCCGATTCGAGCAGAGGCCCGAGCCGTATGGAGGCGTCCGACCAGTCGAGCTGGCCGCCGGTCAGGGTCTGGTGGCCCACCGGCAGATAAAAGGCCCGGCCGGACTTGGCGGCCAGGGACAGGCCCACCAGGCGGGCCCGCATGGGGTCCACCGAGGTGGTTTCCGTGTCCACGGACAGACGCTCGGCCCCGGCCAGTTCCTGCACCAGGATATCGAGGTCCGCCGGGGTGCGGACCAGGTGATAATCATCGTACCGGACCGTCTTTGCCGGACCCAGTTCGGCGGCGAACCGGGTGAATTCCAACTCCTGGTAAAGCTGACGCAGGGCCTCGACGTCCGGTTCGGTCACGGCCAGGTCTTCCAGGCTCAGGCCCAGGGAGGCCCCGGTCTCGAGCCGGGCCAGGTCCCGGGAGAGAAAGGCCGCCTCCCGGTGCTCGGCCAGCTTGTCCCGCAGCTTGGCCTGGGGGACCTGGTCCAGACGGTCGTACAGGGTTTCCAGGTCCCCGAACCCGCCTATGAGCTTGGCGGCCGTCTTTTCCCCGACTCCCGGCACGCCCGGGATGTTGTCGGTCGCGTCGCCCATCAGGCCCTGGGCTTCCAGAAACCCCCGGGGCGTCAGACCGAACTTGTCGCGCAGGGTCTCTTCGGTCACCGACTGTTCCCGCTTGGGGTTGGGATCGTACATGCGGACTTGGGGGGAAAGGAGCTGGAAAAAATCCTTGTCGGCCGAAACGATGACCACGTCGTGGCCCTGGTCTTGGAAGCGGACGGCCATGGAGGCGATCAGATCGTCGGCTTCCAGCCCTTCGACTTCCAGGCGTCTGAGACCCATGGCGTCGATGATCCGGCGGATCGGCTCCTGCTGGACCACCAGGTCCTCGGGCATGGGCGGCCGGTTGGCCTTGTACTCGGGATACAGCCCGTGGCGGAAGTTCTTGCCTTTGGCGTCAAAGGCCAGGGCCATGAATTCGGGTTTCCGTTCCCGGAGGAGCTTATGGATGGTGGCGATAAATCCGTAGACGGCATTGGTCGGAAGGCCCGACCGGGTGGAAAGGTCCCGAATGGCGTGATAGCCGCGGTGGATGAAAGTGCTGGCGTCGACGAGATAAACAGTCCGGCCCATGGTGTGTCCTGGCGGGTCTTGATTTTTTATCAGTGTATCCCCGTCAGCCGGACAAGTCAAATCAGGGGCCGACGGGGCGCCCGGGCCGTAGTCCGGGGCCGTCAGGGTACTTCCAGGGGATTGCGGGTCCCATATTTCATGAGTTACTATCAACTTGGCTATTTGATTAGGATAAAGGAGGCAGATATGAGCCGGGCCGGAAAAGCGATACCACGGTTCCTTCGACTGATTGTCGTGCTCGGGGCCGTCGCCTTGTTGTTTGGCTGCGCGGAGTCCCCCCTGGACGGCCTTTTTAAAAAAGGCGGCTCAGGCCAGGCCCCGGGAAAAGACCAGTCCACCGGCGGCGCTGGAGCGTTACAGCAACGCTCTAGTGTGACCGCCCACCGACTTGCCGTGCGCATGGGGCCATCGGTCAAGTATGGAGTGATCAACGCTCTGAAAAAGGGCGAAACCGTCGAGGTCCTGGAGCGGAAGGGCAGTTGGATTCGAGTCCGGTCCGAGCGGGTCGATGACGGTTGGGTCTACGGGGCCTATCTGACCGGTTTTGAAGGGACTATTGCCAGGCCCGAGCGTCAGACGAAAAAAGCCGCCAGCGGAGGCGGAGCGGACAAGAACGAGCCGGACCTGGTAACCGAGGAAGGGGCTTTGGGCTCCGAGAACGAACTGGACAAGATCATGAAGTAGCGGCCGTCGCTTACGCCACCGGAACGAGCCCGATCAAGGAAATGGCCGAGGCTGGGGGCAATGGGTCCGGGCCACGCGTGCGCGTGAACTCTGGCCTGGGTTCGGCCGGCCTGCCCGGGGCGGGTTTACCGCTCGTGTATTTGACCGGACGGCCGTCCAGATTCGCCACAGGCGAGGAAGACGGTTCACGATTTTGGGTTGTTGTGGGAGTGGAAATGAAAAAAATCATGGCTTTTTTACTGATCGGCTGCCTGGCGGTCGTTTCAGCGGTTTACGCCGATATGGACCAGGTCAAACAAGCCTACCGCCAGGGGGACTACAAAACCGCCATCAAGCTGCTCCGCCCCATGGCCGAAAAAAAGGACCCCATCGCCCAGTACACCCTGGCCTTGATGTACGACTCCGGCAAAGGCGCCCCTGCCGACCCGGCCCAGGCCGCCTCCTGGCTGGCCCAGGCCGCCGAACAGGGACTGGCCGAGGCCCAGATTTTCCTCGGAAGCATGTACGAAAAGGGACGCGGCGTGGAAAAGGACCCGGCCCGGGCACTGGCCTGGTACCGACGGGCGGCTGACCGGGGGGAGCCCCGGGCTCAGTTCAAGCTCGGGCTGGCCTACGCCCAGGGAGAAGCGGTCGACAAGGACCCGATCCGGGCCTACATGTGGTTCAGCCTGGCCACGGCGGCCGGCCACGAACCCGCCGGCAAGAACAAAACCCTTTTGGGCCGGGAGCTGACGGCCGACCAGAAGGCCCGTGCCGACAAACTGGCAGCGGCCTGGCGGCCGGCCAAGGCCCCGGAAAAGGGCCGTCCCCTGCCGGTCCACGCCTTTGACCTGGCCGTCGAGCCGTACAGCGGTGCCTTGAAGGCCGTGCAGCACGACCTGGCCTTTCCACAAAACCCCTGCCGCCTCGGACTGACCCGTACGTTCCGAAGCCGGGAAACCCTCCCTGGCGATCTAGGCCGGGGCTGGTCGCACAACTATGAATACGCCGCGTACGCGGACGAGGCCAGAAAGACCGTCACGGTGGCCGGCCCGGACAGCCAGGTGCGGGTCTTCAAACAGGCCGGTCGCCCGGACCATCCGAACCGCTACGACCTGGCTCCGGACGCGCCCTACCCTTACCTGGTCCGGGACGGAGGCCGGTCGATCATGGTCGTGACCGATGACGAAAAATACCATTTCGACGTGACCGGCCGTCTGGTCCGGATCGACAACGCCGGCGGCCAGGCCGTGACCCTAGCCTATCGGGACGGCCGGTTGCATAAGGTGACGGGCCCCCTGGGGCAGTGGGTCGAACTGTCATACGGCGCCGAGGGCCGATTGGTCGAGGCCGCCGCTTCTCTGGGGGATCGGCTCCGATACGAATACGACAACGAGGGCCGCCTGGTTCGGGTCTTTGCCAACGGCCGGTTGAACGAAACCTACCGCTATGATAACAGGGACTGCATCTCCGAAGTCGTCCTGGCCGGGGACCTGTCCTGGCGGTACGAATACGACCGCAATGGCCGGGTCCTGTCCGCCACGACGCCATTCGGGTATCGAACCCGGTACGAATACAAGGACGACGGCAGGGACCTGATCTTTGCGGAAATCCAGCCCAACGGGGCCAGGACCACCCGCACTTACCGAAAAGACGGCAGCGGGGAGTCCGTTATCGGACCCACGGGTGATAAGACGGAATACCGGATCGACCCGGTTACCGGGCTGGTTATCGCCCGGATCGACCCCAAAGGCCGGGCCACGGCCTACGAATGGGACCTGGACAAGCGGCAGACGGCCGTGATCATGCCCGGTGACCGTCGTCTCGAGACCGAATACTATCCCTCGGGACCCTACCCGAAACAGGTCAGGACTCCGGACGGCAACGTGCTGTCCTTTGAATACGACCGATCTTTCAACGTGACCCGGTACAGCGACAAGGCCCGCGGAAACCGGTCCTTCCAGTACGACGGCCGGGGGCGCGTGACCCGGATGACGGATTTCGACGGGAACACGTTCAACCTGAAATATGAAAACAACTGGCAGCCGGTCAAATTGTCGGATGGTGCGGGGCTGTCTCTGGATTTTAAATACGATGACGCCGGCAACCTGATCGGCTACCGGACCGAGGACGGTCAGGACCGGCCCGTTGCCGAGTTCCAATCCTCCCTTCGCCGTGGTGTGGCCGAGGACCTGCCCGACTACAACCTGTCCCAGGCCGGCCGGCCCATCGAAACCCGGGACGGTATGTGCCGGTATTCAGTCGATAACATGGGACAGGTGACGGACCTGACCTATCCCGACGGCAGCCGTCAGGGCTTCCGGTACGACCTGGCCGGGCGCCCGGTGGAAAAGTCCCTGAACGGAAAACCCTATCTCAATCTGGAATACGACGCGGTGGGGAACCTGGCAGCCAGGACCCAGGCCGCGGACAGGAATGTCGCCTACCAATACGACGATTACGACCGGATGGTTTCGGCGTCCTATCCAGGCGGCGGCCGGGCCGATTTCCAATACGACCCGTCCGGGAATATGATCGAGGCCAGATATTACGGCGTCGGCAAACGCTACGAGTACGACCGCCGGGGCCGGCTGATTTCGAGCCAGTTGCTTCCCGGCGAGGAGGCCGCCCCGAAACAGACCTATGTCGAATACACGTACCAGGATGGCAAGTCAGGGGCCGGTTCAAGGACGGTCCGGGTCGCCGGCCGGGAACTGCACTACTGCTACGGGCCCAGAGGGCGGCTGGATCGGATCGAGTCCAAGGACTTTGGAAAGCTGGTCTATGAATACGACGCCCAGGACCAGCTCAAGTCGATCCGGTATCCCAACGGCGTTCAGCAGGCCTTTCAGAACCGGGACGATCGGAATCTGGAACTGGAGGTCAAAGCCGGCCAGAACACCCTGATCGCCGTCCAGACCACTCGCGATGCGGAAGAACGTACCATCTCCCGAAAGGACGGCCAAGAAACCTGGGCCTTTGCCTACGACGACCGCGGGCAGCTTGTCCGGGCGGAAGGCGGAACGGGCCGATACGAGTACCGGTACGATGGCTGGGGCAACCGGGTCGAGGAGCAGGTGAACGGTCAGGCCCTGGCCTCCCAATACGAGCCCGGGGGGCGACTCTCCAAACGCGGGCAGGCTGAATACACATGGGACGGGCAGGGCAGCCTGACCGGCCGCAAAGGACCTCAAGGGGAACTCGCCCTTGCGTTTGATTTCGAAAACCGTTTGACCCGGATCACCGGTCCAAACGGCAAGCAGGCGGCCTACCAATATGACGAGCAGGGATTGATGGTCTCCCGAACGGTCGGACAGCGGACGACGTATATCCTGTACGACGGCCAGAATCCCCTGGCCGAGCTGGTCCGCCTGACCCCGCAAGACCCCGAACTGCACTGGTCCCGCCTGTATTTATACGCTCCGGCCGTGAACGTGATTCTGGGCATGATTGAGATACCGCTCCCGCCCGATGGCGGGGCGGAATCCGTCTGGTTCTTCCATCGCGACCACCAGGGCAACGTGGTCCTGGTCACGGACGCCAAGGGGCAGGAAGCGGCTTCCTATCGGTACGATCCGTTTGGGAATTTGATTGCGAAGACCGGTGAAGTCGAGGCGCCGTTCCGTTTTTCAGGGCAGCGGTACGAACCGCTGTTCAACCTGTATTACATGCGGGCCAGATTCTACGACCCCGAAGCCGGCCGGTTCATCTCCCGGGACCCCGTGGCCGGATACCTGCATGAGGGGCTGTCCCTCAATCCCTACCTCTACGCCAGGAACAGGCCCCTGGACATGTCCGACCCTCTGGGCATGTGGTGCCTGCCCAGCGTGAATGACATGCTGCCCAGCCTGGGCGAGGTAGGGACGTACGTCACCAACAACATCGTCAACGGCGTAGGCAACACGGTCGAGACCGTCGTCAAGGTCAAGCTTGGAGACCACCTGGTGACCATGGCCAACACGGTGCGCAAGGCCGCCTCGGTCCAGGCGGTCAAGGATACCGCAGGATATGTCGGCCGGGCCGTGGGCCATGCTTTCACCGCCGTAAACTTCATGTACCAGACCACGGAGACCAAGGCCAAGGTGGCCCGGGGGGAAATAACGGTCCGGGAAGGCAAGCAGGAAATCATCGCCAACACGACCGGGACCATCGTCGGCACCGCCTTGTCGGCCGGGGCCGTGGCCGTCGAGGCCACCACCGGCCCGGTCGGAATCGCCCTGGTCGCGGCGACGACCTGGACCGGCAGCCGCGTCTCCGAGGCCGTCCAGTTGGGACTGAGCGCGAATGACGCCATCAACGAGGCTCAAAAGAATGTAGCCGCCGCAAATCGCAGCGATACGGACGTCTCCCAGAAAATGATCCTCAAGATCAAGGCGGCCATGGACAACGGGGACGTCAAGGAGGCCCAGCGGCTGAACGCCCGGTTGTTCAAATTCGCCGAATCCCAGATGGGGGGTAATGTAAAGGATACTCCCATGTATCAGATGGCCGAACAGCTTAAGGCGGAGATCGCCGAAACCGGCCGGGACGAAAAGTCATGGCAGACTTCACGGGCCGAGTCCCTGGCCGAGCGGGAACAGGAAGCGGCCAAGGACGCGCGGAACAAGGACCTGAGCGATGGCCAGCGGGCTGAAGCCAAGAAGCGTCTGGAGGAGCTGAAGAGGGAGCGCCAGGAGCAGGAACAGAAACTCAGGGAACTGGACAAGGACGTCAAGACGGCCGAGCGGGAACAGAAAACGGAGGAAGCGGAACGGGAGAAGCGTTTGGCGGAAAAAGCCGAAGCCGGGAAAAAGCAGTTCGGCGTTTCTCTGGCCGCTTCGACTCTTCAGGCCCGCCCGAACGACGACGTGGACTTTCGAGCCGTCATTTCCGGGGGGCAGCCGCCCTTCACCTTGAGTTGGACCACTTCCACCGGTGGTTCCGCCTCGAAGCAGAGCCGGGATCGTCAGGTCGTCTTCAAGACCCGGTTTGCCAAGCCGGGGCCGCAATGGGTCGGCGTGTCCGTTCGGGACAGCAGCAGCGGGTCTCCGCTTTCCGCAAGCGCCAAGACCCAGGTCATGCTCACCGAATTCACCGTCCGACTGGAGACGTCCAAGCCGATGCTCAACCCGGGCGAGAAGTTTACGGTCAATATCCGGATCGAGGGGGGGGAGCCGCCCTTCCGTTTGAGCGGCGTGTATTCGGGCAGCATCCGGAACCGGGAGGCTTCGGTTTCACTGCAAGCGCCCAAGGATTCGGGGCAGTACGCCCTGGAGGTTCAGGCCGTTGACGCGAAAAATCTGTCCGCCCGGAATCAGCAGGCCATCGAAGTGGGCCGCATGGTCGTCCAGGGCTCCATGGAAGGCCGGTATAACGGAAGCAGCTACAGCGGCCATATGACCCTCAAAGTAAACGGGACCAGCGTCTCGGGCAGTTTCGGCGGCCAGAAGGAACAGGTCAAGTTACAAGGCAGCCTGAGCGGTTCTTACGACGTGAAAACCGGGACAGTCCGGGCCACGGTCAGCGGACAGTGGAAGTATATGGGCAAATGTGAGAAGGGCATGACCTGCAACGGGCCTCTGAGCGGCTCGATCACGGGCGCCCAGAACGGCGCCGGCTTTGCCGGCACGGGCACGGTGAACGGCGGCGGTGAAAGCGATTACGGCAAGTGGTCCGTCAGCGGGGGCAAGCTGGCTCCGTCGCCTTGACCCGGATTTTACGGTACTGAACATGCAGGGCGGGCGGGTTCCTCGCGGTCTGCAGCGAGGAGCCCGCGAACCAAACATTTGGCTCTCCCGTACCTGTCGAAGAAGCACGGTTATCGGGCGGCCTGTTTTCTCAGGTCGAAATATCGATTGTAGGCCTGTCGGTAGGTGGTCAGTGAACGCTCGACCTGGACCCCCTCGACGCCTTGCCGCCGGAGCGCCAGGTAGCTCTGTTGGGTCTGCTCAAGTTCCGCCTTAGCCCGGGACGCCTGGGCCGGATCGACGGCGGCCGGCCGGCTCGGGGCCGAGTTGTCCGGCCTGGCCGACTCCTTGGCGGGCGAAACTTCAGGTCGGGACACGGCCTCCTGAACCGCCTTGGCAATTGACGGGGCTTCGGGCTTGTCAGTCCGGGTAAGCATATAGACGGCAGCCGCGCCGATGACGATCAGGACCACGGCCCCGGCGGCCACGCCGAGCACCAACGCCTTGGAGCGGCCCGGTTGGCCGGCGGCAGGCCGGGCCTGGGGCTTTGGCGGTGGCGGCGGGGCTGCCGGACGTGCGGGTTGTTCGGCCGCCTGGACCTTCACAGCTTGCGGCTTGGCGGCGGGAGGCGCCTGGCCGGTGGCCGCCTGACCGCAGACCGTGCAGAAGGCCACGCCCTGACGCAAGGGCGACCCGCATCCCGGGCAGGCCTCCGGCGCTGCGGCCTTGGCCTCCACGGGCTGGCCGCATGATTTGCAGAAACGCTGGCCCGGACTCAGGCCGCCGCCGCACTGTCGGCAAAACCGGGGAGTATTCGTCATGTGCGAGCCTCCTTGGGACTCATGCCACCATCGCTCAACCTTTTCTCATACTGATGTATATGGCCATCATGACCAAGGAGAGGATGGTGATGATCATGCCCTGAACCCGTGAAGCCTTGGCATATTTCGGGTACTTGTTGCCAAGGGCGTCTTTCTCCTTGCCCCGCCAGATGTGAATGCCGATGGCCAGCCCGATAAAACCGCCCAACACCGCGAAGATATAACCGGGAATCAACAGTCCCAGGCTGGCCTTTTTCCCAGGCCCGAGGGACGGCTGGGCCTGAAGCGGCGCCCCGGGCGGCATCTGGGGCGGATTCGGCCGCCGGGATGGAACCTGGACCTGGGCCTCGCCGGTGGGCTGGCCGCATTCGCGGCAGAATTTGGCTGCCGCGGGCAAGGGGGAACCGCAGGCCTGGCAAAAACCCGGCCGGGCCTGGGGGGCCGGCGAAACCGGTTGGCCGCAGCCGCCGCAGAACTTGTCATCGGATTCAAGGGGTGTCCCGCATTTCAAGCACGCGCTTTGAGCGTCATCCATAAATTAACCGCCTAAGCTTGGCCTCTTTCGAGGGTATTTCATCCGAATCGGTTTGTAGCCCCCGGGCCGCTCCGCAAGGGAAGCGAACCGCGAATGCTCCGGGCCGGATCGGGTCCGTAGGCCGGCGTCGTAAAACGGTTCCTTGGCTTTAACCCGACCCCCCGGGCGTGAACAGGCAGGCCCTGACGTAATACAGCCGGACACTATCCCAACGTATTTCGAATATAAAAGGGGGCGAACTTTTTGTAAATACCCTGAAAGTCACCGGTGGCCGCGAGGTCGGTCCGCCGCGCTTGTCTATCCGTCCGACCCGTCCCGGATTTGGGCCAGGCGATCGATGACTCCGAACCGGACCTCCTGGAAGGGCCGACGACGAACCCGGTGCGGCAGGGCCAGTTCCGCGGCCCGGTCGATGTCCCGGTTCTCGACCCGGGCCCGTCCTTCGAAAGCGGCCAGGGTCAGGGCCGTCTTGATGACGGTCAGGTCTCCCCGATGGCCGTCCACGCCCAGGGTCAGGCAGATGTCCACGGCCCGGGTCAAGGCCTCGTCGGTGACGACTACTTCTCCGAGTCGGGCCCGGGCCGCCTCGATCCGTTCGGACGTGCGGCGCCCGGCCTCCCGCCACTGTCGGGCAAAGCCTTCCGGATCGGCCTCGAAGGCCAGCCGGCGCAGGACGACCTCCCTCCGTTCAACGGGATCGGCAAGCCCCTCGACCTTGACGCACAGGCCGAAGCGATCCAGTAGCTGGGGCCTCAGTTCGCCCTCCTCCGGGTTCATGGTCCCGACCAGGGTGAAGACGGCCGGATGGCTGTATGACAGGCCTTCTCGTTCGACAATGTTCACCCCCATGGCCGCCGCGTCGAGCAGCACGTCCACGAGGTGGTCGTCCAGCAGGTTGACCTCGTCCATGTACAAGATTCCGCGATGGGCCGCCGCCAGCAGGCCAGGCTCGAAGCGCCGGGCCCCTTCGGTCAGCGCGCCCTCGATGTCCAGGGCGCCCAGGACCCGGTCTTCGGTCGCTCCCACCGGAAGTTCGACGACCCGGACCCGGGTTTCGGTTGCCAGGGTTTCAGTCCGCGACCGGCACTCGGGACAGAAGCCGGCCGGGTCGTCCGGGTCGCAGTTGAAACGGCAGCCGGGTACGGTCTTCTGGCCAGGCAGGAGCCGGGCCAGGCCGCGGACGGCCGTGGACTTGGCCGTGCCCTTTTCCCCCCGGATCAGGACCCCGCCCAGGGCGGGATTGACCACGTTGAGTATCAAGGCCAGTTTCATGCTTTCCTGCCCGACCAGGGCGGGAAAGGGATAGATGGACGGTGCGTTCGGCGTTTCATTCATGTCAGGACAGAATCTCCAGCCAGGGTTCCAAGGCCCCCTGCCTGAGCGCTTCGATGGTCAGGCGCGGCGCGTTCAGGCAGCGGGCCAGTTCCCAGGTCATCTTGTGTTCGGCGTAATGTCCCCGGTCGGTATCCACCAGCAGGAAGCGCAGACGCGGGTCCCGGGAAACGAGTTCGGCGGTCCGGCAGGCTTCGGGCCAGACGTTGGCCCCGGGCTCAAGGGGCACGTTGGGCCGCCCGTCGGTCATGAGCACGATCAGGGGGGTCAGGTCGGGCTCCCGGGCCAGTTCGACCCGGACCAGTTCGTGCACGCGGACCAGGGCCGCCGAGAGCGGGGTCTTGCCGCCGGAGGGCAGCTCGACCAGAAGGCATCCTGCGGTTTCCACGCTGTTTGTCGGCGGAAGCAGGATGTCGGCACAAAGGCCGCGAAAGGCGATCAGACCGACCCGGTCGCGTTTACGATAGGCGTCGCCCAGCAGGGCCATGACCGCGGCCTTGGCTTCGGACATGCGGTCGAAACTGCCGACCGACCCGCTGGCATCGACGACGAAAAGGACCAGGCGGCCGGTCTTCCGGCGGAAGACCTTTTCCCGAAGGTCGTGGGAGCGGACGATCAGGGAAAGAGAGCCGAGCGGGCGGCGGGTCTGCTGGTGGGGCGCGGCGGCTCGAAGGGTGGCGTCGAGGGCCACGGGCCGGCCCAGGCGTTCGATCGAGGAACGATAGTAGCGTCCTCGACCGTTCCTGGAGGGCCGGCCGGTCCGCCGGCCGGAGCGTTTGGCCGATCCGCGTTCCCGGCGTCCGGTGGGCGTGGGCAGGTCAAAGGCCGGCCCGGGTCCATGGGGCCGGTCGGCCGAGGCAGGCTGGGGTTCCGACCCGGGCGGCGGCTCCGGCGGGTGGCCGTGCCGGCGCACCGGGGGGTGATCCGGCGCCGGTGGCGGCTCCGCTCGAACCGGCTCGACCACCAGGGCCGCGGTAACGGGTGGCGGCGCTTTGCGGACGACCCGGCGGGCTTCCAGGACCATTTCGGCCACGGCCCGGACCTGGTCCGGGCCGGCCGAATCGAGGCCTTCGAATGCGGCCTGGGCGCGGACGGACCGGGTCAGGGCCAGGTCGGCCCGATGGCCCCGGACCCCCGCCTCAAGGACAAGGTCCGAGATCAGGTTCCGGGCCTTCGGGGTGACCTCGACGTTGGACAGCCGCAGGCGGGCCTGTCTGATCCGCTCGGCCAGGGCCGCGTTTTCGGGCTGCCAGCGGCGATGAAAGGTTAAAGGGTCCTTTTCAAAGGCCAGCCGGCGGCGGATGATTTCAGCTCGCAGGTCCGGGGCGGATTCACCACTGACCCGAACCGTCAGGGCGAAACGGTCCGCAAGTTGGGGGCCCAGGCCACCCTCCTCGGGATTCATGGTCCCGATCAGGGTGATCCGGGCCGGGTGCCACAGGGACAGCCCCTCCCGCTCCACCCGAATCCGGCCCGTTTCCGCCGAGTCGAGCAGAATATGGGCCAGATACGGTTCGAGCAGGTTGACTTCATCCACGTACAGAACGCCGCGATTGGCCTGGCCCAGAAGGCCGACCTTCAAGGTCGGGCGTCCGGAAGAGACCGTTCGTTCCATATCCAGGCCGCCCGCCAGCCGATCTTCGGTAGCACCCAAAGGCAGGGTCGAGAAGGGCGTCTCGGCCCAGGCGGGCGCCAGGTATTCCCCGCGATCGCCACGAAGGCGGCAGTCCGGGCAAAAGGCCTCCGGACGGTGCGGGTCACAGTGATAGATGCACCCACGGACCACCTCCAGGCGAGGCAGCAGTTCGGACAGGGACCGGGCGGCCGTGGATTTGGCCGTGCCCTTTTCTCCCAGCAGCAACACGCCGCCCAGGCCGGGATCGACGGCCAGGACAAGCAAGGCCCGCTTCATCCGGTCTTGGCCGGCAATGGCGGAAAAAGGATAAAATGGTGAAGGCCGTCGGCCCGTTCCCGAATCAGCGTTCATAGCCCCGCGTCCGTATACGAAGAATTTCGATGGGACGTCAAGGCGATAGGTACCCATAAACGAGCCCGGTGTCAAACTGAAAACCGCTCAGGGCAGACCCCGACCCGACGGCCGGTCTGGCGTCTGATCAGGTCATTTTTGATATTATATAATGATCATAAATGGTTGAAATATACATAGGCCAAAAGGTCGAACACGCCGCGGCCTATGGCACGGCCTTTTAAATGACGTCTTGCGAGGGCCCTCCACGCTCAAAGGGCCTGTAATTAGAGGTTGACAATCCGTGCGCTCATCTATAGGATTGGCCTCCGGCGGGCGATTAGCTCAGTTGGATAGAGCGTTGGTCTCCGGAACCAAAGGCCGCGCGTTCGAGTCGCGCATCGCCCACCATATCATTTTAAGGGGTTAGCCAGTTCTGGCCGACCCTTTTTATCTGCGCTTTCCGGGGGTGGCATCGCCGGGTTCAGTTCTTTCACGCCGAAGAAAAAATCCAGGCAGGTCCGATGGCCCCTTACCTTGATCTGGCCTGGGGGCGGGGAAAAGCCGAGTTCATATATCGGTTACCCAACGGGCGGCATCATGGTGAGCCTGGGTACCTTCCGGGGATATCCGGGGCCTGGAGATGGGAACGAGGGCTCCCGGACTTTTATATGTAAGTATTCAAACCGGGGATGGGATTAGTCCCCTTCCTTGAGGCATTGGATTTGATCTAATAACATGGGGCACATGATGAAAAACGAGTCATGGAAAGGGGTGGGGAACGGGTCCGGAAAATAATATAACTCCCTGAAATATAATAATATAAAATGCCTTGACAAACATCGAGGGCTCGAATATACTACTTTTGGATTTTTTCAGACCAAGGAGTTGTCTGTATCTCATCGATTAAAACTGAGGGGCGAAATCGAGTTTGTCCGACGTAGAGACGATTATGCTGGGAACGAGTGAATACGGCCATTTTTCTTCAGTTGTGGTTTCAACGGATACTCTCCCTGGAAAAAATCCAAAAATGGACGAGGTGGACCGGTTATACACACGGGGATCATGAAATTCCCGTCGTGGTCATTATTTCGCCACCTCGGCGTAATGGGCATGAAGGAAAAAATGGATAGAGGTTGACGGGATGTCCGGTAGATCGGACTGCCAACCGGGTATCCGCTTTTTTTATGACTTCGGCAGGTAGGCCCGCCTGGTCAAGGGATCGAGTTCAAGGGCGCCTCGGGGCAGGGGTGCAGCTTTTTGAGGGCCGTCGCCATGAGTGCGAGATAAAAACTTGTCAAGCTGCTCGACCACGCTTTTCGCTCGTTGGACCATGTCGGATTGACACGGGTACAAAAAGCGGGTGGTTTTTTATGACACAAGGAAGTACTCGGATAAGGTGAAGGACAAATGGTCCACCAGCAATGCCAATATCTCGACCGGGCACGAGGTTTTCGTCCGGGCGGGGGGGCTTCCGGTGTCCTGAAGGGAACGGCGCCAGGGTTATCGTTACCCGTCGCCAATGGTTTCTGGTGGGGAAGTGGATCAATACAGCCGCTTTTTTTAATCGGACCGGACAGACGAAAACCGGTCTTTCGGGTCAGTTGAATTAACGGTTGATTTCGGAAGCCGATTCGATATTATATCATGATGCTTCAGGTTCAGATTATTTTGTAACCTAAAAAGCGGAGCTGTAAGCCGATTCTGAACACTTATATATAACTATCTGATATTGAAGGACAAATAGTCGGGCGGCGCACTATGATAGTTTGGAATTTCGCCCCTGATTGACCCTGTTTTGCCTTTATCCATTGAAGCCTTGTTTGAGCATGTCGGGCGGGCGCATTTCGATCGGTTTGCTGCGGGGTTTGCCCGCCAACCAAGCTAATGGACTTTTTCCTTACATGCCGAAGATTCCCGGCAGCTTCCTGCGGGGACCTTCAATTCCTGA
>Ga0180009_10000733_pt1 | contig 43161 bp, 49 predicted proteins | sample OS_PC_MetaG_FD_123537 | JGI IMG/M metagenome (GOLD analysis project Ga0180009, IMG submission 123537) | Groundwater microbial communities from the Aspo Hard Rock Laboratory (HRL) deep subsurface site, Sweden - OS_PC_MetaG | ecosystem: Environmental > Aquatic > Deep subsurface > Groundwater...
TGATGGCATGCAGGTTATCAAGCATCGAGCATCCAGCATCCAGCATCGGCCCAATAAAGTCAACTGTCTCAAGCATATCTACAATGACAGTTTAATCGATTTTATGCATCGTTAGGGTTAAATAAACGAATAGATGCCTCTAGATGGAAAGCATAAGAGATGAAGCGATTTATAGAGAAATATGACGATCAGGAGTTTGACTTAATCGTTATCGGAGGAGGCATAACCGGATCAGCCGTGGCATATGACGCTGCAAGCAGAGGGTTAAAGGTTGCGCTGTTTGAAAAAAAGGATTTCGGATGGGGCACGTCAGCAGCAACATCAAAACTGATTCATGGCGGTTTGCGATATCTCACCCGTCTTGAATTTGGTCTTGTCCGTGAATCGCTTAGAGAGCGAAGAATTTTGGAAAACATTGCCCCAAATTTCGTGTATCCTTTGCCATTTATGATTCCTAACTACCGAAGATTCAAGGACAATAAGCGGATCATAAAAACGGGCATGATCCTCTATGATATCCTATCATTTGATAAGGGGAATACCCGGGATGAGGCAAAGAAGATACCTATCCATTACAGTATTTCTCGTGAGGATGCACTAAGTGAAGAACCAAATCTACGAGAGGAGGGGCTTACAGGAGCAGCCGTATACTATGATTGTCAAAACATATCCCCTGAAAGATTGACCCTTGCGTACATAAAATCAGCGGTGAAGTATGGTGCTAAGGTAGCTAACTATGCAGAGATAAAAGACTTCATCTACGCCAATAATAAAAGAATTGTAGGTGTAAAGGTGCTTGACCTTATCACCAGAAAAGAGGTTGAGATAAAGGGAAAGCTTACCATTGATTGTGCTGGCCCGTGGACTGATATCATTCTAAACATGGCTGAACGGGATGATACTGACCACACCATACGACGATCGGAGGGGATTCACATTATTACGAAACCGCTCGTTAATCGATATGCCGTAGCGCTGTTGACCCCGAAGGGAAGACACTTTTTCATTATACCCTGGCGCAACCACTCCCTCATCGGTACAACCGACAAAGAGTATAAAGGAAGCCCGGATAATTATCATGTAACACGGCAGAGTATTGAAGAATTTTTACAAGATATTAATGAATCTTTCGGTAATGGAACCATCTCTTATGACGATATCCTCTATGCCTATGGTGGGCTACGCCCGCTCGTGGAAGATCAAGTAGAAGGGACTTATGAATCCTCGAGAAAGTATGAGATTTTCGATTGTAAAAAAGATGGTTATGATGGTTTAATCGCTATCGAAGGTGGTAAATACACCACCAGCAGGAACCTCGCCGTAAATGCACTCAAACTTGTTGAGAAAAAGCTAGGGCGAAAAATTCCGAAAACAACTACTGATACAGAATATCTCTCCGGATGTGAAATCCAGGACCTTAAAAGCTTCTTTGAGAAGGCTCATAGAGAAAATCCCGAATTTGATAAAAGGACCCTTGATTATCTTAGTAAAAATTATGGTACGGAATACGGAAAGGTTTTAGCTATTGCTAAAGAAAGACAAGAGCTTTCAGTTCCTGTAACACATGATGGTGAAATACTGGCTGAAGTTGTATATGCAACGAGAGAGGAAATGGCTTACACTCTTAAAGATATCATCTTTAGGAGAACGGGTCTCGGAACGCTCGGGAATCCAGGTGATAGCATTGTAGAAAGGGTCGGAGAGCTTGCCGCGAAAGAGTTAGGATGGAATGGCGATCGACTTAAAAAAGAGATAGAAGAGGCAAAACAGGCATTAAGTTTACCCCAGTAAAATAGTCATTTTAACATACCCTTGTTTACTCCCAACTAATTAGTATGGGATCATAAATAGAAAGGAGGTATTATAAATGGCATCCAACTTCAAAATTGCTGTCCATCGAAACAGCGATAACCTTCATCTAAAATTGATGGGTGATTTTGATGGTTCATCAGCTTGTGAATTGATTAATACTCTTAAAGAAAACTGTAAAAATATTAATAGAATTTTCATCCATACTAATAGTCTTGATCACATTCATCCTTTTGGTGAGAGGGTGTTTCAGAACAATTTCAAAATTTTAAAAGGAAAGACCATCCGTATCTCATTTACAGGTGATAATGCGACTAAAATAGCTCCGGAGGGAAGATATCTCCTGAAAAATCAATGTCAACATTATGCTCATGGATATTAATGGAAATAAAGGATGAAAGAATCTATTAAGTTTATTCATTCAGGCAAATGGAAGTTACAATAAAAGAAAGGCAAAAGATATGGCCAAGAAATGTGGTTTCTTTTCAACAGAACAGATCGATGAAATTGTGATCATTCGCTTTAAAGAAGATTTGCTCTTTCGTATAACGGATTTGAGTGCAAGAGACGCAATGTTAGACTATTTTGACCATGTTTCAGAAAACGATTCAATCAAGGTTATGGTGATCATCTCATCTCCAAATAAATCGGGAATTGAAGAATATTTTGAATTTTACAATAAATTATCAAAGTCGAAATGGGATGAAAATACCATTCACAGATTGTGTAATGTTGTTGATCAGCTTATTTTAAAAATCATGGATTTAAATAAGATCGTTATCCATGCTAACAGCGGAAGAGTTATTTCGCTGTTTTTAAATATAAGTCTTGCTTGTGATTACCGAATAATAGCAGACAACACCGTTTATCAGAATCCCTATATCGAACTTGGTTTAGTGCCAAAAGGAGGGGGACCATTTTTTCTGTCCAGAATGTTGGGTCTCAGCAAGGCATATGAAATACTGCTATCAAATGAAGATCTCACTGCAAATGAGGCATTACGACTTGGTATTGTAGATAAGATTGTGCCCTTCAAGGATCTCGAGGGAGCGGCACTTGATGTAGCACGTAGTTTTGCCTTGAGGCCTTTAAAAACATTGTCAGGAATCAAAAAGCTCTTAAATTATTCCGCCAAAGATCTAAAAGATTATCTGGATCTTGAAAATAAGGAGTTGCTGAGGATTGTAGAACAATCATTTTGGGAATAGTTTAATACCGATAAGGACTGAGTAACCGTAAGAGACAAAGCCGGGGTCTAAGGAGTTTCAAGATAAATTAATTAGGAGAATGTCATGAGAGAGTTGAGAGCAAAAGATATTATGACAAAGAACATCTTAAAAGTTCGGGAAGACTGGTCCGTTCATCGACTTGCCGAATTTTTTGCTGAAAATTCTATTTCAGGGGCGCCGGTTATTTCAACAGATGGTAAATTAGTGGGAGTGGTCTCTTTAACTGACATCATTTTGCAAAATACTCTTTCAGAAAAAAAATCCCATCTTATGAATCTCACGAATACTATCTTCACACCCTTGAAGACCAGTACTCTCGAGAAGATATAGCATCCCTACAGATTAAAAGCGAGCCTGTGTTTACGACCCATGACATTATGACACCAACGATCTTTAAGGTGAATGAAGATACAACTGTACAGGAGGTAGCCGATACCTTGATCAGAAAACGTATTCATCGTGTATTTGTCACTCGTGAAGAGAAAGTTGTAGGTGTTATTTCAACGGTGGATATGCTAAAAATTATCAGAGATATGTGATCCAAACGGTATCCGCCCAAAAACATTCTGTCATAACTAAGGCATAATGTGAAGGACTAAACACATCAACCCCGCATCCAACAAAAGAATATAGACGCAATCCTACGGCCAAGGGACAAGTGGCCAAAAGAATGGAGTTTTTAGCTTCGAACTGAAATTTTGATAAATACAATACTTGTAAAATATTGAATGCTTCGATAAATTATGAATAGATATAAATTGTGAAAAATATTTTTAATGGAAAGGAGATGGTGTTCTCAGAGGTTTTGAAATCATTTACCTTAATGGGACTGTTCATGAGTGTGATCCCGATGGAATGGTGATTCAAAATAGTTGGATAATCTATGATGGACATCTTGTTCGAAGATCGCTAGAATGAGTTGGAAGGTATAATCGTCAAGCTTCATATCATCCCATCCCAATAAGTGCAGTCGCCTATTCAATTCAGAAACGCTTATAGAGGGATTAACCACAATATAGTTGACCAGGTTCCTGATATATGCAGGAATGTTCGTAATCTCCATTCCCTTTTGAACCAACCGCTCTATTAAAACCCTTATAAACCGATCCATCTTATGCTCCATTAGAAGAGGGAAAAGAGATGTATATGAATCGATGGACTTAGAGACCAGTTGGATGTCTCATGGCAAAATCTAATAAAATTTTTTTATGGTTCCAGTTGTGAGGCTTTTCCCCCCGTAAATACAAACTTTAAGGATTGTCCATCCATGTTATTAAGATTGTTACAGAACACATGGCGGCCGAAAGGATGTATCCGATTCAGCCGATTGGTATGTATGAAAACCATTGAGGCACTATGAGCGTTTGCCTTAAGGACATTGATAAGTTCACAGGCAGAAGATCCATCAAAATCACCCATGAGTTTCAGGTGAAGATTATCATCGTTCCGGTGAATGGAGACTTTAAAATTAATCGCCATGATGCCATCCCCTTTCTATCATTCAGAACTCTAAATGCCGTATACAGTCTCAATAACCTATTTTAAAATGTACCCTATTAAGCAATCCGACCCTGATGGTAAGGGATTTTCCCTCTCAGAGGGGTCTTATCATCGGTTGCTTTATGTAATGGTTTTGTGCAACCTTCGATGGCCATTTTAATTTTTAATTTTAGTTCACTTAAGTTTGAGCTCTTAACCACATAGTAATCAGCGGCGACCGATTTCAGATCGTATTTAAAAGCAGCATATGCCGTGCACAAGATGACTGGTAGGTTATAATAGGTGTTTCGGATATCCTGGAGGAGATCGAGGCCATTCTGTTTGCTCAATCTAATGTCCATGACAATAAGGTCAGGCTTTTTTTGCTTAATTAGAGTCATAAGCCGAGAATCGCCGTTGTTTGTGATAACTTCATATCCCTCTTCAGCCAGCTCATCGGCATAAAGCATCTGGATCGCTTCATCATCATCCACTACAAGGATTCTATTCATGATATCTCCTTATTTAACTTGAGTTATACGCTAAAAGATTCATGATCTTCTGCTTAAGGCTATCAATAGCGGAAAAGCACTTTACCACGTAACCGTCAGCTTCGGACACTCGTGGGTCATCCCTATAATTGTCGTAGGCTGTGACAATAAGGACCGGTAAGTTAGGATATTCGTTTTTGATATCATGAAGGAGCTCCCATCCTTCGAAACCGTTCAGATAAAGGTCGAGAACCACGAGATCTGGTCTTGAGTTTTCAAGGCATCCCCTGACCGATTTTGAATCTGAAACGCTTGTAACCTCGTAACCTTCATCCATTAATTCTTCGGAAAAAAGCTCTTGCAGGTGTGGCTGATCATCTATGATTAGAATGTTTGTCATGATTTTGCCTCCATAATTGGAATTGCAGACACTGTGAAATAAGGGTTTATTTTAGGTAATGACTTTTCGATGAAGCAACTCCTGAAACTGCCTGAACCTCTTTGGCACTCTCCATTCTTTTTGACTGACCTTGGATCTCGCAGTCTGGAAATAATAGGCGGAGACATTCAATCAACATTTCATTTTCTTCAGAAGTTGCATTCAAAATCACGATTTTCTTCACTGTAGGGTCTCTTTTCCCTTATTGATTTGAAGGTTTTCCAGGCAATACTCCCGCCACGCGCAGTCTGTCCTATCACAATCACCCTCAGCACTGCGAAAGCAATCGGGATTCCCCTCAGCACGCTGAATGCTTCTTATGAGCATTACCATATCAACATGCCATTTTTTCATATTAATTCCTTCTGGTTCATTTCTTATATACCGACCCTTTGTCTTCATAATCGTTAGCCAGTGGTCGGCTTAGGTTACCAACTGGATGATTAAGAAGGATGTTGTTCTTTAAGTTCATTGACGTAAAGATGAAAATCCTTATTCGTCTCTCCTAAATGTTTCGCTTTTTTGAGAACTGGTTTTTGTAAAACTATCTGAATTTATTGGACTTGTCCATAGAGGGAGGACTTCATTTTTATAGGAGGAGTTCCTGTAGGTGGGGATTTATCCTCCGTAATTGGGGAAAAATCCTAGAGGAAAGTACAGATATTTAAATTAAGAATTATTCTTTCCATAAGTCCACATCAATAAGGCCAAGCTTTACTGCATAGCGGACTAATTCATGGGAGGTGTGAATGTTGAGCTTATGCATGATGTTGGTTCGATGGTTTTCAACGGTTTTGGGGCTAATGAAAAGTTTCTCAGCTATCTGATTAATTGAGATTCCATCACCTAGTAGAACCATTATTTCTTGCTCTCGGGAGGTTAGGGTGTCATAGGCAGCATCTGTGATCTTCGCCTCTTTATCGGGGAATTGCATAAGCTTCTGAACAACCTTATGGGAGACAGAACTGTCCAGAAAATACTCGCCTCTCAGGACTGCTTCAATCCCTTGAATGAGCCTCTCCGAGGCTGAATCCTTGACCACATACCCTGTGGCCCCAGCCTGAAATGCATCAGCGATGTAATTCACTTTCGAGTGCATGCTGATAATCATAATATATGTGTTGGGCAAAATAGTCTTTATTTCACTAGCCAACTGGATACCATTTTGATCCGGCAAGGCTATATCTAAGAGTACCAGATCAGGTTTAAGTTTCCGGGCCATGCGGATAGCTTCGCTCCCTGTTCCTGCCTCTCCCGCCACCTCATATCCGGCCTTATGGCCTATGATTGTTTTGAGGCCTTCACGGAAGAGTGGATGGTCATCAACGATCAATATGGTTTTCTTCTGTTCCACTCTTTTGCTCTGCATAAGGAATTTTTATGGTGATTCTTGTGCCTTCCATTGCCTTTGATTGAATTATAAAATCACCTTTAAGCAGGTTGACCCTTTCCTCCATGCTCCGGAGCCCCATCCGTTTTCCGTAATTCAAGGTTTTCAAGCGTTCCTCCAAATCGAACCCTTTGCCATTATCTATAATACGAAGGATAATGTTAGGGTAGGCTGCTGCTAACCTTATAGTAATCTCGGTTGCATCAGCATGCTTTTTGATGTTGTTGAGGCCTTCTTGAACCAGACGATACAAGTTGATCTCGGTGTCGAAATCTAGTTCTAGCTCAGTCATACCGGCGGAACTGAAGTCTATATTCAGCCCTGTTCTTAGAGAGAAATCCTCACAATACTCAGAGATGGTCTTCACTAATCCAAATTGATTCAGGCTGAGAGGAAGCAAATCATATGAGAGGTCCCGAACGGCCTTGATAGCCCTCTGAAGGTTATTTGATATTCTTATAGCTTTTTGCTTTGATTCAGGATGCAATCCAAACTGCTCCCCTAAAAGCATGTCCAACTCAATTTTTGAAACGGAAAGATCTTGTGCCAATCGGTCGTGCAGCTCGCGGGAAATCATCTGACGTTCATTCTCCTGGGCCTTTAGCAGTTCTTGGGTAAGGGTATGAATCTGTTCGTCGGCCCGCTTCCGATCAGTAATGTCTTGAATCTGGACTAAATAGCCGCTTACGGATTTGCCTTCCTTTCTATCAAATGGAGTGATGCGCATATCCAGGTAAATAGATCCAGACTTTGTCGTTTCATATAAATTAAGTTTCTTGACTTTTTCAAAATCATAGGGAGCTTCATATCCTACCGGTTCACTCCGACGTAATTTTTCTTTTACCTCATCCGGCACATTGGGGTCTTCAAAGAGATTAAAATCTATTATCTGTGATTTATCAGATATACCAAGTATATCCAAGCAGGATCTATTTACATTGAGAAGTTGGCCTTCCGAACCATAAACTTCAATCCCGATAGGTGATGCTGAAAAAAGACTTCTGAACATCTCTTCACTTTCTCGCCGTGCATCTTCCACCTGCTTTTGGGCAGTGATGTCGCTTATGAAATTCAATGTGGCGGGCTTGCCCTCCCAATTGATTATGACCCCGTTGTTCCTTAACCATCTGGTGTCGCCGCCTTTGTCAACCATTCTCAAATGGTATGCTTCAGGTTCTTCATCGCCGCTGAGCCTCTTCCAGTGGTGTTCCATTACCGTTCCTTTATCATCCGGATGCACAAATTCACTGAAGGGCTTAGAGCTTAACTCCTCCTTTGAATAACCAGAAATTCTTGTTAGTGCGGGATTGACAAACTGAAGCATCCCATCTTGTGCCACCAAAATACCTTCATTGGCATTCTCAATGACCATCCGGTATTTTTCTTCGTTCTCCCGCAGGGCCTCCTCAGCTCGCTTTTTATCTGTGATGTTACGAAAATGTTCGATTACCATGACAACATTTTTTTGATCATCAAATATCGGCACCATCTGTATTTCGTGTGTCTGTCCATCAATGGGGTTGGTATGCTCAAACGCCTTAATCTCGCCTGTTGCAAACATCTCCATCGTATGGCAGTGTTCACAAGGGGTTTTGCGACCCATAAAAGCAGCATAACAATAAGGATTTCCCTGACGTTCCTTTACTGAGATGAACTCATGATCTTTCCAATTCGACATCATGACCCGAAAATCGTTGTCGATGACTATCACCAAGTCCTGGAGGGCGTTAAAAATACTGGAAAGCAGGTTTTTTACCTGATGTAAGTTCTCTTCAGTCCGTTTGCGCAATTCACTTGATTGCTGGGCAAAATCCTCGTTGCTTTTCATGGGCTCACTCCTTTGGGAGGCTTCGTTTTTCAGTTCTTTTGCTTTTTTTCCATTTTCCTTTGGTTCCTTTTTTTAAACAATTCCTTTTTCTGTGACATCTTTAATGACTAAAATGATCATTCCCTCTGTATCGCCATTTTTTCAAGGACCTTTTGCGCGCATTGAGGAGCATTTTTCTTAAGCCGATCTTCGGAAACTTGGTCGGCATAATAACTTCATCTTTCACAGGATTTAAGCAAAAAGCCCAAACAAAGATAGAGTAATTCTCCCAGATATGGGCCTTTTTGTGAGTTGATTCATGCCCCCTCCTCAACTGTGGGGTTAAACGTTATGAAGTATCTTAAACTATATTTAAAGTGAATTCTTACAAAAAATATATAAAATTGTCAAAAACTCCTTTATTCTCAGCCTATAATTCTAGATTATGTTTATTTTAATGAGTTCCTTTTAGGTATCCTGGCACCTTCATGAGATGTAGATGTCGGGGAGACGAGTAAGCCTTTGAGATGACCTTAGCGAGGACCTTTAACTCTTTCTTGCTGTAGTGGTTCAGCATGAATTGGAGAATCCTGGTTATTTTTTAAGCTACTTCAACCAATTTATCTTATTTTTTTTGAAGAACAACCAGATTCCTCGTAAATTACTCTTTGACAAGTCATTTTGAAGAATCGACGTTTCAATCCTTTATATGCCCACCACTTCTTAACACCTATATGATTCCCCAAAATATTTTCTCTAAAATCATTCCTTAGCAATATCGAAATCAAGTATTGATGTCTCTAATTTCGAATTTTTTCTAAATTGGATTTAGTAGCCATTTTTTCTAAGTGCCTAATACGAATAATTTGTTGATTTTATGACTTTTTATCGTAAGCGTCATAATTGACATACTTCATGCAATGTATATATTAAAAGAGAATCAATTGCTGATTGTTGAAAATCTTGAATGGGTAAAAAATCTATTTGCTAATCATAAGGGTGGATGTAGTTGTTTGGACCATCCAATGGAAAGGAGAAGATTAAATAACAGATCAGTAAATCCTTTCTTAGCGGAGATAGTCTATTGTGTATGGCGTTCATTGTGCACAATAAAACTCTGTTAGCTAGGAGGTGCGATCATGTATGCTTTTACTTATTCTCATAAAGGTAAAACCTACGAGGTGGATTCAAAGGGGTTTTTGCTGGATTTTGACAGTTGGGATGAAAATTTTGCCGAAGGGATGGCCCCGGAAGCAAAGATTCTCCATGGATTAATGAAAGATCACTGGGATGTGATTTATAGTATACGCATTGGATATAAAGAATTTGGCAGATGTCCCCTTGTCTATGAAACTTGTAAAGTGAATTCCTTGCGTGTTGGAGACTTGGAGAGACTCTTTCCCACCGGATACATGAGAGGCGCTTGCAAACTAGCAGGTATTACCTCCAAGGTGGGTCACCTTGGGCTGCCTTATCAACCTACAAGTAAGCCGGAGAACATGTCTTTTATGGAGTCCTATAACAAAACCTACGAAGTGGATGTGCGTGGGTTTCTGATAAACCCTGAGCAGTGGGATGAGTATTACGCTATCTACCGAGCATATGAGATGAAAATGCATGGCGGAAAGCTGAACGATAAGCACTGGCAGATCATAAGATTCCTTCGCGAGAGCTATGAAAAGAATCATAGGGTTCCGACTGTTTATAAGACATGTAAAGAGAATCAGATCGATATAGAAGAGCTTGAGTGGTTATTTCCTGACGGGTATCATCGAGGTGCTGTAAAGATCGCGGGTTTACGGATTTAGTATAATAAAAAGAAAATCCTTTTAGCCGACAAGCCTTTTCTTATTCGGCCTATTAACTGGCGCAGCGTATATAAATATATTGGCATCTTACTAATAGTGATAAATATTTTCCTCAGTTCATACATAATCATTAAATAATCCTTCCATTAAAAAATCTAACTTACGAACTGTTTCAATTGCGAGATACTACTCCCTGCCCACGAGTTCTCCTCAAATCTTCAATAGATCTCTCCTTTAGATAACTCATCGTGAGCCATTTGATTTCGAAATTTTTCTAAAAGAGATTTCGAACCTTTTCTAAATAAAGCTTCCTTAAATAATTAATGGAAAGTGGCCATAGAGCTAACCACATGAATAAACACAATTTATGCGAACTCCAATTTAATGGCACACTTCATGCTACAGGAAGGTACAGGAGAGGGAGATATTATAATTCTTTAAGATCTTTTACACGATTTTACAGGAATCATTTAACGGAGAAAGGATTTAAAAAAACAGAACAGAAAGGATAGATAACCATGTTAGTAAAAAATTGGATGAGTAAAGGAGTAATTACCGTTGATGTGGATGATTCCATGTCAGATGCAACCAGAATCATCAAAGAGCATAAAATTAGCATGCTCCCTGTCATGAAAAAGGGCAAATTGGTGGGGGTAATCACAGACCGGGATCTTAAAAGGGCATCGGCATCGGATGCTAGTTCTCTGGAGATTCATGAGCTTCTCTATCTTCTTTCAAAGATGAAGGTCAAGGAGATCATGAGCAAAGATCCCATTACCGTTCCACCGGATTTCACTGTGGAAGAGACTGCAGAGGTTCTCATGAAAAACAAAATATCTGGTGTTCCAGTGGTCGATGAAATGGAGGAGGTAGTGGGAGTTATAACACAGAACGATCTGTTCAAGGTTCTGATCTCCCTGACCGGTATCAGCAATAGAGGTGTTCAGTTTGCCTTAATGATGGAGGATCGACCTGGGTCCATCAAGGAGATTGCAGATATTATCAGAAAATATGGCGGACGGATGGTAAGCATCCTGAGTTCATACGATCAAGTAAAAAATGGACACCGTAAAGTCTATATTCGTTTTTATGGGATTGATCGACATAAGATGCAGGAACTCAAAGAAGAGGTAAGAGAGAAGTGTACCCTACTTTACATGGTGGATCTCCGTGAGAACAAAAGAGAGATCTATTCATTGTAGACAGTCATAAGAATAATGAAATTATCTATTTTAAAAAATAGTTGTGGACCCAAATTTTAAAGGAGGAATGGATATGTATGAGTTTGTCTATTATCAGGTCAGAGATGTTATGACATCAGACCCTATAACAGTAGGGCTAGATGTTACATTAGCAGAAGCGGAAAAGATATTTGAAGAAGATGATTGAGACAGGACATAAGAGCTTTCCTGTTGTGGATGATGGTCGTGTAGTAGGGATTGTAGCCAGGGAAGATGTTTTAAAAGCCTTGCGGCGAGCTTCAACCGGAGAGCCTCCGGATTGTCAGCTTTTATCTGACAGAGAAGAGATCCGCGAAGTTAGCAACCTATAGGAAAGGGAGGGTCTTCCTTTTTTAAACAGATAGAAGGTATGTGATGAATCTATTTACTAAATTAAAGGAGATGAAGATTCTGCTTATCGACGATGATGAGTGGATAAGGGATTCCCTGAGCCTCTTCTTTGAAAGTGAAGGATGTCATATAACGGCACTTGAGACTGCCGAGGAGGGCATGGAAGAGCTCAAAAATCATATCTATGACATCATCATCGTCGATTACAAATTACCAGGTATGGATGGTCTGGAATTTCTCAAGCTCGTAAAAGCTTCCCATCCCCAAGCCATGACCATACTCACTACGGCCTATGGGACAAAAGATATCTTTCTAGCGGCCAGAAGTATAGGAATTAAGGATTTTATTGATAAACCTTTCACAACACAGACTATTGAAGAATCGCTGACAAGATTAATGGAAGTACGTGAATAATAATTATCTCATTATGTAATGAACTACCCCGCCGCATAGCAGCGGGGTATCTATAAAAACATTGTAACGCCGCAAGCGGCGGGGAATTAAACCCTTGTCCGCCTCCGGCGGATTAAGGAAAAGGAGATTTACGATAATGAATCTAAAACAGAAAGAAATCTTAGTAGCATTAGACGGATCTGATCGCGCTTTTGAAACGGTGAAATATATAAGTCGAATCTCCTCCTTCAAGAAAATGCGGGTAGTCTTATTTAACGTGTTTGACAAAATACCCGAGCCTTATTGGGACATGGAAAAACAGCCTAACATAGGGCCGAGAGTTAGAGAAGTCCGGCACCGGGGAATGCAAAATGAGAAAATGATCAAAGAATATATGGAAGAGGCGAGGCAGAAACTTCTGAACGCCGGTTTTCCTCAGGACAATGTTCAGGTGAAGATCACTAAAAGAAAATCAGGCATTGATCGAGATATCCTTATGGAAGCCAAACGTGGTTACAGTGCGGTTGCAGTGGGCAGAAAAGGCATTAGCAAAATAAGGGGTATCGCCCTCGGTAGTGTGACAAATAAGCTCCTTGAGAAACTTGATTTTGTTCCCCTTTTAGTAGTGGGGAAAGCTACTCGGCCTGGAAGATTTCTCTTGTGCGTAGACGGATCAGGTGGAGCAAAGCGAGCTGTGGATTATGTGGGATCTATCCTAAATAGCTCAGATTATGAGGTGAATTTGACCCATGTGATAAGGGTTGAGGATAAAAAGGGAATAGCAGAGACAGAAATAAATATTGGTGCAGTATTTGATTACGCCAAAACACGGTTAATTGATTCAGGCATCACCCAAAATCAGATAAACACCCAGATTATTACAGGGGCCAAGAGTCGTTCCGGTGCCATTGTTAAAGAAGCTAAACAGTGCGGCTATGGCACAATCGTGGTTGGCAGAAGAGGGATTTCCAATGTAAACGATTTCTTTATGGGAAGGGTAAGTAACAAGGTAATCCAGCTAGCCAGCAGGAATACCGTTTGGGTGGTTCACTGAAGAGAGAGTGTGATTAGAAAAGAGAAAGTGAAACCATGCTGGTTAACAATAAGTATATATCCATAAAGATCAGCGACTCAAAAATGAAGGAAAGGAACAGAAAACTGTCCATCCTTCTTGAGATGAGTAATCTACTGTCCACCTCCATGAACCTTAAAACACTCCTGACAAAAGCTCTCTCAACAGTTATGGCCTATTTTGACTTAGAGGCTGGAAGAATATACCTCATGAACGATAAAGACCCATATCTGTACCTTGCCGCCCATCAAGGGGTGAAGACAGAAGGTCTTGAAAAAGTGAGTTTGAATGAGGGTTTTTCAGGGAAGGCTGCCCGTACCAAGTGTTTCATTGCGCAGCACGTTTCGGAATTGGAAGACAAAAATAGAGCAGCTCTTCTTTCAAGAATGGGACTTAAAATCATCATCTGTGTACCCCTAATCAGCATGGACAAAGTGGGAGGTGTCATGAACTTGGGCTCAAAAAAGATAATTAAACTTGACCAAGGTAAGATCGATCTTCTGACGACATTAGGTAATCAGATTACCATCGCTGCAGATAATGCCAAATATTATGAAGATCTGCAGAATAAGATCAAAACACTCAAAGAGAAGCAGGAGATGATAAAATTTTTTACTTACTCCATTTCTCATGATCTAAAAAGCCCGGCAATTGGCATTTATGGGCTCACCAGACTTTTTCATGAGAGATACCTACAGACCTTGGATGAAAAAGGAAAGGTATACTGTAACCAGATTTTGAATGCCACCAAACAGATGGTGGATCTTGTGGAAAAGATGAATGAATATATCGCCGCAAAAGAGGCTCCTTATCATTTTGAAAAGATTAAGGTGAAGGAGATAACAGAGGCCATCAAAAATGAATTTTCCTTAGAATTGAAACGACGTCAGATACGATGGTTAGAAACTGATAATCTTCCGGAAATTGTTGCAGACAGATTGGCCCTTTTAAGGGTTTTTCGAAATTTTGTTGATAACGCGTTAAAGTATGGTGGCAAAGAGAGGCTCCAATTAAAGATCGGATACGAAGAAGATGGGGTATCCCATAGATTCTCCTTCAGCGATGACGGAGTTGGTATAAAACCGGAAGACAAAGAAAAAGTTTTTAACCAATTTCAAAGGGAAAAAACATCGCGAGGAACTGACGGTTCCGGTTTAGGATTGGCAATTGTCAGAGAGATAGCAGAAGGCCATGGGGGTCGAACCTGGGTGGATGGCAGCGCAACAGAGGGGACGACATTCTATATCACTATTTCAAAGGATCTTAAATCAGGTGATTAACTATCGGATTCTGACTACTCAATCTTTTTAAGGTTTAAAATTGTTATTCAAAGGAGGTTTAGTCATGAAAGTTTTTAATAAAATCTTGTTTCCCGTTGATTTTTCAGAGGTGTCTCCAAAAATTGCTCCATGGGTATTAACAGTGGCCAAGCAGTTTGGGGCAGAGGTTCATTTGCTTTTCGTGGCACGCAAATTAATATACTTCTCCGGTATGTACGTAGATTCCATATCTATCCAGAATTTTCAAAGTGAAGTCACTAGCGGGGCTAAAAAAAGTATAGAAGAGTTCGTCGAGACCCATTTTGGGGAATATACCTCATGTAAAACCAATGTGGTAGAAGGTGACGCGGCAGAGGAGATAATCAATTACATTAAAGCCGAAGGAATTGATCTGGTCATCATGGGGACCCATGGCAGAAAAGGACTAAATCGTATACTATTTGGAAGCGTAGCCGAAAGAGTAATCAAGATGTCGCCCGCGCCCGTCCTGAGTATTAATCCTTATAGGGTTGCGGAGCTGGAAAAATAAAAGGATAAATGGACATAGAGCCGGAGTTTGCAGTTGCCGTGGGTGACCCGTGGCAGGGAAAAGGGGTAAGCGCAACCTTAATGAACTACTTGCTGGCTATTGCGAAGGAACGAGGCATCGAAACCATATGGGGAATTGCTCTGGCGGAAAATACCCAGATGCTTGCCTTTGCCAGGAAAATAGGATGCAAAATATCGAGGGGCGCGGATGGTAGAGAGTATGAATTAAGGATAGACTTGAGGTCTTGTTAGGAGGTGAATGATGGTAGAATATGGCGCCGTGAATATTGCCGGAATTGAAGAAGACGACGGGTCAGTTACATGTAGAAATTGTATGGATGAAGAGCAATGGGCTAATCTTGCGGAGAATCAAATCATTTTGGTGGATAAGATCGAAAGAGGCAAAAGAATTTATTTTTGCGATTATTGCGAAAAAAGATTATAATCAATCTAAAATTCCATGATTCCGCGCCGTACCTACAATACAATATTCAGATGTATATATTAGTCCCTTTGAGATAAAATTCTGCGCAAAACGTGCAGAGAATTTCAGCATTACAAAAGTGTGAAGTGCCTAAAGTTGTGGAATTCTATCTGTTTTATATGAACGGATGAAGCGACTCATTAACCCTGACCCAGACCTGGTTTATTGGTCTCTTTGTGTTGAACCTCCAGACGTAGTATTCGGTAGGATCGTGCCTCGAATACATATCAAGTCGCACCAGGGCGGGCTTTAGCTCATTTCAAACTTTAGTTCACTTTAAACTTTTCCGGTTTATCCAGGTTAGGTAGTATATGAATAGATTTATTGGTTTATTTGACTCTGGTATGGGTGGCCTTACTGTGTTGAAACAGATCATAGGCTCGCTCCCTGAAGAGAATACGGTCTACTTTGGTGATATGGGAAGAGCCCCTTACGGTTCAAGATCTCCTGAGGTTATTGGCAGATATGCTGAGCAGATTGTGAGGTATCTTACAGAGAACTATGATCTTAAATTAATAATAACTGCTTGTAATACTGTTTCAGCCATCAGTCTTGATCATTTACGGAAAACTTTTCCTATTCCAACATTGGGTATCATCGACCCTGTGCCGAAAAAGGCATTAGAGACGACAAAAAATGGTAGGATAGGTGTGATTGGTACAAGGAGTGCTATTCAGAGCAGTGTTTACCAGCGTAAGATTAAGGACCTGGATAGTTCAGTTAGTGTATTTTCCCAGGATTGCCCACTATTCATCCATCTCATTGAAGAAGGTTGGACAAATGAACCTGCAACAAAGATGATTATTGGGGAATATCTTGCTAATCTGAAACATTCAAAGATTGATACCCTCATTTTGGGATGCACCCATTATCCTATATTGAGGGAAGCTATTCAGGAATATTTTGGTAATGATGTTCAGATAATTGATCCTGCTGAGGAATGTATAAAAGATATAAAAAACTTTCTTGCTGAAGAAGGCCAATTGAATAGAGACAACTATCCAGAAAGGATTTTTCTTGTGACAGATAACCCTGATTCATTCAGGTCTTCTGGTGAACGTTATCTGGACAGGAAGATACATAAAGTGAATCTTGTGGATATTGGTGATTTGGAACGCACAAGAATTTGATGTTAGATGGGAGGAATGCCATGAAAGTGACAACAATACTTGGAAGTCCGAGGAAAAAAGGAAATACGGCCAAAGTGCTTAGCTGGTTTGAAGATGAAATGAAAGCCCAGGGGCATGAGATGGATAGGATCAATATGGCTGATTCTGAAGTAAAGGGATGCTTGGGGTGTGGCTCATGCAGAAAAAAAACGGATGAACCTGGCTGCGTGCAAAAAGACGATGCGTTGACAATATTCAACCGTATGATGAGCGCTGATGCAGTGGTGTACGCCTCGCCGCTTTATTGTTGGGGTTTCGCCTCGCAGATTAAAGCTTTAATTGACCGGCATATCTGTTTAGTGAAAGGTTACGGCTCGCCGAATTACAAATCACTCATTGATGGCAAACCAACGGCACTTCTGGTTACATGTGCCGGACCAATCGAGAATAATGCCGATATCATTCAAATGATTTTTGATAGACTGAATAACTACTGTAAAAGCAAGGCAGTTGGCAAATATGTGGTTCCATTCTGCACAACTCCCGATGCTTTAGGCAATGAAGCGATGGAATTAGCAAAAGAGATGGCCGTAAATTTAATCTAGATTAATGATTGTAATCTTTCATCCCTTTGAATAAAATCCATATAATTAATATGCTAAACCGTGTTGAATTGAAAGTTGCAATGTTGTGATCGTATATAAGGAGGATTTATGACCGATCGATTCGACCTCACTGACAAGGTGGCTCTCGTTACCGGAGGGAGCCGGGGATTAGGCAGGGAAATGGTGCGGGCCTTTGCTCAGGCCGGCGCCGATGTGGTGATCACCAGTCGCAAAATGAACGCCTGTGAAGAGTTGGCGGCCGAAGTAGAGGCAAACACGGGCCGAAAGGCTATGCCCTACGCCTGCAATGTGGGTTACTGGGACCAGATCGAAGGCCTGGTTGACGCAGCCTACGAGCGGTTCGGCAAGATTGATATTCTGGTAAACAACGCTGGTATGTCACCCATTTACGGGAGACTGGTTGACGTCTCAGAGGATCTGTATAATAAAGTCATCGATGTGAACCTCAAAGGGCCTTTCCGGCTGACGGCTCTTGTGGGAACCCGAATGGTAGAGGGCGATGGAGGCTCCATTATCAACGTCAGCAGTACTGGCGCAATCCGCCCCAGACCCGACATCATTTCCTATTCGGCGGCCAAAGCAGGCCTCAATGCCATGACGGAGGGGTTCGCTCATGCCTTTGGGCCTAAGGTACGGGTGAATTGCATCATGTGTGGACCGTTTCTCACGGATATCAGTAAAGCCTGGGACATGGAGGCCTTCAAGGAGCGGGCCAAGACTTTCGCGCTCCGCCGCGGCGGTGAGCCCCACGAGATTGTGGGTGCTGCCCTGTATTTTGCAAGTGACGCATCCAGCTTCTGCACCGGTGCCGTTCTCCGTCTCGACGGTGGCACCCCATAAGATTTTCCTCTGATGGTCACAAAGTCGCACCCGCTGAACCTGAAAGGTCAAATTTTTTGGAAGATACATAAAAAAGGGGTTTGGTGATGATTCAATTACAGTTTTTGGCACATGTGGATGAGGAAAAATGCACTGGATGTAAACTATGTGAACGCATCTGCCCGTCCGGTGCCATAGAGATGGTAGAAAAAAAGGCAACAATCGATGGGGAGCGGTGCATTGACTGTCAACGATGCATCGACAGATGCAAAAAGGAGAACGCCATCAGCCGGGCACCGCGCCCCGCAGAGGTCTTCAGATATGTGGACCATACGGATGTGGATCAGGCCCAGATTAAACTGTTTTGCCATAAGGCAGGCATTCTTCCCGACCTGCCAGTCTGCGGATGTACCCGTACCACAGGGAGAGAAGCCGTTGCCGCTGTTTTGAAAGGAGCAAAGACCCCTGAGGATATCTGTGCCATGACCGGACTTCGCGCTGGCTGTGGCATCTATTGTATGACAAGAATTTTCCAGGTGTTTGAGGTCTGCGGGATTGAGCTGGATGATCCCAAAGACCGGCGGTGGATCAATCTAACCCTCTCCCTTGATGATCTTTCTGAGGAGAAGGTAGCCCAGATTGATAAAATCTATCCCCAGTGTCATGTGGGAGAAGATTGGAAAAGATTGAAACGAAGACATCCTACTTCTGTCACAAAGGAGGGTACCCATGCATAGAGCGGCAGTCAATCCACCAGACCTAATGGAATCGGTTTATGGCCCCAAACCCAAAGAACGGGCAATAGACATCTTGGATATGGTTTCTGTAGCGGTCAGTGATCTTTTTCCGGATATTATTGATCGAATATACATAGATGGCGATGATCTTTCTGCAATAAAAAAGTCCACAGATGAGGCGCTATCTTCGGTGGATATGTCAATGATAAAGCCTCAAGACAAGGTCAAACTCCTGAGCTCCGAGCATGGTTACAGCATAATGGGTGGTGAACCGTATGTTACAATGCTTGAGACCATCAAAGACAGCATCCAGACCAGGACAGGCTGCCAAGATGTCCGCCTCATGGTGGGAGACTACAAGGGATTTCGGGAATCCGATGAGTTTATCGCCCATTTTGACCTTAAACGACGCTTTGACGGAAAGGTTTACGGTTATGGTCCCTATGATAAAGATGTCGCCATTGAGACGGAGATCGGAACCGTCTATGGGATAAAGAAATTATTCGATGGGGACTGGTTCGTTCACTCCTATTACGATGATCCCAGGGAGATGTATTATCATCGTATGATAGAAAGGGCATTTAAGTCATTTGCCATGTCATACGTACGTGCTGAAACCCGATCCGTCTATCACATGAATTTTGGCAACCGGTCAGCCAATTTTCTGCCACGGGCTGTTTTTAACTCACCCTTTATCCAACAGCGCTATGCGTTCTCCTGTTTTTTAAGAACGTCTCCGGCAGGAATCATATCCATCGATGCCGACAATGACCTCACCGCCCTTAACGAAAGAATTACCATCAGTCATCTAAGAAAGTATGGAAAAATGATGCGGCTTTTTAAGGAGATTGATGAATGTATTGCTGTGCTGGATGGGGGAAGATGGGGATTTTATCTCCACGCAGGCGGTGTTATTTTCGGTGTCTTGATGGACGTGAAAGTCGATCCCTTTGACCTAAAAAATCCCAAGGCCTTAGGCGGCTTCACAAAAAATGAAAAGGGGGAACTTGTTCCTATTCTTATCAACCCCGCAATTAAGGTGATAGTCATGAATCAGGCCTGGCCGGGAATTAACTATTTGGGCCTGGACAAAACACCCATTGTGATAGCGGGTGAAGATCATGCCAACATGTGGATAGCGGATCATTGTAACCCGCTCATAGCTGAGGTCGCTCGGATAGCAAGGGATTTAAACCAGGCCATGGACATGGCATATGACACGGGAAAGACCGATAAAGTGATCATCTTTGATGGTAATTTCGGGCATATCAATTGCAGCCCGTCCATGGCCCGGCTTTTGATGGATAAAGCGCCCGAAGTCAGCCGGAAGGTGGATGAAGAGCTCTTACCCATGTGGCTTAAACAACGGGGGATAAATCCGGACGATATATGAGGTCTCAACCGTTCCTCAGTCGATAAAAGCTTTCTTTACGGCCAAAACAAATTTCTCAAACAGGTCGGTTTTTTTATCTCGATCCTTTGCTCTCAAGCTATGAAACATCTTTCTTCTCAGACCAGTCGAAAGCTCCAGTTGTACGCCCTGCCCCTTCTTCCCGCGATTGCAGATATTATATGGATTAATACCCTGTAATTCGGGGTTATCATGTTCGCCGGTTTTAAATCCAGATTGAACGAGGTTATTTTGAATTCTTCTTTTTAACGCTGTATCTAAGCCACCTATGTAAACGATCTCGTCCCCACCGGTGCAACCGTGAAGCGCTAATACGTTGGTGGATTCTTTTACTAACTTAATCCCCTGGGGCTCGTCAAAACTTGTACTGGTAATATGGAGTTCACTGTTGGTGGTGGGCTTTATTCCCTCAAAAGTATAAAAGGGGTGGATTTTTCCGGCGATAGCATCTGCGATCTCCGTAGTCCCGGGTTCTATGTTTCCACCATGAGGAGCGATTACAACCGAATTGGTTTCCCCCTTTCTCCAAGAAATTCGATAATCATTATTTAATTTCTCGCTATTACGTAGCTCCTCATAGTTCATATATTTATCACTCATGATTCCCCCCGGCACTCATTCAGATCTGTATGGGAGTACGTCGTATATCTGCAAACATTGGACAAGGCGCGAGCTGCTCTCCCAATTGAAGGATAGATGGTCACTCCCCGTTCAATAAGCGATAAAGTATTCGCACTTGAAATCAAAAACCAAGATTTATCTTACACTGGACTTCCTTTTAATCCTTGAACTCCCTTCACATAATAGATCTCACCCATATGGCTCGCACCGTGTTGAAGAATCGTACCTCCTATGAGTTGATACATGCTCCGTTTTCCCAAGATGGGCAGATCATGCACCTGATCCAGATCTTCATCTTTTATGCCGTCAAGATAAGTCTCAGTTGACTTGAATGCGTTCTCCATATATTTTGAAAATTCACTCATACCTTGGATCTTTATGGCGGCTGCCTGCTCATCGGTCATGCCGGTCCCCTGGGCCTGTGGGTCCATTCCAAGCTTTTTGTCCCATTCTTCTGCATTCCATACGGGGGGTTTTTTCTGAAGGAGAAAATTCAGGACAGTATCCTCAGTTCTAACATAATGCCATAGGATAAAAGCGATGTGGTTTCCCTTATCGAGTGGCCTGAAGTGGAGCTGTTCATCGGTTAAATCCTTTATGGCTTCAAAGTAGCTCTTATGCATATCCTTGACCGCCGAACGAAAGTAATCCATAGTACTCATAATACTCTCCTTTCTGTTTAACTTTTTTGAATCTCTTTTTGAAGGAGAGGGTATAGGGAATTTGCGTCTGTGTCAAGACTGATTATCTGCATAAAATAGAGATCAAAACGTTATTCAATTCCTTAATATCTTGAGCAAAGAGTTTACAAAGCGATAGAGGATTTATCGTAACAGTTCAGCGTCTTTCAAATGTTTTGGGGACTCAGCAATCTCTTAATTTTTTTATCCCCGAGCCCCCACTGGGTCAAACACGTTTTCAAAGGGCTAAACTGTTACGGTTTTTTTAATATCTGTGAATAGCTCACAACCTTACAGCATGTGAAAATCGGAGGAAGAGATGGGTATGCAGTTGACAGTATTTTATGACTATTTATGACCTTATACATACCGGGTGGTCACCTGGCTGGAGAGCATCAAGACAGAGGTAGATGGGGGACTTAGCATTCAATGGAAAACGTTTTCACTGGAACAGCAGAATAGCCAGGAAGGTGCGGATTTCAGGATATGGGAACAACAGGATTATCCAAGCCGAGGTGTCCCAGCGCTCGTAGCCTCCAAGGCCGCCCTAAACCAAGGAGATTCATCCTTTTTGAAGTTTCATTTGGCTACCTTTGAGGCTATGCACGATGAAGGCGAAGACATAGCTGATGGGAAGGTATTAATGGATATCGCCAAAAACGCTGGCCTGGATCTGGGGCAATTTGACCAAGACATGAACAGAGATGAAACCTGGCAAGCCGTGGGAAAAGATCATACGGAATCGAAGAGAAAATACAATGTGTTTGGAGTTCCAACCCTCATCTTTGGACAGGGACAAGCGGTCTATGTTAAACTCAAATCGATTCCAGAATCCAGAGAAGAGAGAAATTCCTTGTTTCAATTGATCTATGATATGGGAGCAGAAAGGCCTTACCTTCTTGAGTTGAAGCGACCTGATCCATCACAAATTCTATGAATGGAAATAATTTATTTTTACCCCAATTGAGCCATAACGCTCAATTGGGGACTACCAGCATTCAGCTCTCAGCGATCAGCTTAAACCTTTATAACACACATTTGTAAACCGGCCATGTATGAGATATAAATTCCATTTTCAAATTTCGTAAGCTGACCGCTGATCGCTGACTGCTCCCTAATTGGATTTTTACTCAATTAGGGCATCACACCCTAAGTTTGAATATACTGGAACGATAAAGGGCTGAAAGGGCCTTCATGGCGTTGGGAGCAGAAGGAAAAACAGGAACCTGCTGATCCTCCAGCCATTCAAGAGCCTCGGATGTTCCGGCCCGTACCTCAGGCACCCACATCACAATGGGCTTTCCGGCATCAACAGATCTCCTCTTTCAGATGGCTCCACTGAATTTTTTGTCAAGCTGCCTGAAAATAATGTGGCACATGATCTCTGAAGTGCCGGCACCAATGGTCAAGACACGGGAGTCCCTCAGATAGCGTTCTACCGGGAACTCTCTCGTGTATCCATAGCCGCCAAAGATCTGAGTAGCATCCAACGCGTTCTCCACCGCCGTCTCGGAAGCGAACAACTTTGAAGCGGCAGTCTCCAGGGCCATCCCTGAAGGCCCCTTTTCATCCATCTCAATGGCCTGGGACCAGATCATGGCCTTTGCCGCCTCAACCTTCGTGGCCATGCGTGCTAGTCTTTCCTGGATCATCTGAAACTTGGCTATGGGTTGACCGAATTGCTCCCGTTGCTTGGCATAGATAATTGATTCCTCAAGGCAGGCCCTGGCCAAGCCTAAAGATTCCGCGGCAACCACAAGCCTTTCCGAGTTCAATCCTGAAAGGAGCACTTCCCCGCCTCTGTTGACTTCGAGAAGTACGTTCTCCAATGGAACCCGGCAATCTTCAAAAATCAGTTCACCGGTTGGTGAACCGTGCCAACCCAGTTTTTCGAACTCTTTGCCTGTGGAAAAACCTGGTAATCCTCGTTCCACAACAAAAGCGGTAATGCCCTTGGCCTTGGCCCCTGGTGTTGTGTTGGCATAAACGATGAAAATGTCTCCGATGGGGCCATTGGTGATAAAAGTCTTAGTACCGTTGACTATGAAGCTGTCGCCATCCTTGACAGCACGTGTGGACATACCCAAAACGTCTGAACCGGCTCCGGGTTCTGTCATGGCCAGGCCACCAATCTTTTTCCCTGAGCCAAGATCGGGCAGCCATCGATTTTTTTGCTCGTGGCTGCCGTTGCGATTGATGTTGGACATGCATAGATCAGTGTGCGATATCCAGCTTGAAGCTGTGGAGACGCAATATCTGGCTATCCCTTCGCTAACGATGCACTCCTCCACTAAACCGCCTCCTGAGCCACCGTATTCTTCAGGGATGCCGACACCCAGGAGGCCAAGATCGGCCAGTTTCTCCCAGGTCTCATAGGGAAATCGCTCTTCCTTGTCGATTTCAGCTGCGAGAGGCTGTACCTGTTCTCTACCGAAACGGTCCACCATCTGCTGTAATAAGATCTGCTCCTCTGTAAATTTCATGAATCCTCCTATACTCAAGAGTTAAATTACCACCGGCAAAAAATAAAATCCCCAATTAGAAACCAACGGGCCAGTTCTGTAACTTGTGCTCACCAATAACTTTATCTCTGTTCCCCCTGAGCATCTCCAGAGTCTGCACAATGAATTTTCTGGTATCCGTGGGGTCGATGATATCATGAATCCCGTAAAGACCCGCAGCATCCCAGGGTGTGCTTCCCTCAGTCCATTCATGAAGCACTTTCTTCTTTTCTGCCTCAGGATCTTCAGCTTCAGCTATTCTGCTCTCCATAGCCAAACCAAGCCCTATATCCGGATCTACAAAGCTCATTTTTGCATTGGGCCAGGCAACGGTGATGTCGTTTCTTCTACGGTTACCCTGCATACAGAGAACACCCATGGCGAAGTATTTGCGCACAATAATATGGATTCTCGGTACGGTCACCAGATTTTGGGCCTGCACCCAAACGATTATTTTAGAGGGCAGTTTTAATCTTTCGGCCGCCCTTCCTGGATACATACCTGGGATATCCATAAGAGAGATAATGGGAATATTGAATGAATCACAAAGGCAGAGAAATTGGGTTCCCTTCTCACACGCCGGAACATCGGGTGCCCCGGCGTTATACATGGGATTATTCCCATAAATACCCACCACCCTACCCCCTATTCTGGCAAGACAGGTGACTAACGAGGGGGCAAATTCTCGTTTCAACGGAAGATACTTCCCGTCATCCACTATATGCTTAATGAGGCGGTACATATCATAACCGCGATTCAGTTGTGCACTAACAATCTTTTGAACCCTATCCAGCTTTCTATACGGATCGTCCTGGGGAGGTAGGTACGGTGGTTCTTCATTACTATTTGAGGGCATATAGCTTAAGAACTCCTTTATAATCTCAAAGCAATGCTCATCATCCTCAGCAATAGCATCCGCCTGCCCCGTAACACGTGATTGAATCTCCCACCCAGCCAGTTCCTGGGGTGTTATCTTTTGTCCGATGGCCTTTTCCAGCATTTTGGGTCCGGCAGCACCCATGGCCGTCCCTTTCACCATTACGGTAAAGTCAGACCAGGCAGCATTCCATGATGGCTCGCCAAAGCACTCACCCATAATGGCCTCTATTCTGGGTACCTTACGGGTCTCTGGATCAGTATTGCGAGATCTCATGACAAGTCCAAGCCATTCTCCCACCCATCCTCTAGATCCCATGACGTTTTGGATCCTGACACCGCCCGGTTCGTCTCCTAACTCTATGAGGGGGTATCCCCCTCCAAGGGCAAGCTCACGTAGGCCCTCTGTTTTCTGTGCGCCTATAGTACCACCACTCCCGCCAAGCACGGTACGGTCTTGAGCAATAATACATACCTTTCTACCATTAACCGTGCCGGTACCGCATATCCGTCCATCGGCAGCACTAAGCTCTTCAAGTGCCGGAATATCCGCATGGGCGAGCATCCCCAGTTCCAAAAAGCTGCCGGGGTCGAGAAGTTTTTCAACCCTTTCTCGAGCAGTTAATCGGCCCCGTGCATGTTGTTTTGCCACTCGGCGTTCACCGCCCATCTTCATCGCCTTTTCACGACGTTCATATAACTCATTTATGTCATCTTGCATTGTCATGGTTCCCCTCCTGAACGGATATTGGCAGAATTCAAAATAAAATATATGATTTTAGTAGTTTTTGTATAGTTGGAGACTGCCAGATATTAGTCCCTTCCATTAATTTTTGTCAACTCAATGCCATACCTTATCTGTGTATGTCAACTTAAGAATCACAGCCGTTACTCAACGCATAGCAGATGCTAACCACAAGATCTTCCGTATGTATGGGGAGATCTAACCACCTGCCAAGATGATCTTTTCATATCGCCACTATATCTTCGCATTGAATGTTGTTTATCACACGATCTAAAATTTAGACTAGGTATGTTTGTGAAATATTGTTATTAATGTGTTTAAAATAATAGCTGGAGGATCTTACACGACGAATTTCATATAGTGTACACACCTGAGGCTGAATCAAAACATCTTTATCTTATAAGCTTTATTACAATGAAAACCATAGAAGGAGGCGTTTAGATGAAGGAATTTATAAAAGATTTAGAGGATCGCAAGGAAAAGGGAAAGCTCATGGGCAGGCAGGCCATGATAGACCGGCAACACAGTCTGGGCCGGTATACGGCACGGGAGAGAATCGACCGTTTCGTTGACCCGGACACCTTTATGGAGATGGGTGTGTTAAATCGCTCCGAATACCCGGAAATGGAGGAAAAAAGCGCTTGTGACGGCCTTGTGGCCGGCTTGGGCCATGTGGACGGCCGACCGTCGGTTATTTTAGCAGCGGACAAGACCGTTCTGGCAGCAGCCGAAGGTATGGTCTTTATGAGGAAAAACGAGGCCCTGCATGAGTATGCCCTGAAACGAGGGTTTCCTCTTTTCCGCCTGGGAGAGGGGGGAGGGTTACGCATGCCTGATGGCATGGGCTCCGATAATTTCAGCCAGGCTTCCTTTCCCATGCCACTTCTTAAAAATAGCAGGAGGATTCCGCAGATTTCAAGCATCATGGGGGACAGCTATGGTTTACCAACATGGGATGCTGTTTCGTCCGATTTTGTGGTCCAGATCAAAGGCACATGCATGGCCGTGGGAAGCCCAAGAATGCTTGAGATCGCCACCTCTGAGTATATCTCGCCGGAAGAACTGGGGGGATGGAAACTCCATGCAGAATTAACCGGTCAATCGGATCGATTTGCCGATGATGACGACCAATGTATGGAGATCATGAAGGAGTTCTTTAGCTACATGCCGTCCAATGCCTCTGAGGAGCCGCCGTTTAAGGCCACCAATGACGACCCTTACCGCAGGGTGGACCAGGTGGATAAGATCGTTTCCACCAAAATGAACAGGGCCTACGATATGAAGCGTCTGATCAAGGTGCTGGTGGATGACGGAAACTTCTTTGAGATAAAAGAATATTTCGGTAAGGCGCTCATTACCGGGCTGGCCAGAATGAACGGGCGGGTTGTGGGTATTTTGGCGAGCCAACCCATGTTCAACGCCGGGGCGGCGGGTCCTCAGGAGTGCGACAAGGCCATTGAATTTATCTGCCTGTGTGATTCCTATAATATCCCCATGGTATTCCTGCATGACACGCCTGGTTTTCTTATAGGCAGTTACGCAGAGAAAAACAAGATGCCCACAAAGATTATGGTCTGGCTCCAGGCCCTGGTATGGTCCACTGTGCCCAAAATATCCGTTGTGGTGCGAAAGAGCATAGGGGCTTCATACTTCAACATGTGCGGGCCTCATATGGGAGCTGATTTTGTGGTGGCCTGGCCCATTGCCCAGATCAGTTTCACCGGGGATGAGGTAGGGGTTAATGTTGTGTATGGACGGCAGTTGGCGGAGTCAAAAAATCCGGATGGAGATAGAAAAGAGCTTTTAAAACAGTGGGCCCATCATAGTGCGCCTTACAAAGCAGCAGCAAAACACTTCATTGATGATGTCATAGACCCGCGGGACACGCGTAAATTTCTGTGTAAAACACTTGATTATGCCTGTATGAAGAATGGATCCATGAGCCAAAGACTACTGGCCAGCTGGCCAACTGGTTTCTAAATAATAGATTAAGCCTCGGTTTAATCTTTAATAGGCATGCAGGACTTGAGATGGATGCACCGTAATTGAGAGATATCCCATGCTTCATTGATCTCTCGCTTGAGCCATCCAGTATGTTTTCAGCCTCAAGGTCGTCCTTGAGGGCATTTACAGCGATCTTATTACCATGAACAGTAATCAATTTGCCGTGGACTTTAAACGTCAAGGAAGGAGGATCATTAATGTATTCAAAACCTCCAAGCGTAGAATTAAGATAGGGTAAAACTTTACCAATGTCCTGGTCAAGGTGGGCTATACAGTGCAATGTTTGGAAATTCGGATTGCATTCCGGTCGGAAAATCTCTTTACGATAACTTTTTAATAGCATGGCCCACCTATATAATCACAGATGTAAAGACTCAATTAGATAACCCTCATCTTCTGTAGGATAGTTTTTACAAAAAATATTAGAAAAACGGCAAACAGTTGCTAATTTTAAATCTTAGAAAGACGGGCTTTGATAAACTTAATGATTAAGGGGTTTCACGGCTTCAATGTAAGCAGAAACCACATAATCTAAACCCTTTTTGCTTTTTTTCGGATCCCACTCTCTGATGAGCTCACGGCTCTTATCATTTGATTCGATCTTGATGTCCTGGAAACCGGCTTCCTTAAGCATCTTATCGGTATCTTCAATGGTTGCGGCTCCTCCGATACAGGCACCCACTAAAGCCAGGTCATTCCGAATCTCCTCCGGTAGAGGAGCAGTAGCCAAGACATCAGAGATGGCCAATCGGCCCCCTGGCTTAAGTACTCGGTAAGCATCCCGATAGACACTTAGTTTATCCGGGGAAAGATTAATCACACAATTGGACATAATAATATCGGCTGTATTATCGGCAACAGGTAGGTTCTCTATCTCACCCAATCGGAACTCCACATTATCGGTTTCAATACTTTCTGCATTTTTTCTGGCCTTACTAATCATATCAGGTGTCATGTCCACACCAATGACCTTTCCTGTTTCCCCAACTTCCTTGGCAGCCAGGAAACAGTCAAAACCGCCACCGCTACCAAAATCCACAACAGTCTCTCCGGTTTTAAGGGAGGCAAGGGCTACAGGGTTGCCGCAGCCAAGTCCCATGTTAGCTCCCTCGGGAACATTTTCCAAATCCTCTTTTGAATAACCCATATAGGCAGACATTTTTTCAACAGAAAAATCTGAAGGCCCACAGCAGGATGCTGTCTGGCTTGTCTCGGCTTCGGTAGATGGCCCACAGCAAGATGCCGCCTGAGATGGTTCATTGGTAATCTGTATAGGGCTGCAGCAAGATGTATCCTGGCTCGTTTCCGAATTTACCTCTCCAGCTCTTGCTATCTCTCCATACCTATCCCTTACTGCCTCTCTAATCACTTCTTTGTCTTTTGTTTCCATTTTCCCCTCCTTTAATTTTACAGTTCAATAACTATCGAATATTTTTATTAAAAAAGTAGTTCAATCCTTATGGTGTAAGAAAACTTTGCAAATCTGCAATTGTTTCCGGATCAATTGAACATTCTATTTTCTGACCTCGCCGTTCCATGCGTATAAGACCGGCCCGACGAAGTTCCTTTATATGATGGGATATGGTGGACGGTACAATACCCAGGTCTTGGCCAAGGTCACCGACACAGGCGCATCCCTCGGAATCATCACTATTGGTAATGCTGGTTATGGTCCCTGGCTGACAACAGGAGATCAGTCGCAAGAATATCTTTAGCCGGTTTGGATTTGATAATGCCTTAAATATTTCGGAGAATTTTTCAATATTTTTATCTTTATGGTTCGACATGTTTCGAAATATAATAATTAATTTAATATCTGTCAATATCTTTTTTTAATTATTTTTGATGGATTAGTAAAAAGTCCTAACAAACTGTCATTTCGAGTGAAGCGAGAGATCTTTCATGTGTAATATGTTGAAAAGATAAGATTTCTTCCTGTGGTCGAAATGACACATTCAATGAATCGGACTTTTTACGAATATATGATTTTTAGATTAAGCGAAAAAATAAAGGATTTGGTTTTTAAATTCTGGTATTTGTTCTCTAACCTGGTTGATTATCAGACTGGGCAACATAATCTTCATATCTATCTAATAATAACCAATTAATAACACCCTAGTTGAGTAAAATCCCAATTAGGGAACCGTCAACGATCAGTGGTCAGTCTTCAGTTTGGGAAAGTTAAAAGTGGATTTATATCTCATCCATGTTCGGTTTATGAATGTGTATTAAAAAGGTTTAAGCTGATCGCTTATAGCTGAATGCTGGTAGCTCCCAATTGAGCGTTTTCGCTCAATTGGGTTAACCGATAATTACGAAAGAGGGGGAAGAGCAATGATGTCGAAATACAAACATATTCTCTACGAAAAAAAGGATAAGATCGCTCGAGTGAAATTAAATCGACCTCGATACGTCAATGCCCAATCACAAATGATGCTCGAGGAGAAACGGAAACACTGGCCATGGCAGAGAGCATCGCGGAGACTGAGCCCTTTTTGACCCGCATGGCCAAACTTTCCATAAACCAAGCACAAGATGCAATGGGGTTTCGACTCGCGGTGCAATCAGCCTTATCGAATTTTATAATCATGGCCCATTCGGGAACGATGCTGTCGCCCGAAGAAGCGGCAGCGGGAAAGCGCAGTTTGTCTCCTGTTGACAGGGCGTTCGCTAAACTTCAGAAAAAGTGAGGGAAACAGAGTTCTTCCTCGAGAATAATTACGGGATGACGCCTTTATCCTGTAGTTTTACGATATCCTCCCATGTGTAACCCATTTCCAGAAGTATCTCTTCGGTGTGTTGACCGAGTTCAGGTGCGAGTCTTCTTATTGGAGGAACTTCTTTATTCAAACGAATGGGTGTGGTCACGATCTTGGCCGGTCCAAAAGAGGGGTGTTCAACCTCCACAATGTGGTCGTTGGCCAAGACCTGGGGATCTTTTGCTACCTCCTCAAAACTGGTGGGTATATGCGTCCAGACAATTCCGTTTTCATCGAATATCTTACCCCATTCATCTCTCGTCTTCCCCAATATAACCTCGTCTAAGATACTGATCAATTCCACGTTGTTCTCTAACCGATTTTCGCGGGTGCTGAACTTAGGGTCATGCTCCAGATCCTCGCGCGCAAGGGCCTTGCAGAGGGGAGACCAGTAGGGTTCGTCCGGGAGGCAGACTATATAAATCCATTTGTCATCTTTGGTCTTGTAGTAATTAAGCAGAGGATTTCTGACCTGATCTCTTGTCCAGCGAGGTGGTTCCTCGCCCATTGAGAGTACAAATTGAATGGGACAACTGGTAACCCAGGTTCCCACACCCAAGAGGGATAGATCCACCTGCTGCCCTTTCCCTGTCTTCTCCCTGTTGTACAGAGCCAGAAGCACACCGCCAAAAAAAACAAGGCCGCTTACATTGTCACCAATCCCGGCATATTGCTGAGCCACAGGGGGCTGGCCCCCAACGGCTAGACCTGCCATCAGGCCGCTTCGGGCCCAATAGGCCGTGGCATCAAAGCCAGGTTTATTCAAATCAGGCCCCTTATCGCCATATCCTGACGCATGGGCATAGATAAGCTTCGGGTTAATGGCTGATAGACGGGAATAGTCCAGCTCCAGTCTCTTAAGTGATTCCGTCGGTACATTGCTCACAAAGATATCGGCATCTTCAATTAATTTGTAAACGATATCTCGGCCCTCCGGTTGCTTCAGGTCTATGGCCATCCCTCTTTTGTTCCGGTTATCCAAACCAAACAGAGAAACGGGTACTTCGCTCTCATCAATTCCAACGGCCATAAGGAACCATCGGAAGACGTCTCCGGTCTGGGGATCCTCAATCTTGATCACCTCGGCACCCCAGTCTCCAAGGGCGGCGGCACAACTAGGAGCCATTACCCAGGTTGTCAGATCAACTACTTTAATTCCTTCCAGCGGTAGCATATTCTCCCTCCTTCTCATCAAGATTTCTATTCATGAACTCAAGGGATGTCCCTTGTGATCTATTTTGGTTATCGCTCGACGAGTTGACTCTGGATACCCTTGGATGCCAGATCAGCATTCTGTTTCTCTGCCCGGACCTTCTGGTAAAATGCCCCTACGTAGAGTCGGAATGCATTTTTATCCTCACTAATAACGTAGGGACTATATTTGAGATCCAGAAGGGCCTTACGCTTGTTGTCGAGGGCTTCTTCCGACGTAAAATCACCTATCAGGTTGGCATATTTTGTCTTTCTGGGCTCTGCTTCCGGTATTTTCTTAACCTTTATAAAGCCATCAGCCTCTCTTCTGGTTTGAAAATATTCCGAATAGAGCCTGTACCATATACCTTTATCTCCCAGATCAACTTTGACCCAATAAGGTGACATTCCTATTGTTCGATATTTGGACAGAGCTTTTTGCAAAACTTCCAAAGTACTAAAAGAGCCGAGGTAGATAGAGTAGGGATATGACAAAGCCTTCCTCTTAATATCCGGGGTCTTCTTAGGAAGGTCTTTCCCCGCTTGGAGGGGCACGGTAGGCTTGGAAGGTTCTTTAACCTTAGGGGGTTTCTGGTCAGAAATGACCTTATCCGTTACCGGTGGTTCCTTACTTTTTTCAATAGGCTTCTGTTTTAAATCAGAGATTATCTCTTTTGTTGGACTAGTCTGTTGAATATTAACGGTTTCCTTCTTCGCTTCGACCTTTTCTTTTAATGGTGAAGGGGTGCTTACTCGTTTTGAAATTCTATTGTCCTGGATCTTTCTTTTGACATTTGGTGGAGTCGCGACTTTATCTGCTGGTTTTGAAACACCTATGAGTTTTTTAAAGTCCACTATTCCATAAAAGTGGATAGATAATCCTCCTAGAGCGACTAGTACAACTATTGACAGAGCGATTATTAGCGGTTTCAGCCTTTTTCCAGACTTTTTCTGAAGCGGGATCTCTTCTTTCTTTTCCTTAGTGGGCTCTTTAGTTGTATCAGAGGCCACGATCTCCTTCTTTGTCTCAGTGCCTTTTTGGGGTGGTTTAACTTTTTTAACGATAGGTTTTTTACTTAAAGTACTGTCTAACGGTTTTTCCTTTTTGGGTGATGGTCTCTTTTCGGACTCAGGCTTTTTCTTTTCAATATCAGCAGTTTTGACCTTACTAACTTTCGTGGGAGCTCCTGCTGATGGTTTTGCTGTCTGAACAGATGTTTTCTCTGCTGAACTAGGTTTTTTTTCTTTTGGGATTGAAGGACCCGCTGTCGTTTCTCCACCTAAAAGACTATCTAACAATTCTCCGCTGTCAGTAAATGAGTCTTCTTCTGAATCAGGTTTTCTCTTTGTAGTGTCAGCCGTTTTGACCTTACTAACTTTGGCGGGAGCTCCTGCTGATGGTTTTGCTTTCTCAACAGATGTTTTCTCTGCTGAACTAGGTTTTTTTTCTGTGGTGGATGAGGGGCTGGGAGTCTCTTGTCCACCAAAAAGACTATCAAACATTTCTTTGCTGTCAGAGAATGCTTCATTGTTTGAATCAGATTTATTGTTTTTTTCACTCATCTATTTATTGATCAAAAAAAGAGTTGTTTAATCAAAATTATTCGTAAACATAGAGCCATAACAGGCAAATCTCTATCGGTTTTACTTAAATCATCATAAACCACTTAAATAAGAAAATCAATTTAAGTTTACTATTGAGATTTTATGCCCCTTATAGTGGTAACATGGTTGAACTCCTTAAATTAAGTCCATAAAAACAACAATTTATGCATGGAAAGTTCAGGTTGACATGGTCTTATGTGTCAAGACATTCGGCATAAAGACATATGATGGTTTTGAATTATTGCCATCGCGAAGACTTGTATAGAGTTGACACTCACATACCTGTAGGGACGTCTATAAAAATCGTTTCCAAGCCAAACTTTTCTTCCAGATGGCGGGCCAGGGCCTTTAGACCCAATGTTTCCGTACCATAATGACCTCCATAGATAATGTTGATGCCCCATTCAGAAGCATGATGAAAATAGGCATGCTGGGTCTCGCCAGTAATAAAGGTATCATACCCAGCCATACCGACTTCATCAATCAAATCTACGGCAAAACCACTAACGCACCCTACAAGCTGCGCTTTTTGAGGTCCATAGGGTTGCACCAACAAAGAAGATTCGCCCGTGATCCGGCTCAACCGCTCGGTTAATTTTTTAAGAGATAAAGGGGGACCCAATACTCCACCCACACCGATCTTGTTGCCCTCGATTTCGGCAAAGTATCTGGGCTCTTTCAGCCCCAACAAGCGGAATAGTTCCATATTATTACCTACCTCGGGATGAATATCTAGTGGTAGGTGGGCAGCAAACAGTCCGCATCCACCTTCAACAAGTGTCTTGATCCGCTTGAAAAAAGGCCCTACAAGACGGTAAGGACGAGTCCAGAAAAGGCCGTGATGTACAATGAGCAATTGTGCTCCTGTGTGAATGGCTTGTTCAAATGCTGCCAGGCAACTATCCACAGCAAAAGCGACTTTGGTTACCTCAGTCGGTCCCTCGATTGTCAGCCCATTCTGACATTTATCTTTTATATCTTTAATTCTTAGGTAATCGTTGATGTAAGAAACTATTGTATCTCTCTCCATATTAACCTCTCTTCCGATCACATCAATGAGCTTCTTGCAGTAATCCTCAACCTCCTGGGGCTTGCCAGGCTGCCTGTGGTCATTCTCCTTACCTCCCTTTATGGATCAATCCCACTTTAGAAAGCAGGGGGAAATTTGTCAAGTATTCCTCATTTCACGATTTTTCTTTGTTTGACCAAAATAGGTAACCACCCCCCCACTCAACAATCAGGCCCCTGGTGCCGATATATGACCTGAGGCAATGCAGCATTTTTAGCGACCTCTGCGATGGCGTTTTTAACGGGCTATCAGAGCGTTCGCCCTCAGCCCTCTAGGTATAACCCCCTTCAACTACTCCGACATAATCAAGGTAAACCCATTGGAGAGGTGTTTAAAGCGGATTTCAAGGCAGCCCGACAGCATAGAAAAAGTCGGGAGTATCGATTTGGCGCTTTAAAGTAGAAGAATAGAACACCCATCATGTAGGAACAGAGATCATGAATTGGTGACAGTTTAGCACATTAAAAGCGTGTTTGACTTAGTGAGGGCTTGGGGATCTCTCGTGGCCTATACAACAACCCAGTTTAAAATGGGCTTGACAAAACAGGCATTGTGAATGAGAATTTTATGCCAAATGCCGGTACTGATTGAGAATCAGAATTTCTTACCAGGTAATACTAAGACGAAAGGAGAAGATTATGGCTGTAGAAAAATTTCCCATTGAAGCGGGGCACATCATGATGTTTGCCCGGGCAATTGGAGACAAAAACCCCATCTATTACGACGATGAATACGCTAAATCAACGGAGCCGGGAAACATCATTGCGCCTCCTACATTTGTACAGGCCAGTGCCCAGTTTGACCCGGATTACTTTTTACGACCGAAGATCGGAGAACCATGGTTTGGATCGGGAAAAAATCCTACGGGAATTACCGATCCTGGTGATAGTGATATTAGTTCAGGGCTTCATGCCGAACAACACTTTGAGTACCACCGCCATCTCAAACCAGGTGACGTGCTTTCGGCCACAACCAAACCTGGGAAAACCTGGGAAAAAGAGGGCAAAAGAGCCGGTAAATTATTATTCTCTGAATCAATAACCGAATACCGCGATCAGAATGGTGAACTGGTAGTTACAGCCCGTTCCGTGGGAGTAAAAACTGAAAGACCGGCCGTATAGGAAAGGAGGGATAATAATGGCACTAAAGGCAAGTAATCTAAAGGTTGGCGATACCTATGAAGAACGCTTGGTGGATGATCTTACACGTACCCAGATAGTTCAATATGCTGGTGCATCAGGCGATTACAATCCCGTTCATACTGACGAAGTGTTTGGTAAGAAAGTTGCGGGATACCCTTCGGTTTTTGCTCACGGCATGTTAAGCATGGGTATGACCGGAAGAATGGTGACGAATTATGTTGGGGACGGCCGTCTCACCAAATTCGGTGTGCGGTTTACACGCCAGGTCTGGCCCGGTGATACACTCGACGCAAAAGCGACCGTTCAAGAAGTGCGGGAAGAAGGCGGACAGCATTATGTTGATCTAACGGTGGAAACAGTAAACCAGAACGGTGAAACCGTTGTAAGCGGCTCCGCAACAGCCAAAATTGCCCCTTGATTGAAGGCTAAATCATCTCTTGTAGACTTAAAGGGGACGCTCTTAAATAGTAAAAACTGCCGAGTTGTTTAGTTATTGAAGAGCTTCCCTTTCAGCATTTTTAATTCCGCCGGAGACGGACAAGGGTTTAATTCCCCGCCGCTTGCGGCGTTACAATCTTTTTGTAGATACCCCGCTGCTCTGCGGCGGGGTACTTCATTGGATCAATTTTCAGTCCAAGATATCCTCCAGTCACCGCAATCATCTTAATTCCTTGACAAAGTGACGCATTAAAAATAATCTCGTTGCCTTTAACATCCGAGATATATCAGAAATACCCAAAAACTTGTATCAGGAGCCACCATTCCATGACCCTCACCAAAACTGACCTCATAAATTCCATCAGCAACCACCTCTCCATTCCCCAAATTAGATCCGCCGTACTAGTTGAATCCCTCCTGGATATCATAAAAGATACTCTTGAATCAGGGGAGGATGTATTGATCTCCGGATTTGGGAAATTCTGTGTGAGGGATAAGAATGAGCGGAGAGGGAGAAATCCTGCCACCGGGGAAGATAAGATTATACGGAAGAGGAGGGTGGTGACTTTTATGTGTTCTGAGAGGTTGAGGGAGAAGGTGAATAAGGGGTAAATCAATGATATTGACTGAGAATGACCTGAACCATGGGGACCATATTTATGTAAAGCGAAAAGGACTACTCTATTCTCATCATGGAATATACGCCGGAGAAGGAACAGTCATTCATTATAAAGGGGCAGAGAAGGAGAAAAAAGATCCAGTAATCAGAAAAACAGACATGGATGACTTTCTTAATGGGCGAAAACTGAAAAGACGTGACTATAAAAAGCGCTTACCTCATTCTGAAACTCTAAGGATTGCAAGGGAGCATCTTTCCAATAACGGATATTCTCTAGCGTTCAATAATTGTGAACATTTTGCCACTTACTGTGCCACCGGAAAGAAGAAGAGCACACAGGTACGAAAAGTCGTTGGCGGTATTGTTGGAGTTGCTTTTGCTGTTACTGCCACTGTTATCGGAAAGAAAATAACCAGGAAACAAGTGGGGTAATTTCTAATGAACAGTTGGTATCATTTATAACATCCATGTTTTTAGTTTTGATGGTCATACTATTACACAAGTCGTCAATGGAATGATAATGAAGAGGATCTCATGAGAATGTTTGAAGAGCTAATGTTAAGTAAAGAGCTTGTCAAAGTTCTGAAGGTCGGCGATGTGATAAATGTGGGGATAGGTCTGTTTGGAAAATATTGGAAAGTGTTGGAAAGTGGAAATGTCTACGCTGAAGATACCGTCTTTTAATGTAAACTATTTTTGAACAGATTCGATAAAAGCTAAGTACCGTCTATATCAAATTATCACGGTACCATTTAGTTATTATATAACACCACTCTGTTAATCAAATCTCTTCTATTCAATCAATAATCGCCTGCCAGTCTTTCTCTCCGTGATCCCCTTTGAAATGACAAGCTCCTTACCAACGCCTATCCCATCATTTAGTACGTTCCTATCCGCTCTTAAGTCCTTACCCCTAACAGTAGCAGTGTGCGGGTATTTATATTTGATATGTTTCTGCAACAAAGGATCTTCGATCTTGAGAAGCCCAAACTTCTCTTTGATCCTTTCTTCCTTCTTGGTCTGTGCTTCCAGTTTTGAGTTAAATCCCTCTATAACACCCACCGCAAAATCGGTCTTACGGTATCGATTCAATCTCTTGTCTTTATTATATTTGTGCCATTGTGAATCGATATAGTGCTTAATAAACTCATGGACATAACTGGCTATTTTTACGTTTTGTACAGTTCCGCTGATCTCCAGTACATTTCCCATTTTACCTTTTTCCAACACATAAGCAGACACCCAGATCACATGCACAAAATAAAAATCCTGCAATAGATTTGCGAGGTGATACTCTTCCCGGAAATGACGAATAGCAGGATTACCGACAAAAACGCTGATAAAATCTCGATCTTCATCACGGGATAAGAGATCTATATTATGTTTCGCAATGAACTCATGTGCCTTCGCCATCGCTGCTTCAGCTTCATGCTGATTTTGACTTTGGGCCAGAGCCATGAGCTTTTTAATCCGAAGCATAATTTTATCTTCAGGACTGGACGAATCATGCAAAATACGTTCATCTAATGGCTTATAATTCCCTGAAGCTTTTGGATTAGCCCGGAGCAAGTAACAGGCTCTCTTGAACTTTGGACCGTGTGGAGGCTCATCATGGTTTCCTAAAGCTTGTTCAGCAAACTGATGGGCCATTTCATGGAGAAGAATCTCACGAACGGCATCCCAAGAATGGTTAAGCACAAGATTCCGACTCAGGCATATCTCATTTTTTTCAGAAGACCAGTACCCCCATTTGCCTTTCATATCCCTGAGACTAAATGAGGGTTTCCGCAATTTCTCCCTGTCTTGAGAGTTTAGAATCTCTAGAGCATATTCCCATTCAATGGCAAGTCCATGAAGGATACGGCGTTCCAGTTTCTCCTGAATAAGGATTGCTTTATCTTTTTGTAAAAACATAATTTGGTGGATAAATCAGATTATAGATTCAGTTATTATTAAAATCGCTTACACCCCGCTTCCTCAGCATGCCTCTTGGATTGGAGGTATTCCCTACACTGTGGCGGTTTGACCTCACGTATCCTGTAGATATACATATTGTTATTGGGTAATTTTATCAGCCAGCGACATCATTGAACATACTCTTCTATTGTCGGGCTGATTCAGATATCATATCATTGGTGTCCAAAATAGACATTAATTCATTCTTTTTGGCACGTAAGTGCCTGATTTCCCTAAATGCCATTTGTGAACCGAAATTCAGGTTCCATTTTTTGAATGTGCCCTTTAGAAAATAATATTTACCGCCCGTTCCCCCCGCCTCCGCGGGGGTTCTCTTGACGCTGAGAGCGCTGAGTATTTTGTTTATAGTATTTTCCCATGAGAGGGGGGAAAATACTATGAGTCAAGCCCTTCGGGAAAACAGCAAATACCTTTATCAGAATTCCCCTCCTTTCGAGGTCTGAGCCCTCAAGGTCGAAGACTCAGGAATTCTGATAAAATTTATTTCTCTGCGTTCTTGGCGACTCTGCGGTGAAATCGTTTTTGGACAAGAGTTATATTTTATATTGAATTACTCATCAAGAAATAACCGGACACAACATATTACCGAACAGTCTCAAAACGGAAATTGTAATGACCTGTAACTTGATCGTATAGGAATTTCCTTTTTCAGACAGGATAGACAGGATGTTCAGGATACAAAAAATAAAAAAATCTTGTTAATCTTGTTAATCCCGTCCAAAAAAAACTTCCGCCGCAGGCGGTTAAGTTCAGGGAATGGAGGCATGTTTTGAATTTGAGATGCTCTAGAGCTGCACATCCACAGATACGAGAGATTATGCTTCCTCTGTTGAAGGAATTCTCAGTAAGATTACACGGTATTTTTAATGATATATATGATAAATATTGCGATGAGGAATCCTCATACCCTAAGCCAAGGCCTGGGAGCTCTATAGTATAATCTGTTTTGATTTCTAGGAGACATCATGAACGAAAAGCGTATTATCAAAATTGCCGATGAACTGAAGATTATGCCTGAAAACGTGAGGGCTACGGTAAAACTGTTGGAACACGATGCTACAGTACCCTTTATTGCCCGTTACAGGAAAGAAGCCACCGGTTCCCTTGACGAAGTGACCCTAACCACTATCCGTGACAGAATTGCTCAACTGGCAGAATTGGACAAGCGCAGAGAGAGCATACTCAAATCTCTCGAAGAAAGAGAGTTGATCACTGATGATTTGAAAGACAAAATTCTTGGCGCTGAGACCATGGCTAAACTGGAGGATATCTATTTACCTTTCAGGCCAAAACGGCGAACCAGGGCAACCATAGCCAAGGAAAAAGGACTTGAACCCCTTGCTAAGATTATCTTCCATCAAGATGAAAAAACGGATCCACTTAGAGAGGCACCTGCCTATATTGATTTTGAAAAGGGAGTTGAAACAGCAGAGGATGCCCTTGCAGGAAGCCGTGATATTATTGCAGAGTGGGTGAATGAAGATCAGGTAACTCGTGAAAAAATGAGGTCTCTCTATTCTCAGAAAGGGATATTGCGGGCGAAGGTTATTCAAGGAAAAGAGGCTGAAGGGTCCAAATTCCGGGACTATTTTGATTGGGAAGAACCAGTGTCAAAAGCACCATCCCACAGAATCTTAGCTATACGCAGGGGAGAAAATGAAGAGGTGCTGAATTTGCGAATAAGCCCTCAAGAGGATGAGGCCATAGCGATCCTTGAGGAAATATTCGTCAAAGGAGAGGCTCCTGCTTCAGAAGAAGTGAAAAAGGCAGTCCATGACAGTTATAAGCGGCTTCTTTCGTTATCCATGGAAACAGAGATTCGTATGGAAACCAAAAACCGTGCGGATGAGGAAGCCATTAAGATATTTTCCGATAATCTTAGGGAGCTCTTGCTCGCTCCACCTCTTGGTCAAAAAAATATCATGGCCATTGACCCTGGTATCAGGACAGGATGTAAGATAGCTTGCCTTGACCGGCAGGGAAAATTGTTTGCAACAGATACCATATATCCCTTCAAGTCCGAAAAAGAAAAATCAGAATCAGCTAAAAAAGTTAAGGTACTGCTTGATACCTATGAAACAGAAGCCATAGCAGTTGGAAACGGGACAGGAGGGAGAGAAACCGAGTCTTTTATTAGGAACCTTCAACTTTCAAAAGATGTTCCAGTGATAATGGTCAATGAGAGCGGTGCATCTGTATACTCTGCCTCTGAAGTGGCAAGGAAAGAATTTCCAGATCTGGATGTTTCCCTCCGGGGAGCTGTATCAATAGGTAGACGCCTGATAGATCCCTTGGCTGAGCTAGTGAAGATAGAGCCTAAATCCATTGGTGTTGGTCAATACCAGCATGATGTAAACCAGCAGGCATTGAAAAAGAGCCTGGATGATGTGGTCATAAGCTGTGTGAATGCGGTTGGGGTGGAGGTGAATACTGCGAGTGAACAGCTTCTCACTTATGTCTCAGGTCTTGGATCTCAGCTTGCAAAAAATATTATTGCTTATCGAAATGAGAATGGTCCATTTGCATCCAGAGATGAATTAAAGAATGTGCCGCGTCTTGGTGCGAGGGCGTTTGAGCAGTCGGCGGGTTTCTTACGAATCAAAGAGGGTAAAAATCCTCTTGATGCCAGTGCAGTGCATCCTGAATCTTACCCCATTGTGGAAGCTATGGCCAAAAACCTGTCGTGCTCTGTCGAGAATTTGCTTAATGATGAGGCAATACGGAAAAAGATTAATCTATCTGACTATGTTACAGAGGGTGTCGGGATGCCAACCTTAACGGACATTATGGAGGAATTAGCAAAGCCCGGTCGAGATCCCCGTGAACAATTTGAGAGTGTGGTCTTTACCGAAGGAATTAACGGGATTGGAGATTTGAAACCAGGTATGAAGCTGCCTGGTGTGATAACCAACGTGACAGCTTTTGGCGCCTTTGTAGATATTGGGGTGCATCAGGATGGCTTAGTTCATATTAGCCAAATGGCCGACCATTTCGTGAAAGATCCAAGCCAAGTGGTTAAAGTCAACCAGCGTGTAACGGTCACAGTTCTTGATGTGGACCTCGAAAGAAACCGCATTTCACTTTCTATGAAAGAAAAGCCGGGTAAAAAGGGGAAAACTAAGGGAGATAAAGAAAAATCATAAAATGATATCCTCCTTAAAAAACATCCTTCCCAATAACATAATAATTCATCAAATTCAAGAATGTGCCCTATTTTCAATCATTTGCGGTTAAAAATTGACACACAAGGAAAAACCACCTATATTTCATCCCGAAAAGGGAAATTCTTATCAACGACATGTTTTCAGATGGCTCCTAAAATCTCAGCAAGCAAGGGTGATTTGCCCTGGGGCCAAAGAAGGAGGATGGAACGATGAAGGTGCTCGGCATAGTAGGCAGCCAACGCAAAATGGGTAACACGGAGATCCTTGTCAAAGAAGCCCTTATGGGGGCCGAGGAGGAGGGGGCGGAGGTTGACATCCTGCGGCTGACAGATTACAAGTTACTGCCCTGCGACGGACTGGCACCATGCATCTTCGGCAACACCGGCTGCAACCTCGACGATGATTTCAACTACCTGTTAGAGCGCATATATGAGTGCGACAGCCTCATCTTCGGCGCCCCTTGCTACATCCTGGAGAGCACAGCCGTTGTCAAGCTCGTCATCGACCGCATGATCTCCGTCAACTACCGCTCCCAGGCTAGAGGCAAGCCGGCGGCGGTGATAGTGCCCTATGCTACCAGAGGTTGGACGCCCTACGCCTTTATGCAGCCAAACATCCTGCTCATGTGGCTGGGCATGGAAGTGATTGACCGCGCTCTCCTCTTGGTCCAGGGGATGAGGGAGGCACTTCTCTACGACAGGATGATGGATCGAGTCCATGAGATAGGAAAGAGGATTGCCATCGCCGCCAAGACAGGCGACAGGACCTATTATGGCGAGCCAGGGCTCTGCCCTCTGTGCCATGACCGTAACATCAGGGTACTCAAGGATATGGAGAGCGTGGAGTGCGGGGTATGCGGCATAAGGGGCAAGCTCAGCATTGAGAATGGCAAGATCAAGGTTGATTTCAGCGAGGAAGAGTTCCCCCGTGCCCGTTTCAACGTGGAGCATATGTGGCGCCATTTCACTTACCACATCAAGCCGTCAAAGGACTACTTCATCCGCACCCGAGGTCTAACCAAGGATAAACTGAAGAAGTATAAAGACTACTTGAAGAAAGAGGAAAAACTTTCCGAAGCGAATAGGGGGTAACGAGATGACAGAGCTTGTGGCCAAGCTGAGATGGTTTCCCGGAGACCCGCTGGTGGAGATCAGGGAAGCCGACCTGAGGAAGTTGAGCGATAGGTATGGTGCTGCTCTGTTTCTGGAGCAGGTATCTGGCCCCTCTGGGGTGACGGAGGAAGAGATCGCCCGGGAGGAGACCATGGGCAGCACCATTGAGGAAGTAA
>Ga0180009_10000734_pt1 | contig 43129 bp, 36 predicted proteins | sample OS_PC_MetaG_FD_123537 | JGI IMG/M metagenome (GOLD analysis project Ga0180009, IMG submission 123537) | Groundwater microbial communities from the Aspo Hard Rock Laboratory (HRL) deep subsurface site, Sweden - OS_PC_MetaG | ecosystem: Environmental > Aquatic > Deep subsurface > Groundwater...
CGGTGTTTCCGTCTCTTTCTTTTCTTCATCAGTGGAAGTTGGCGTCGGCGTATCAGGAGTGGCTGTCGGCGTTGGCGTATCGGGAGTGGGCGTCGGTGTCGGCGTATCAGGAGTGGCTGTCGGTGTCGGCGTATCAGGAGTGGGCGTGGATGTTGGCGGTGGATCATTCCAGCAGAAGGTAATGTGGCTTACAGCTTTATTGTTTATGGTGGATTCTGAACCACTGGTTGCTTGATCGTAAGTTGATGAGGTACTGCCATCATTACCGGCTTTGACGTACACCTTATCAATGCCGGAGGTCGCTGTCCAATTAAATGACAGGATTTCACCAGATCCATCAGGTTTTGTCCCAAAGTTGCTAATGGTGATGGTGTTACCGTCATTAGACTTTGTTTTTGGGTCTGTTAAATCACTGCCCTCAAATTTTAGCGATCGCTCATAACCCTCACATTCGTCTTCACTAGTTCCTAAAGGCGACCCAGCGAGGTCCATGTTTTCTGATGCCAATTCCCCTGCATAAACTACCGCTAAGGGGACAACTATAATGGCAATCATTATGAATAAGAAAATATTTTTTTTCATATTATTTTCCTCCGTATGAGAGAAAGACATTTGACTTGGTAAGCGTAATAAGACTGAGAGTTATTAGTTTTAGATTATTTTACAAGTGAAGGAAAACCATTTCACCTTATACCACCATTAATAAATTTGCAAAAATTATAATCTATTATTACAAGAACATGACCTTATATTTAATCCAAATCTAATTATAACAGCTAAAGTTGCACTGTAAAGTGCTTAAAATACCAATTAAATAACAATAATATATGATATGGGGTTATTTTATATAATGCAAATTGATGTCTTTATTAAAAAAATAACCCCCTTGCATTCTAAATTCTATCTTAGCAGGTAACGTTTATTCAAATGGAATCATAAATTCCCATTAGAATTAATGGTCTTGTATTTAAAATCAGATGAATTAAGTATGGGAAGAAATTAGTTAATAATAAACAGTTAAATTAAAATCTCAAAGCGGAGGATGTACCGATAATATATACTTCTGCCCGAAACGATTTCAGGAGGACCCCAACCACAGAAGCCTAAATACACTGATGAAATATTTGTATGGTCAATATCCCCGATCCACTCAGAAGCGGATCCTTCTCTATCGTCGAGGATTTGAAAAAGATTTCGAGGTTCCAGCCATAACCGGTGCGAGGCTTCATGAGATAACCGAGCAACATCCACCAACCTCGTTTCTAAGATTTCCTGACCGTCACAGATCCAGACCATCTCGGACCCTTTTAAGTTTTGGATTTGCTCCTCGATATAATCCTGCCCATTGTTACCCCATTGTTCAAGGTAATTTCGTACGAATTCAATTTCCAGGGGCGTTAAAATATTGCTTCCTTGATACCCCGAGTGAAGGATGAGATATCTTGGTTCTTCATAAAAAAGTCCTGTATTTTTCCCCGGTTCAAATTTGTCCCCCTTGTCATAAAAGTATGACTCATCTAACATTGAGAAAGTTGTTCCTTCCTCCTCTAAAGGTCCTGTTAAAAATCTTATCTCCATATTGCAGCCATAAAGATTGGGGACAATGGTCGGTGTTGGGGTCGGCGTAGATGTGGGTGTTGGAGTTAAAGTCTGTATTGGCGTCAGTGATGATTGGTCATCAATTATGGTGTTCGTGGAATTCTGGGTCGGTTTAATAAAAGAAGTTGATTGCAATAAACTGAAATTACTGCTTACCCGATTAGGGTTGAGTGAAATCGCACCCATGCCTAAAAATACAAAGGCTAATACCAAAATAAAAATGAGGGTCCACACCCAAACCAAATAGCGGTTCTCGATCACCAAAGGTGGGGCAATAAACGCAGTCTTTGGCTGGGCGCTCTTGTCTTTTAGATGAATTTGAACCGGGTCTATTGTATCTGAGGGGGCTACAATATTTGATTTAGCCCATGCTAATGCCGCTTTTACCCGTGGATCATTTGGAGCGATTTCTTTTGCTATATTGAGGTAGACCAAACTATTTTCTGGGCTGGATAACCCACCAAGCAATAACCACCCTTCAAGACCATCCGGATGATGCGCAACAATATATTGCGCCACTTTTTTGGTTGTTGTGCGGTCGCCCTCTCGAAGGGTTTGTTTAGCTAAATCAATCAGGGATAAATAGCTTGTATTACTCATAAATCAATATGGTCCAGCTTCTTCTTTAAATTTGACCAGTAATATTAATCGGGTTGAATGCGGAAAGTTGAACCACAGTTAATGAAGAATCTCTCCGCTCACCAGTGTCATAGTTGGAATATGAGACGCTTTCAGTGAATCCAAGAACAAAGATACCAGATTTATTTACTTTTGAAAATAGGCATCAATCAAGAAAAGAAACATAGTTGTTGACCTGAAGATTTATAGATTCATCGGTAATGCACGGTACACATTTATGCAAGTTGAATTCATGGAGACACGTGCTGGCATATCCTGCCATTGAATTCAAATCAAATCTGAAGAAAAACTCAAAGACATCTTTTCTTATTTGGATCATTCTATTGTTAAATATTCCAGGGACGGGAAACTTACATCCCGTCCCCGGAAACCAATAGTGAGGACTGTTGCATATTAATTCCGGCTAGCCAAACCATCAATGACAGGGCCAAACCTTATTGGGGTGGTTCATTATGTTAACGAAATTAATTATACGCCAATCAATCATTTCCAGCCCCTATTCATTTGTTATTTATATACAATCGCAGTAAGAAACGTCTAAATCTTAGTATGACATTAAGTCAATATTCAACCCCGAATATTCTCTTAACTAATCTTAATCATAATATCATTATTTCAGGGAAATTGTCAATATTTCCGCTTCTGTAATGAATCATTAATGTATTTTAATGAGTGAATGAAATCAATCCAGAGGTAAGGTTAATAAGAATAAGCATAGAATGCTGCTTGCTAAGTAGAAATTAATCAGTCATCAAGAATTATTAATCTAACATTAATGTCATGCTTGGGTGATCGAATGTGCAAACGAAAAGGTGCTCACTCTCAACCGGAGGGTAGATATGACAATATCATCAGTCTTGTGGGTCTGTTTCCTCTTCGTGGGTATATTATGGGGCGAGTAAAATTAAACGGGAAGTCAAAGGTATGTGTGGTTACTGACTGGTTCTTATTCAATTAATTACATTACCCGGCTTAAATTTGTGAGAAATAACTTTAAACCGGGTAAATGTATTCGTTGTGGACTGCTTATTGGTTAATGACTTCTTCTTTTGTTTTTGAAAATCAGAGCTAAGGAGAGTCCTGATCCGGATAGTCCGATCAGCAGGGGGATTGTGAAGTTGAAGATCCTTGGACCCGTACCACCTGCGGGTAGATCTGGTAAGGTTGTTGAAGTGCTGGCTTCAACCGTGATTCCGACCTCTGATTGATCGTTTTCTTGGGCTTTTTCTTCCTCGTCTTCTTCAGGAGGTTCCTTTGAAGGTTCGCAAGAATCGATCTGGATCCCTCCCTCTCCTTTCCCCTCAAATCCATCGACTGATTGCCACTCAAATTGATAACTACCTGGCGGCAGCTGAATAGTTTGATTTACAGAAAATGGACCGTAGCTTTCTCCATTTGACCCTTGAAAGATCACACTTGCTCCCACAAGAGTGAGGAAGACATCTGTTGTGGAATCCTTTCCATTGTATTTACATGATCCAGCTTCGATATTAACCTCGGGAGCCAACTTTGGTGCACAAGATGTAGTGTCGATTTGACCCTCTCCGTCTCCTTCAAAACCGGGTTTTCCCCACCATTCATAGGAATATAGCCCTGGAGGAAGAGTTAAAGGTGCTGATGCAGTATAGATTTCATCATCAATTGAGAGAATTGCATTGTCCAGAAGAATCTCTAAGTTCGCAACTGGGTTTTCATCATCCAGGCTACATTCTTTGAAATTCACAGTCACGTTGGCAACTCCTGGGATGCATGCAGGTAAGTTGAATTCTCCCTGACCAGTACCGGCATAGCCCGTCTGTGAAACCCAATCAAAGCTGAATGAACCCTCTGGGACATCAGTAAAATTTGTGTCGACTGAGAATGGCGAAAAAGGACCTCCTGGTCCAGTGAGTGTGACCACAGCACCACTCACCGTGAAGCTTATTTCTCTCGTTGCAAGGTCGTCCGTCCATTTGCAATCGCTGATGGCATATGAAACCTGGGCGGGGATACATGTTCCAAGCGTGAAATTATTTGATCCATTTTCGCCGTCATAGTAGGGATGCACAGCCCAGTTATAGGTATAAAAACCGGAGGGTAGATCAAATGCAGAGTTCTCCATAGATGGATGATAGGACGCGCCCTCAGGGCCAGAAAGGGTTACATCCGCTCCTGAGATATCAAATGAGACTGAGGTGGATGATTCGTTATTTTGGAAGGTGCAGTCTTCGATGGAATGAGAAACGGAGGCTGTAGGGTTGCAAGCAGCAACAGAGATATTTTCCGTGCCGCTCCCCCGATATCCTGTTTCTGCGGTAAAGTCGAACGAATAATTTCCGGGGGATAAACTCAGCGGTACGGGCGAATTACTCGAATTATAGGAACCCAAAGTTCCACCAGGCCCATTTAAAGTACCGCTCGCGCCGGTAATGTTGAGCGTAACCGGTGTCTTGGAGCCTTGGGTGGATGTCCATCCACATGTTCCATTTGTTGCATAAACATTAGTAGGCAGAGGGGTGCAATCAGGAATAATTAAAGTTTTGTTTGACTCGCCACCTTGGTAGCCGCCTGTTGCTACCCAGCTATAGGGGTATGTACCAGGTTGTAAATCAGTGATTGTTGTTTGCGGAGCAGTGTAACTCGTCCCATTCAGCGATAGACTGGCATGATCAAGGGTTATTGTTACCGGGGTAATAGAGCCATTAGTATCATTCCAAGTGCATGTTCCGGTTGTGATGCTGGCGGATGCTTGAGGGATGCATTCGTTCAGGGTGAAGTAGTCGATTATCTTATTGGTCCATACATAAAAAGTATTGTCATATCCCTGGTACCATTCATAACGATAATCACCTGGTTCAAGTGAAAAGGACATTCCCGAATGTTGGTTGAATAATGGCCCAATTTGATACAATGGACCAAAGATGGTCAACCGAGTGTTTGTGACGGTGACAGTGACATCGGTCAGGGATTTTGTGCCATTCCAACTGCAATCGCCAATGTGGATTTCAGCGTTTCTTTCAACTATAGCATGGGTGGTGTCGGCTTGAATGGATTCAAAAGCAAAAATTGTTAGGAATGCAAATACAATGATGGAAATCATGTATTTTCTTAAATGCGTGTTCATTGATTTTTCCTTATCGAAAATAATCTGTTGGGTCAAAAACAACAAGTGATCTATGGGTGTTTTCTGAATTATTCAGCACGTCTGGAAAAATCTATAAACGACCCCCTTTCAACATCTTATCGATGCATGAAATGGCACGTAGTATTCTAGTCCCATCCCCCAATATTCCTGCTAGAATACATTGATATGGACATAAAAATCCCAAACAACCAGGCGACAATGTCATGTCAGGATGTTTGGGAAGTAAAAGAGCAATGAAGACTTATTGCTTAAGTGAAATTTTGATTATAATAACATAAGAATTTAAATTAAGTCAAGGTTAAATAATTATTAAATTGAATAATTACTCGATTAGAATTTCAAAAGCAAGATTTCGAATGATAATATCTTCAGGATGCTTTTATGGGCATTTAAGATCAATGAGAGGACTTTTTTGCTGATTCATAAAACTGTTTTCTTGCATTAACTTGTTTCAACCGGTCATTTTGATCATGATCAACAAATTTTGGAATTCTAGTATATGATAAATTCGGCGAGAAGTAAGGATCGTCTTCAAGTAAGTATTTTCTCATCTTGTCAAATCCTCGTAAAACATCCCCAACTGGCGTTTGATATCCACGTGAGCTTCCCTCAAAATGAAACAATCTCGCGAAAGGGGTGTAGACATTTTGGTAACCCTTTTCATGCACTCTTAAACAAAAATCAATATCTCCGAAAGCTAGTTGATATCCTTCATCATATCCCCCGACCTCATTAAACACTTCTCGTCGAACCATCTGGCAGGCACCAGTAACAGCCAGGTATGTTCTATACCAATCCACTGATCCAAACAATCCGATGTAATGTTCTGGCGCGTTTAAGTAAATATGTCCCATGAATCCATTTAAACCCATAATTATGCCTGCATGTTGGATTGTACGGTTAGCTCTCAATAATTTTGCGCCGACAACGCCTACCTCGGGCCTTTGCGCCCATTGGGTTAGTTCATCGAGCCAATCGGGATCCATGACTTTCATATCGTCATTCATTAAGAGGACCAGGTCGGAATCTGTTTCCTCTACACCCAGGTTGATCGCTTCGGAGTAGTTGAATGGTTTGTTGTAGGGTATGATAGAAATTCTTGGCTCTAGAGAAATTGATTTGTAGTACGCAAGTGTGTTCTCATCATCACTCCCATTATCAATAATTTGAATGGTAAAATTTGGCTCACTAGGTTTCTCAAGCAGGGATCGGAGTAAAGTCTCCATTTGCGGATGATTGTTTTTTGATGGGATGATGATGGCCACGGAAGGGTTGCCTGTTTTCCAGGTAAAGCGAGTTCCGTGTGGTTTTTCTACGAAGGAAACCTTTTCAAGCCCTCGTTGTGAGAGGTGTTCCATTATAATCTTGCGTATTTCTGGAATATCCGGCTTGACCAGAGAAAGCTGCATTACCAGGACCTCTGGGATATGTCGGAACACGCTTTCCGCTTCGCATAGCCGTAGAGTCAGATCATATTCCTGGTTGAGGAGATCCATGGTGGGGTCGATTTTGTCAATGATTTTCCTAAGGACATCACATTTGACAATACCCCTTGATAGATAATTGACGGATAATAGAAGCTCAGGAGATATCGTTGTTGGTTTGAAGAGGGGGGTGATACCTGCAGAACACTCGTCTTGATATTCACAATCATAATATGTCAGATCGGCTGGCAAACCTGGGGTAAGGCTTTGGTAAAAATATGTTAACAAGGTTTCAAAAAACAGATCCCCAGCCTCGCAAAAGATGACATATTCCCCGGTGATAATATTGAGGAGATTTTCCTGATCTGGAGTGGTCAGCTTGATCCGGGTATCTTGCATGAACATAGGTGGAAGGTTTATTGCTTCATCTCCAGAGGGTGATAGGAGTATCACTTCCCAATGGTTGCCCTGGAAGTTGTGAATGGACTCGAGAGTGACGATGGCGTCTTTGATACGGCCGCGAGAGCAGGATAAAATGAAAGAGATTTTAGGTTGATGGCTGTACTTGCTGATATCCTGCAAGGGTTGTTTTTGTTGGTGGGTGCGCCATCGCTGGTAAGATCGTTTTGCTAACCAGTGCTGGAGGTGAAAAATAAGCCTGGTCGAATTCAGTTTGTGGTAAAGCGTGCGCATCCATAATTCCATTTGGGAATCAGGTGAAAGGAACTTAGTTCGCAGCCTGTTTAGAAGAGAAATCATTGAAGAAGTATCACGATGGGAACCTAGATAAACCAGTCTGAAAACACACTATTAAAATACCAGATAAAACGGATTGGACCTCCGTATAAGAATAACAGCACAGTTGCAAACAGCGTTATCAGACGGACAGCCTTGTTTGTCACTTTTGTCAGAATATAAGCATATATCACAAAAGCGATACTGATCACAGGGAAAATATATCTTCCCTGAAGTGCAACAAATTTATAAAATCCGTACACCAGTTCAGAGTTGTAGTTCATATTGAGTAAAACAAGAGCATAGAAAATGAAGATTCCGAATAGGCTTGCAATTTTGAACGAAGGTTTTTTTATGTATCGAAAACCCAGCAGGACAATCCAATATAGAGCGATGTGATAATAAGCGATGATGATCGGAAAGTAGACTTGTTCTCCCATGATCCCGAATATTCGGTTCAACATTTCCCGAATCCAAACGTCAAAAACATAACGAATTGGATCGGGATAACCTTGACGAAACGCATCTATCAGAGTCAATTTTTCAGGGAGGGCCATTTCAAGGTGTCGCCTTCCGAAAAAGGATTCGCTACAGACCTCATGAGAAAAAGTATCCACGCATGTGGGGGTTAAAGATTGAAATTTAATCAGATTGATGCCATAAATACTAAAGTTAAACCCAATCAAAATCGCCAAGATGGTGATTAGCACGATCGATTTATCTGTTTTGAGGTGGATTAAATTGATTTGGTCTCGATTTTTGAAGATATAAACTACCCAGGCAACACTCAGTGCCAACACCAATGGTAGTACAGAATACTTTATTAAGCTTGCAAATGAAATGCAAATTAACCAGCCAAGACTGTTTGAGAGGAAATCCTTTTTATTGAACAATCGCACCAAAAAATAAAGACTAGCTGTACATGCCAAATTGGTAGGATTATCATAATTAACTCCTCCTGAGAGGAAAACGAACATTAATGTATTGGTTAATAGAAAAACAGGGAGAAGCTGCCACCATTTATTCTTTATTAACTCTTTTGATATCCCATAAGTAAAAAGAACAGTACCTAAAGCAAAGAGCCAGTTAAATATTCTTAGGGATACCAAGTTCTGCCATTCGCTGGCACCTGGTATGAAGAGTTGGAATAGGCTCAAAGCTCTCCCATATAACCAATATCCTAAAAAAGGGTTTCGATGTAAATTGTCACCAGACGTATAGGCAATTGGGATATATTCGGGAATTCCCCATGTATCAGCAAAGTAGGTTGCGACTTCAAACCGATAAGTCTCATCAGGAATATAGCCAGTATTTAAATTAAGGGCGATAAAAATCGCAAAAGCAGAAAAAATTGCCAATAAGAGGGCCAAAACGAATTTGGTATTATATTTCCGCCAAATGGAGAAACATTGATCAAGTATATTTTCGCTTGGATTTTTGAGTGATTTCATGTGTTTTTATCGATTTTGTTTTATTACGTAAAACCCTGGGTATTTTCATCCTGAGAATAATTCACATGTGGGGCGATACCTTCGATTGATTATTAAAAATTTATGAAACCTTGCTTTAGAAAAACCTCTGCTTGATTTGCTTCATTTTTTTGTAGACCTTATATATTATTCTCGAAACCATCTTTACAAATTTGTTTTCTCGTAAACGGTATAGTAATTTGTCAACCGGTTCGGTAAACGCCGAAGGTTCGTAAGCATTATAGTTTATTGGCTGTTTTTTTGCCAATTTAAAACTCAGAGAGATGCCATGATTAGCCATTTCACGAACTGGCGATTTTGATTTGTTCTGGTCTTCCGTTATTAAATTCTGAAAATGTGCTTCTAACCGGTCGATGGAGGGTTCCCACTGCCAGGCTTCTGCCGTTTCATAGCCATGTTTGATCAGCTTCTTACGCAAGTCTTTATCTTCTATAAGGCGTTCTATCGCTGCTTTTGCAGATGCGACATCACCTGGTTCAACGACAAGGGCATTATGACCATCCACAATATACTCGTCATAACCTGTCACTTTTCCGACAACCACAGCGCCACCGCATGCCATCATCTCCAAGGGCGGACCAAAAAAACCCTCCACACGGCTGAGCTTTAATAAGATATCACAACTTGAATAGATTCTACGCATTTGTTCCATAGGTACCTGGTTGAAAAATCTGTCACAGCGCCAACCAGGTTCGGGTTTACCGAAGGAACTTACACACCAAATCTCAGCATCCAAATCTTCAACAGCTGCAAAAGCGTCCTGCATACCTTTATACGGTAGGGCTATGGCTCCTTCCAATAGAATGCGCGGTCGCTTGCCTTTCGGGCTAAGTGGCTTATCAGGATAAAATATCTCCCCATTTATCCCGTTTGGGATATATGCAGAATCATGGCCAAAATTCTCCTTTAACCAATTTTGGATCCAGCGAGCCTCAGTTAAGTAATTAAAGTCCAAGCGGTAAGTGAGAGCGGTTAAATATTGCCAGATGCTGTCCGGTTCATGAAACCTGGTCTCATCGGACTGAACAAAATAGAATTTATTCTTTGCTGGTAAATCAACAACTGTGAATGCTGTCGTCCAACCAGTCGCAACGAGGATCTCTACATCATCCGGGTATTCTTTCAAGGTAAGAACCGGCACTTTTTGCTGTGGAAACCAGTCAATGCTCTTCTCTAATGTTTCGGAAATCAAATAGACTTCATGTCCTCGCTTCTGTAGCCTGTTAACATGCTGACATACTACAGCTACGCCACCTGTAATACCACAATCAGGAATCAAATATGCTATTTTCACCCAACAGCCTTCCCGTTTTTATTCGTGTCATCCTTAATGAAATGCCATAGCTCCCAGAGAATGCTATATATTTTCCAGAAGAGTGAGCCAGTTTCTGCCTTGAATTTTGGATAGCGATCCCCATCGATATCTTGGATGAGATTGCTGAAAACCTTTTTACTGCTCAGGTATTCTTGAACCCGGATTAGCCCACTTTCAGCGATCTTTCTTCGTTCCTCTTCATGTTCAAGGTAATACGATGCGGTTTCAAATAGCTCATCTTTAGAAGAGACTTCAATATAATCCAGCCCAGGTCGAAGATAATTATTCGGAGTCACCGGCTCGCTGATCACAAATGCACCACAAGCTAGCATCATCTGAAGCCTGGGCTCCCATGAAATCTCATCCTCTGCATGGACGTTCAAACAAATTCTGGAAGCATTAATATATTTCACTAATTCTTCGCCCCAAAATCCGTGGGCAATATGCAAGAAATTAAAATTATGCTTCAATGAGCTAAAAAACTGTTCGCGATGGGTGGTGCTTCTGCCGATAAAGAATATGTCCCACTTCTCTTCTTCATTTGATGGCTTATAGACACCGGTAGCAACAGGGAAAACAAATTCTCCCGAGAGAATAAGCCCCTCTTTTTGCATAAAATCAAGTGAAGCAGCATCATAATGGAAAATATAATCAAAGGATTTAGTTCTGACCATTCGGAAAGAATTATAACGCCTCAAAGAATCACGAGTGTATTCAATATGATTATTGATTTCACGTGGAAAGGGTTCACTTGAGAGATTAATTGTGATCCCACTCAATCTCTGAAGAACATCATTGGGCACAAATTCACCACGAAAGAAAATATTAAAATCCGCATTATAGTCCAGCAAAGCAGTGAATTGCTCTGAAGCCATTGCATGGGTGAACTTGAATTCCATCACATCAAACAACTCATCCAGATCATTCTCGTAAGTGAAGCGATAATACTCAGGCTGAGCGATAAAGGCTACTTTTTTACGCTGGCTGGTCGATAGCATAAGCTCTACTTCTGATAACTTATTGTCGAAGGTTTAGTAGTTGATGACAATTACTACTGATATTATTATATTCTACTCTTTCCAAGGTCTTTTAATCCGCGGAGGAAAGGACAAGGAATAAGCATTTCGTAATAAAGTAAAGTTTGGATTATATGCAGGGTCATTTCTTAATATTCCCCCCCATTTTTTAATCATATAATGTTGTTCTCGCTTGTTTCTGATCCTCTTTTCTAAGCCGCCATCATATCCACGACTTGCTGATTCATGGTGATAGAATTCGGCATAAGGCGTCCAGAGATTTCGATATCCTTCCTCCAATAGGCGGAGACAAAAATCGATATCATTAAATGTAACCGGGAGATGCTTTTCGCTAAAGCCACCTACTTCTTCAAATTTGCGTTTCTCAACTGCCATACAAGCACCAGTTACAGCTGAATAGTTCCGCACCATAAATGCACCTTTTTTGTGTAAAAGATATTTTTTATTCAAATTAAGATAGGCATGCCCAGCAACCCCTCCAGCCCCTAAAATAACACCAGCATGTTGGATCGTATTATCGTCATAATACAGCAATGCACCAACTGCCCCGATATCTGGTCTGATGGCATGGCTTACCATTTCATCCAACCATTCTGGCGAAATCACCTCAATGTCATTGTTCATGAAAACGAGGACATCTCCCCTGGAATGGTGCACGGCAAAATTGTTGATGGCGGAAAAATTAAATGGATGATCATAATCCAGAACTACTATCTTATCGTCTTTTTTGAAGGACTCGAAATAAGCAAGGATTTCCGGATTATCGGATTGATTATTGACGATCAGGACTTCATAACTCGCATATGTAGTCTTCTCCATAATGCTGTCCAGGCACACTTTTAATAGTTTTAAATGATTCCTGGTGGGGATGATCACGCTCACAAATGGCTGTGGATCCGGGAGCGGGTACCTCAACCTTAATAACGCATCTTCTGTAAATGAAATTTCAACATTCTGATTGATTCGAGCAAAATGAGATTTTAGAACTTCATATTGAACCTCGTCACTAACATTTGAAAACGAAGTTGTTGAACTGTCGTTGGTCAGGTTGTGATATAGCACAAACGGGATATGGCGAATATTTGATGAAGGTACGGTTTCGCTGAGGCGCATTGCCAGATCCCAATCCTGGGCGCTTTCAAACTCCTTACGAAAGCCAGAGATTTGATGAACCAAACTTGCCCGATACACAGTAAAATGCGCGAGATAATTATGGGAATTGAATAGATCCGGATTCCAATCCGGTTTAAAGAAGGGATCATCTCGGTCGCCCTTATCATCCATTGTGTCTTCATCGCTGTAAATGATATCGGCATGGGGGTATTCGTTGAGCTCATTTATAACCAGATAAAGGGCATGCTCTCGCAAGATGCCATTATGATCCAACACACCAATAAAATCTCCTGAACATAACGCCAGGGCTGCGTTTAACGCTGTTGAAACCCGACCCTTTGTCTCGTGATAGGTAACCTTGACCCTGGGATCCTGATGGCTGTAGGCATCCAAAAACTGACGAATAAGGGCGTCAGAAGAGGTGTCAGCAGCTATACACAATTCCCAGTGTGGATACAACTGTGAAAAGAGGGAATCGATCGCCTCTTGCATTCGTTGCTGTGGGGTATTATTACTCACCGGCATCAGGAGGGATATGAGAGGTTGGTACTTAAATGTCGCACTATGTGATTGTATTTCAGCCCTGTCAGAGCTGGTCAGGATATCATACTTTTCCATCCAGATCTTGTAGCTATTGAGTTCATCGGCTATTGATTGGCTGGGAGGTCGCCCTTCGGCTTTACCACACTTGATGTAATGAACCAATGGATTGGTTTTCGCAAGCCCTACATCCTTGTTGGTCCTCAGGTAATAGGTTGTATCAAAATCAGGGGAAGGATTTTTACCTTCTTTCCAGCCGAATTTCATATAATGCCAGATTGGATCCAAGCCTGCTCTTTTAGCGTCCGGGTAATGATTTAGATAATAATCCGCGTTAAATAAGCCGCTCTTCTTGACCAGCCAATAGTCTCTCCAATGTTTCAGCCATTTTGTGAGGTTAAAATTCACGTGAAATTTTCCCGATAAGGTTAAATTACCCAGCGTTTTCCAGGCAAGCGCCTAAATTTGAAGCGAAAGAAATCAAGGCTAGTTACATCTGGTCAATTATACACCATCGGGAGGGGTGGGCTATTTTTCGATTACATTTGCTTGTCCTATATGTGCCTTTGCTTTCCTGCCCTAATGTAACCTGTGTATTCTAAAACATTAAGACCCTTATTTAATGTTCATGATCACAACCCCGGCGACCACCAAACCGACCCCCAGCAGATTGAACACGGTGATCTTTTCATGGAAAATTAATAGTGCTGCTGCCAGCGTTAGGACCTGGACAATGCCAATGGCAATCGGCATAATGTAGCTCAGATTGAACCTGGGAAGAATGATGACCCAAAGCAAAAAACTGATCATGTAAAAAATCATACCCAGCAAAGACCACCAGCCAATTTCAAGATTGAATTTGTGATTGGCGATATTCAATAAAAAAGCGTTGCCGCCTATTTTCATAAAAATAAGGCCGAGAACAGTTAATATGAGATAGGCACCGACAATGAGAAGATTTTCCATTTTATCCTATGATTAGCTATATTTCTAATTAATAGTTGGTCAGTTAAGGAGGGGTTTTCCTTAATTAATTTTCCTTGCGAGGACATAAAGCAGATCGGTTTTACCGTACAATTTAGAGAAGAGATTAATTGATAAAATTCCAAATGCAAAAAGAGGAATCAGAATTTTTGGAATTGTTTCGTCAATCGATAATCTGTCGATAATTGTCGAATTTGGCACATCATCAACATATTGACTGATCTCAATAGTGAATCCATGGTCCAATAGCAAATGGGATAAATTATCCAAATTGAAGTATAAGGTATGTGGATATTGATACTCCGAGTTCCATAACCTTCGAATAATGCTCTCAATTGGAAGCTTTATTTTCTTGAACAAATAATTAGAAACGCGAAAGAATAAACCACTGCTAGTTGGAACTATGATTGTCCAGTGCCCATTCGGGACTAATCTGTCGTAGATAGCATTACAAAATTGAGATAATTCATCTAAAGGAATATGTTCCAATAAATTTATTGTTGAGATAACTTCAAAATTTTTTCCATTGAATGATTTACTTGAAAACCTTTCTTTTGAAACATGTAAAGGACCTGTAACTTCTAAGGCTTTCTGGTATGCAATTTCATCCAATTCTATACCATATGTGTCAAAACCTTTGCATTTTGCCTCGTTTATCAAATACCCAGGGCCACAACCGATGTCCAGCCACTTTGCATTAGCCCTCGTGGATTCAATATGTGACACAAGAAATTGTGCTTGTTTTTTGCGCACAACTGCAATTGATCGATCGTATGCTTTAATATTTACTCTCTGATACCCTTCTTTTAATTCATTATCAGCATAATCTCCCCAAAACAGGCCACACACATCGCATTTTATAATTCGGAAAGAATTTAAACCCAAATAAATGGTTTTTTGGATTGTTGAGCATATTGGACATATTTTTTTATTCATTTGCTAAAATTTTCAATGTTTAAATTTATTGATAAAAATAAATTACAGCTGATTGAGCTGAATTGTATTTTTGTTAATATTATCACGATTAATTCTGATAAAATCGTTTATTGTAATAGCATTAAAATCCTTAAGTATTTTACTTAATTTCACTAAAGGGTTTCCAATGTTAATATAAGAAACAAAATAATCCTTTAATGGCAGCTTTAATCTTGGGCTCATTTGATCTATTTCTCTAGGGTGAATATAAAATATTGAGGAGGATTGATGGGGTGTGATGCAATTGAATAAACACTTCGTAAAAAAATAAGGATAAAACCTAAAATAAAAACCACCACCAAAGGGAATTCTAAAACCACCAAATTTGAATATGGAAGCTGGAATTTCAATTAGTTGCTTTTGATTATATATTATTTTATGAGGAACCAAAGGAGCTGAATTACTTCCATACAAATAAGTAGCAAATGGAAATATGCTTGAATCGTATGTAAAATTATGTTTCATTAATATTTTATAAGCCCCTTTTGTTTTATTTGACATCGACCAGGATGCAGCTCGATAACCTTTGACAGGAAGCCCTGTTATTTTCTCAATAGCTTCTATCGACTGAACCAGGTCTGTTTCGAATTCTGATTCATTCATATTGTTTACGAGTCTATGAGCAAAACCATGAGAGGCTATTTCGTGCCCCCTTAAACTAACTTCTTTTAAAAGGTCAGGATATTCTGATGCAATACAACCAAGGAAAAAAAAAGTCCCTTTAGAATTATTGAGATCCAACAGATCGAGAATTTTTAATGTGTTTGAAACCACTGCATTGTAATTAGGTTGTATATTACCATTAACGATTGAATTAAAATTTTGATGATACCACTCTTCTACATCAACAGTGAATATAAACTTAGGTTTATTAATCAAATTTAGATCTCCATAAGAATGCAATTTTATATCAGCTACAGCCCACCGCTTACATTTATGACCTCTCCTGTTACATAGGAGGCGAGGGGTGAACAGAGGAACCTAACCACCCAACTCAGCTCTTCCACTTTCCCCAATCGTTTCAAAGGTATTTTTCGTTTCAATGCGTCTAATTGGTCAGAATTAATGGAATTAATCATTCCTGTTTCAAAATAACCTAATGCAATTGTGTTAACTGTAATATTCCTATTTGCAACTTCCATCGCAACAGCTTTGGTAAACCCAATTAAACCTGATTTTGAAGCGGCATATGCTGATGTACCAGGCACACCCATTTGACCGACAATAGAAGATATATTTATTATTCGTCCAAAATTATCTCTTCTCATATGAGGAAGGACATGCTTTACACATAAAAAGGAGCCAGTGAGATTAACATCTATTGTTCTCCTCCAGTCCTTGCTATCTAGTTTCCAAGAGATCCCATTAATTGATATTCCGGCATTATTAATTAATATATCAATCCTTGAATATCTATCGATTGCATATTCAACCAAACGAATGACATCATCTTCGCATGAGACATCTGCCTTAATTACACAAGCATGGCCGCCATAAGCTTGGATTTTCTCTTGTAAAGTATCGGCACCCTTTTTGTTGTTGTTATAAACTAAAATTACATTTGCCCCTTCTTTTGCAAGAGTGTTTGAAATTGTTTCGCCCAGGCCCCCAGACGCGCCTGTTATTATTGCAGTTTGGTTGTCTAATAATTTTTCATTTCCCATAAAATCGCCTAGGACCATTTCACAATTAATGAACCCCATGTCCATCCTGCACCTACAGCTGCGAATGCGATTATATCATTTGGTTTTACTGCTTTGGATCTTACAGCTTCATCAAGGGTAATGCCAACAGTTGCAGCGCTTGTATTTGCATATTTATCCATGTTCGTATGAAATTTTTCAAAAGGAATATTCATGATCTCTGCGGTTTTTTTTAGTATTCCTATACTAGGTTGATGAGGAATTATATGATCAATGTCGTTTATTGTTAAGTTAGCTATTTTTAATGATCTTTCGAGAGTCATTGGCAAGCGTTCGATTGCCATATTATATACAGCCTTACCATCCATTTGCCAGAAATGTGATCGGTCTTTTAATGTCTCCTCTGATGTTGGTTGCTCAGACCCTCCTGCAGGAATTGTCCAGGCAAAGTCTTCTGAACCATCCGAACCAAGGTCAAAAGAAAGAATACCTTCGCCCTCTGGGCATTTTGATAAAATTGCTGCACCAGCGCCATCTCCAAAAAACACACAGTCTCTTCTTTCCCAATCGGTTATTTTTGACATAGTATCTGCCCCTATCACTAATATATTTTCGTATGTTCCTGAAACAATAAATTGTGAAGCAATAACCATCCCATAAATAAAGCTGGAGCAGACGGCTGAGATATCAAAAGCAACACTATTTGTTGCACCCAACTGATGTTGGACAAAACAGGCTGTAGAAGGTGCTGGTCTACGCGGGGTAGTTGTGCCTAAAATTATTAGGTCCAGATCTTTAGGGTCTAATTCTGATGCTTCTAAAGCTTTTTCTGCAGCCTTTATGGCCAGATCACCTGTGGATTCGTTAATTGCCGCAATACGGCGTTCATCAATTCCCAATTTCTTATAAGTCCAATCTGCATTTGTTCCTGGAACTTGAGTTTCAATTTCTTTGTTAGTCAGAATTTTTAAAGGTAAATATGAGCCAGTTCCTATTACTCTTGCAGATATATTTTTATTATTGTGCATTTATTCCTCTCTTTGATAATGTTTGTACTAAATTAATTCACTAATTATTTTCAATAGTCAAAAGTAAATATTCAGATAATTGTAATACTAAATTATACTACGTCAGTATCCCCCCAGGTTAAATGCCAATTTTTCTCATTAATAAGTGTGTCAGACAAAGATTTTGATTGGTTTGGATGAATTATGAACCAAAAAACTTTAGAAGATTTAAAAAATCCGTTTCTCTTCAAATAATTTGTGAGGACACTGTATTTTGTTGACATACATGCTATTAGGTCAATATCATAATTTTGTTTGAATATATTAATTACATTTTGAATCAATATATCACAACAATCTTTGTAGTCAGGATGAACAAACAAATCAACTATTAAACCCATATTAAATCCAAAAATATTACCTTGTTTGAAAACAATGTATCCAACAAGTTTGTTTTTAAAATAAGCACCTAATGTATTGTATTTGTAATACGGATGGTTGATATATCGCCAATTAAGATGTTTGCTGGTTCGCAAGCATGCAATATTATAATATGATTTACTTTCTTGCCATAAATCATCAAAATCTAAAGTAAAGTAATCTATCTCTTTGATAAGAAAAACATTTATTTTCTCGGCTATTGCAGAAGAGAGAAGTTTACTAATTGGTTTAGCCACGAAGTTAAATCCAAATTTACTCAATCTGGACACAAATTTATTAACTATGTCGTTCTTGATATAATAGCCAGTTATTGACATAAAGTTTATTGGATAAACATAAATTGGAATATCAAATGTGTGTTTCCATCCAATTTTTAAATGGCCGGGCATGACGTCTTTTCTTACAGGAAAACCATAAGAAAATTCAATATCTTTATCTCCAGCATCATTTAAGGATATCTTGCCCAATTTTGTGAACATACCTTGGAAGCGGTAATCGGGATCTGTCATAACATCGACAACTATCGAACCGTTATGGGATTCGTCATTAATATTTAGTAATCTTGGAATTACCGCATAATGACCAACAATTTTTCCATTGTCCTCAGCTACCCAAATAATTGCATTTCCATCAGGGTTCTTGATAAATTCCCACCTCCAATAAATTTCTGAGAACCTGTCATTAGGCTGTTCATAAAATACCTTCTTCGCCAATTCTAATATGGAATTTTCATTTCCTTCTTTGTAGGGCTTTAATTTCCACTGAATATCAGATGTTTTTTCACTTTTCATGGTAATTCCCTATTGATTGAATATTTGATAAGAGATGTTGTTTTGAATAGGCTCCTTAGGTATGTTCTGAATATCAAGATTTATGGCCTGGAGAAGAACCTGGATTCCAAGAATAACACTTAAGGTAGCGATCATAACGGTTCCGATGGGCGTTGTGATATTATTGAATGCTGAGTTGACCCAATGATATGCACCAAATAGCACACCAAACAATAGTAACAATAATCCGGACAAAAGATAAATTGAAAATAAGCCAAAATCCCTTATAAAATAACTGACCCAAATTCTTCTAATCAAACCTTTTAAGATCTTAATCGGAAAATTTATCAGAGAGTTAATTTCACTTAGCGAGCTTGGGTTATCATTATAATGGGATGGAATATACACATCTTTAATAACAGCCCTTCTTATCCCTAATTCAATTAACATGCTGCTCTCGAAAAAAAACCTTTTATCAAGATTGGTTAGTTTTAATTTAGGGATAATTGAACCTTCTATTGCGGTAAAGCCATTTGTTGGGTCAAAAATATTCCAATAACCAGATGCGATTTTAAGTAAGAAAGAAAGCCCGAAGTTCCCAAATTTTCGTAGAGCAGGCATTGATAAAAGTTCGTCCTCATGGATAAACCGGTTCCCTTTACTGTAGTCGGCTTCGCCTTTCAATATGGGGTAAATTAACTCAGGAATAAATTTCGGGTCCATCTGGCCATCGCTGTCCATTTTTATAACAATATCAATTTTTAATGCTAATGCTTTCTTATATCCAGTTATTACCGAAGCACCCACGCCTTGATTGGTTTTGTGTTCTATAAGTACTAAGCGAGAATTTTGTAATTGTTTAATCAGCTCTTTTGTTCTATCTGGGCTTTTATCATCAATAACAATAATGTTGTCTATGTAATCAGGAATACCTTCAATAACTTCTAGGATATGATTCTCAGCTTTGAAAGCTGGTATGACAACAGCAATTTTTTTGTTATTTATCATTTGTTAATCCCAGTTGTTGCCCTAAAAGTTTGAATCCACCCTTTAAAATAAGATCTCATTATGTAATTCTTCAACGTTGTGTTCATATACATCCTCCAGTAGATGGTTTTATTGTACGGCGTCTTGTCTTGATTTATTTAATTCCGCTGCTTATGTCGCTTTTCCAAGTCTGATTTACTAAAATGAACCTGATTATCATTGACTGAAATTCAAACAACATAATAACTTGGTCATTGATCAATTGTGTATGTATAGAGAGGCATTTGCGGGTAAATAACTTTATTTTCAAAGTTTAAGCAATGAAAATCTTGGGGTTCTATAAAAACGAATTTGCTTACACCAATTTTGTTTAATACCTCATTACAAGGATTAATATGAACAATAAACAAATCGCCTTGAACAAGCTCAAACCGGATTTCTTCTTCATTACTAGTACTCCTCAAGATAATATGTGCATATCTATTATATATATCCTGATACTCGCCTTTGGGATCAAATTTGCTCCAGAACTCTAAGTTTGGTGCAACATAAGTTCCATTAATCGCCGACGCCCCATTCGCAGCAAAATAATTTTCCAAAATTAGGTTATCATATAATGCCCAACTTCCATCAATACCACTACTTTCTATTTGACTGATTTCTGAAGATAATTTACTATCAAGGATAGGTGATAATCCTCTATACAGGGGATTAACCGCAAATGTAGAAGTTAGTGTTATAAACAAAAATAAAAAAGAAAACACAACTGTTTTCCCACGTATCAATAAATATATCAATAATCCAAAGGCTGAAGCGAGAAGAAAAATTTTAAATCGATTCCCGATAAAAGATGGCCAACTGTTACTCAAGTCAATTCCAATAAGATATATGCATATAGCTGATATTAAAGAAAATACTAGTATTAATATTTTGCTTGTCTTAGATTCATCAATGCGTTTCTCTTGACTTATGTAATAAAAAATCCCAAAATGATTTGCAACACCTAAACCTAATAATACTCTTGTTCCGGGCACCCGGTTTAGTAATAAAAAATTGCCAATATTCATTGGTAACAAACCAAATCCCCAAGCGCTCATCAATAAAAAGTAACATATACCAAAAAATACTATCCAGTCAAAGCTTTTTTTATGTAAAATTGTGTCTAATAATTGATAAAGATAAAAAGGAAGTAAAAATACGGAAAGAAAAAAGAAGGAGGATGCTTCCGACTGGTTTCCCAGCATGGGCGGCACTGGTCTTGCATCGTTAAGCAATTGAATATTGTACATGCCGCCAATTGTATTAAATATTGATAACCCACCACCAGCAGACAGGCGATTCCCTGGATATATAGTGGATGTAATAGCAGAAATTACATCTTTAAAACTTAGAGAGTATAAATAGAGAATACCAAGAGGGATGAAAACACCAACAACAATAATTGCAATATTTTTTTTGATTTGACTCAGCGGTAAACGTTTAGCCCTTGACATGAAGTATCCAAAAAAAATAAAGACCAATAACCAAAACAATGTAATCTGGAAAGGCGGATAAAGAATAAGCACAAAACAGACAAAACTGTACACCATAACAACGCTAGAGACAACGTAATCTACCAATTTTCCTGCATTTAGTAGTCTAATAATCCCAATTAAAGCAAGTAATCCAAATGCTACTAATCCTGAAGGAATTGTCGACCACCATTGAAAGTAAGGAGAAAAAATTATGGTGATAGCAGAAATTATTGATAATAGAATATTCCCCTTTGAAAATTTTAATGTTATATAATAGACTACGACCGCCAATAAAAATGAACTACTCCACCAATTGAAAGCATAAGCATTCTCCAATGGAAGTATAAAGAAGATCCAATTCTGTGGTTTAAAGAGAGTAACCCAATGTCTTATTGGTACATCTACAGTGCCAAAATTTTGACCTGCGATGAACAGATCATTCTCAACAGGAAAATCCTCTTGAGCTTGAGCAATTACATGCATCGTTCCAACTACCCACTCATCTGACCTTATGCCTCTTGGTTGATTTAAGAGCAAATTAGGATCTTTATATTCTTGTCCATAAAAATATTTATTAAACATTCCAATTGAAGAGCCATGGATTTTAAATGCAGAAAGTAAAATTAAAATTAATAAAAGTGTAAACGGGAATATTAATTCATATAACAGCGTCGAGTTATTTCTTAAATGAAAATCTTTAAATATCTTATTAATCATGTTCAATAACCTTCCAAGGTTTCTTAACTCTCGGTGGAAACGCCAATGAAAAATCTTGCCGGTCTAACGTTAAGTTTAAGTTATATGCTGGATCTGCGGCTAACAGCGGTCCCCATTTTTCCAACATATAATCAGATTCTGATTTGAACCTGATTTGCTTTTCAATTGTATCTTCATAACCTCGGGAGGAAGATTCATAGTGATATAACTCGACATAGGGAGACCAAAAATTTTGGTAACCACTCATCAATAAACGAATGCAAAAGTCTATGTCATTGAAAGCTATAGCTAGATTTTTTTCGTCTAACCCCCCAATTTCCTGGAATTTTTTCTTCTCAATTGTCATACAAGCACCAGTAACAGCCGAATAATTTTGGGTGAGATAAGCCCTTCTCATCTGTCCTGGAAATTCATTAGGCTTATTAGCATATACATGACCTGCTATACCCCCAATGCCCAAAACCACTCCAGCATGTTGAATTAACCCATTCGGGTAATACAACTTTGCACCAACCGCACCAATTTCCGGTCTGCTGGACTGGCTTACCATTTCATTGAGCCAGAGCGTTGAAATTATTTCGATATCATTATTTAGCATAACAATAATCTCCCCCTTGGCGTGCTGAACACCAAAGTTGTTTATCGCAGAATAATTAAATGGTTTATCATAATCAAGAATCTTTACTTTATCATTTTTACAGATCAAGTCAAAATATTCTAGGGTTTCTGGCGCATCTGATTGATTGTTAATAATAAGAATCTCAAATTTATCATATAATGTTTTCGTTAAGATACTATCCACACATTTGGAGAGCAAATCCGCTCTATTTTTGGTGGGAATTATTATACTTACCAAAGGACGGGGCTCTGGGAGAGTATATTTCACCCTCCAAAAACCACCTTTGGATTGTAAAATCTCTACATTAATACCTAATCGATCGAAGTGGGAATTAAGGGTATTGTATTGAGAGTCTGCGACATAACTTTTTTCCTCCACCCTTTTAGCAGTGGAACCAACTATTGCTCGCCAGTGGTACGAGATATAAGGAATATGACGAATATGGGATGACGGAATATTTTCGCTGATTCTCATGGCAAGATCCCAATCCTGCGCACCCTCAAGACCTTCACGAAACCCACCTACTTCTCGTATCAAGGACTTTCTATACACACCAAAGTGGCTGATGAAATTTTGCGATGTAAATAAGTCGGGGTTCCAATCAGGTTTAAAGTAAGGATCAAAACGTTTGCCATTCTCATCAATTTTATCTTCATCGTTGTAGATAATATCTGCCGCAGGATAATCATTGATCTCATTCACGACAAGATACAATGCATGCTCACTTATCGTGTCATCGTGATCCAATAATCCGACAAACTCGCCGGAGCATAAGGCTAAGGCGCTGTTCGAGGCTGCAGAGATATGACCATTACTCTCACGATATACAACTTTGACCCTGGAATCTTTATTATCGTATTCCTTTATTATCTTTATCACTCGCGAGTCGGTTGAGGCATCATCGGCAATGCATAATTCCCAATTTGTATACAATTGCGCAAAGACGGATTCAATGGCTTCCCGTAGGTATTGTTCTGGTGTGTTGTAGACTGGCATCAGGATGGAAATAAGCGGTTTGTATTCGAATGACTCAATTTGAGAGCAGATTAATTCACGGTCTGCAAAGGTGAGTGTATCATATTGCTTAATCCAATCCGAATAATCGTTTAATTTTTGTTCGATCTCCTTATTAGGTATTCGTCCTTCAGCCCTGCCGAATTTAATATAATGGATTAATGGGTTGATTTTCTCCCTGCGAACATCTTGATAATTATTATAATAAGACTTTGTGTTAAAATCTTTAGAAGGGTTTCTGTTTTCACTCCATCCATATTTAATAAAATGAATTAGAGGATCGACATCTGCCCTGCGAACATCCGGATAAGCCTCCAGATAATATTTTTTATCGAACAATCCACTTTTTGATATTAGTAGGTAGTGATAAATACTCTTTAAAGCTTCTTTAATCATTTCTTTTCCCTCTGATTAATTTCATGAACTTTCGTAAAGGTCTTGTGATCCGCCAACTCTTACTAAGCGCATAGAACAAAACTTCTTGTTCTCGCTCTGCCACATCTGCTTGCAGCTGCTGAATGGATTGCTCCTGCTCTGTTACATCTGCATGCAGTTGCTGGATGGTTTTGGTTTGGTCCCGCTCCGTCAAATCCGCTTGTAGCTGCTGGATGGTTTGCTCCTGCTCTGTTACATCTGCATGCAGTTGCTGGATGGTTTTGGTTTGGTCCCGCTCTGTTACATCAGCATGCAGTTGTTGGATGGTTTGGTCCCGCTCTGTTACATCAGCATGCAGTTGCTGGATGGTTTGGTCCCGCTCTGTTACATCAGCATGCAGTTGCTGGATGGTTTGGTCCCGCTCTGTTACATCAGCATGCAGTTGCTGGATGGTTTGGTCCCGCTCCGCTAATTGCGCATTAAGATTTTGGACCGTCTTCTCTCGGTCGGCTAATTCATTTTGAATTTGGTTACTCCATTTTCTTTCTTGAATAAATGCAGACTTTGCTTTTTTCAGAAGGTCAATTTCACTTTTCACAAAAAGAACATCATAAGTTTCTGGTCCAAAATTTGATAAATCGGTCTTCAACAATATCTCTTTTGTGGAAATATTGAAAACTGTTAAGCTACAAGATCCTGAAGGTTCACCTGGATCAGCCGGATTCAATATTTGACCGGTGCTTTTAGAAATCGTCCTCCCAATACTTGTAGTTAAGCATACAATTTCATCATTTATCCATGCTATTCCCCTTAAATAACCATCGAGGTGAAGCAGCCTCTCATCAAGCGAAGAAAAGTAACCCAAGGATGATTCACAATAATATAGTTTTCCATTTCTTTCTGATAATGTATGGGGTTGGTTAATGCCCTCTTTTAACATTATATTTTTTGTTATGTTTTGGATATACCCATTCTTTGCACTGGAATGTAACGTTCCTGATTTTGGTCCAAATGCAGAAATATGAAAGTCACCGTTAATATTGATGATCGAATTAATGTGGTGGGAATCTTTTCCATCAGAGCTTGCTTTCCAAAATGTCTGGGGATTAATTAATTTGTCTTCTTCAATATCATAAGATATCACCTCGTCGGTGCCAGTGGAAACCACATATAATTTATTATTGCAGACTATTGAAGAATGAGCGTCAATAACTTGAGGCAAATATTGAGAAAATTTTTCAGAAAAGTCATCATTATCTAATACTGAAATTTTGTTTGGAGCGCCTGGGTTTAATAAATAAATATTGTTCTGATCGTTACTTACACCAGTTATTGAATTAATAAATCCTTGAAAACCAGAATAGACTGGAGCAAATTTAATTTTAGCCTCATTAAAGTCTGATGGAATTCCAACACATATCGTTTGTCCTGAGCTGGATAATTGATTATTACAAAACGAAATCAGTACATAATGGTGGTTCATGATGGCTCCAAATTGAATAAAAGCAATCGAGATAATGTCTCAGAGTAATTTAAAAAAGATGGATAAAGATTCCAACCAAGAAGATATTGAAAGGCTAAATCGAGAATTGAATTTTTGGCAATTAAGAACAGAAAATAACGGCCTTTTTGTATACAAAAGGAAATCCCCGGTCTTTGCTTTATGAAGTTTTTTTACTATATACTCATCTTGGTCAGGATCCAATTCCAAAATCGCCTTCGCCCACTCGTAGCGGCTGCAGGATCCACCTCCTGCGAGGTGATAAAGTCCGCTTTTTTCATTAATGTAATCCACGGGCTTACCTCTACCCTGCGCGATGATCTGCGCGGTTGCTTCCGCCAGGGTGCGCGCCCAGGTGGGGCTGCTGACCTGGTCATCCACAATGCGCAGGGTCTCATGCTCCCGCGCCCACTGGAGCACTTTGGTCACAAAGCAGGGCCGGCGCAGGGAATAGACCCAGCTGGTGCGAAAGATCAGGTAGGCGCCACCCACATCCTGGATGGCGCGTTCGCCTGCTAGTTTGGTTTCGCCGTACACGTTGAGCGGGTTAGGTTGATCCTCTTCGGTGTAAGGTTCACCTTTGGTTCCGTCGAAGACGTAATCGGTGGAGTAGTGGATCAGTGCACTGCCCAATTTCATAGCTTCTTCTGCCAGGATGCCGGGTCCGGTGCCGTTGATGGCCATGGCGAGGGCGGGCTCGCTCTCGGCTTTGTCGACGTCAGTATAAGCGGTGGCGTTTACGATGATGTTGGGTTGAGCATCACGTACGACGGTGTGGATGCTTGCAGGGTCCGCCATATCGATCTGGGGGTAGTCCAGGGCAGTGAGTTCACCCAGGGTGAGGAGTGTGCGATGAAGTTCCCATCCGACCTGTCCTGTGTTGCCTAGAAGTAGGATTTTCATAGCATAAATTTACCACAAAGCAGGAAAAGATGGATTAAACACAAAGTACACCAAGTGACTCAAAGGGAAAGAAAAGGAAGGGAAAGAAAAAAGCAGGAAAAGATGGGTTAAACACAAAGTACACCAAGTGACTCAAAGGGAAAGAAAAGGAAAGGAAAGGAAAGGAAAGGAAAGGATAGGAATAAGCTGGGGAAGAATGAGGGAAAGACAATGCACTGCGGGCAGGATGAAAAACACGAAGGTTAACTGATAGGATTGATTAAAAGCGATCAGCTCAATGACTGGTGAAAATCTTCAATAGTAAAGACTATTAACAATTCCAATTTGATCATCCAAAAGAATACCAGGATTTTTATTAACACCTTTTATGTCTTATCGTGTATGCGAGGTATTGCCTTCCTTTCCCAACTATTCTTTTTCACATTGTATCTTGTTTTTCTTTGTGACCCTTCGTGGCCTTAGTGTATAAATCTTTCTGTGACCTCATCGTGCCCTTTGTGTTTATATGTGTTTTTGATGACTTTTGTGTTAATCTAGTAGACCATGCGTTTGATGCCGGTTTTGAGGTGAGGGATGTTGAAGTTGATCAAATAGCCGAGCCTTACGCCGGATAGCTTGAGGTAGGTCAGAAGTTGGGCTTCGTAGAGGGGGATCATTTTTTCAACGGCTTTCAGTTCAATGATGACGGATTTCTCAACCAGCAAGTCGCAGCGAAAACCCGAGTTCAATTGGTGGCCATCGTAATTGATGGGGATTAATATCTGTGTCTCCAATGAGATATTTCGTTTGGTCAGTTCGTAGGCCAACGCAGTTTCATAGGTGGATTCAAGCAAACCGGGCCCCAGGACTGTATGTACTTTGAATGCGGCATCCAGGCAGGCTTTGCCGATTTTCTCGATTTCCAGAGGGATGGGTGCAAATTCATGGGTTTTTTGTTGGTTCATTTTATCTATAAACATTTTAACCACTAAGTACACAAAGGTCACAAAAGGGTTTTTGTTATTCCTTGAATTTTGTTTCTACGGCGTATTTCTCAAATTTTTTCTCCACAAAATATGTTTCTGCACCTCTAACGAATAGATCATTATTCTTTACCCCTTTGAGTTCCTTTGTGCCCATTGTGGTTAAAGCTCTTTCTTGAATTCCACTAATAGGCGCAGTAAGTACTGACCATAGCGATTGCCATTGAAAACCAATGCTAAATCCTTGAGCTTATCCTGGTCAATGAATCCCATGCGGAAAGCGATTTCCTCAGGGCAGGAGATCATCATGCCCTGCCGGTCTTCGACCGCCTGCACGAAGTTTGATGCCTGCAGCAGGGAGTGATGCAGACCCGCGTCCAGCCAGGCGATACCGCGTCCAAGTGCTTCAACGTGAAGCTCTCCTTGTGCCATGTAAACTTTGTTGAGGTCAGTAATTTCTATTTCACCCCGACTTGAGGGCTTCAGGTTCTTTGCATATTCTACCACACGGTTGTCATAGAAATAAATTCCGGGTACCGCATAGTTGGAGCGGGGAGTACGCGGTTTTTCTTCCAAACTTATTGCCTTACCTTCAGAATCGATTTCGACCACACCGTATCGCTCAGGTTCGTTGACGGGGTAGGCGAAGATGACAGCCCCTCGCTCAAGGCTGGCGGCTTTACGGAGTATTTCTGGCAACCCATGACCGTAGAAAATATTATCGCCCAGGATGAGGGCGACGGATTGGTCTGCGATGAATCGATCGCCGACAATAAATGCATCAGCCAGGCCACGGGGCTCTGTTTGAATTTTATATGAAAACGCCATACCCCATTTGGAGCCATCGCCTAAAAGACGCTGATATTGACCCTGGTCTTCAGGCGTGGTGATGATGAGGATTTCCCGGATCTTTGCTAGCATGAGCATTGAAAGGGGGTAGTAGATCATCGGTTTGTCGTAAACGGGCAATAGTTGTTTGCTGATGCCCAGGGTTAATGGGTAAAGCCGGGTGCCTCTGCCACCTGCAAGGATAATGCCTTTCATACATTGCCTCTCTGTTGATAGTTGAATTGAACCCAATTTTGATATTCTTTTTCTTTGATAATGGCGTTCAACCACGCGGTATTATCCAGATACCATTCGACGGTTGCTTGTAAACCCTCTTTGAGATCGTGCTTGGGCTGCCAGCCCAGTTCCTTGTTGATTTTATTGATACTCATCGCATAGCGCCGGTCGTGCCCGGGGCGGTCGGTGACGTATTCAATCAATTGGTTGTGGGGTTTATTGCCAGAAGGCAGGTCTTTCTCATCCAGGATAGAACAGATGGTTTTAACGATTTCGATATTAGCTGGCTGGTTGCCACCGCCGATGTTGTAGGATTCGCCGATTTTACCCTGTTGAATGATACGCCAGATTGCGTCGCAATGATCTTCCACATAGAGCCAATCCCGGATCTGCATGCCATCGCCGTAGATGGGAAGGGGTTTACCGGTCAAGGCGTTGAGGATCATCAGGGGAATCAGTTTTTCGGGGAATTGATACGGGCCGTAGTTATTGGAGCAATTAGAAATGGTGATGGGTAATCCAAAGGAATGAGCATAGGAGCGAACCAGGTGATCGCTGCTGGCTTTAGAGGCAGCGTAGGGGGAATTAGGGGCGTAGGGAGTGGTTTCTTCAAATGCTGGGTCGTCAGGCGCCAGGGAGCCATAAACCTCGTCGGTAGAAATGTGATGAAACCGCACCTGTTGATTGTCCAGATGTTTCTCTTGTAGCCAGACTTTCCGGGCAGCTTCAAGGAGGGAAAAAGTACCAACGATATTCGTCTGCACAAATGCCCCCGGACCTTTTAAAGATCGGTCCACATGTGACTCGGCGGCAAAGTGAACGATAGTATCAACCTCATGATCTCGCAGGAGGGATTCGATCAATGCCTGATCGCAGACATCCCCTTTGATGAAATGATGATGGTCTGGATTAGGAAGGTCTTGCAAGTTTTCGAGGCTGCCCGCATAGGTCAGGAGATCCAAATTGATAATTACTGTTTGTGGTGCGTTCGTTTGAAGATAGCGGATGAAATTCGAGCCGATAAAACCTGCGCCTCCCGTCACTAAGAGCTTGCGATTCATGCAAATGCCTCCGCATTTAGGAAGGGTGATCCAGCTGCGTCTTTACTTGAAATGATCGGTACGGCATGTTCAGGGATGGGCCAATTAATCCCTAAATCCGGGTCATCCCAGCGGATGCAGCGTTCGCCAGAGGGATCATAGTAATTTGTGGCTTTATATACCACGTCCGCTCTCTGCGACAATGTATAAAATCCATGGGCAAAACCGGGGGGGATCCACAATTGTTCTTTATTTTCTGCTGAAAGCGTTTCGCCAACCCAGGTTCCGAAAAAGGGTGAGCTTTTTCGCAGGTCAACAGCCACATCATAAATTTCGCCGATCACAACACGCACAAGTTTGCCCTGGGAGTGAGTGATCTGGTAATGTAGTCCCCTTAATGTCGCTCGATTGGAGGAGGAGTGATTGTCCTGGACGAATTCAAAAGGGATTCCTGCTTCAGCGAAGGTATCTTTTTGATAGGTTTCCATAAAGAACCCGCGATCATCTTTGAACACTTTGGGTTGAATCCGGATCACATCTGGGTGGTCGGTTGGCAAGAAATTCATGATTTACTCTCGTTATTTAGGATATGAAAGATTATAACAGACATGATTGCTCTCTGTAGCATTCATTTTTATTAATCCACCCGGGAGTCTGTGGGCGATTGTTATCTCGATAGTATAACATTCACATCATAAACTGGACATAGCCTTTGCGTAGGCATCACAAACTTCATCTGCGGAACCCATCACCTGGATTTCACCATGATCTAACCAAAGGGCACGCTTGCAGAGGGAGCGGACCTGATCTATGGAGTGGGAAACCATTAAAACCGTGGCTCCGCTGTCCCTGAATTTGGTCATACGTGTAAAACACTTCTCTTGAAAGGCGACATCTCCCACAGAGAGGACTTCGTCCAGGATAAGAATATCCGGCTTCCAAGCTGAGGCAACTGCAAAACCCAAGCGTGCAGTCATACCTGAAGAATAAGTTCTCAGGGGTGCTTCAATGAAATTGCCAATTTCGGCAAAGGATATGATCTCTTCCAGTTTTTCATCAATTTTCTTCTGGGTGTGTCCAAGAAGCGTTGCATTGAGATAAATGTTCTCTCGACCAGTTAATTCAGGATGAAAGCCAGCCCCTAGTTGTAACAGGGGGCTGATATTACCTCTAACCCAGACCCGACCCTCAATCGGCATTAGGACTCTTGAGACGACTTTCAGTAGGGTTGATTTACCCGCGCCATTCCGCCCTAAGATCCCAAAGATCTCACCTTGTTTTACTTCCAGGTTTAGGCTTCTTAATGCCAAAAATGCTTTGTGTTTGATACGACCTTGAAGCATACGGATGACATATTCCTTAAAGGTTCTGATCGATTCGCTTGGTATTCGGTATTGAATGGAGACATCTTTCAAGAAGATGGCTGTATCCGATTGAGGTTCGGTGATTATGGCATCAGACATGATAGGCAAATGAGTCAGCTTTCTTGCAGAAGAATATCCATCCCACGATCAGGACCCCAAAAGAGACGAATGCAGTAGCTCCCCAGGTTTGCAGGTGCGGAACAAACCCGTCAATAATGAGTATCCGAAAGAGATTTACGATATAGTATAAGGGATTAATATATAATAGTAATCCATTTAGGATCTCTCGATAGAATTCTAGTGGCATAAGGATTGGGGTGAGGTACATCCAAGCCGTCAAAAAGACAGGATATAAGTCGGCAATATCGGGAAAAAAAACGGCAAGAGTTGATAATAATAAGGCTACCCCTAATGAAAAAGCCAGCAGAAGTATCATAAAAAGAGGTAGCAGCAACGCGGAAGGGCGAAGAGGCACCCTTGAAATGACTAAAATAACACCAAGTGGGACGAGTGATAAAATAAAGTTGACCATGCTGGAAAGGATCGTTGACACAACGAATGAAGTCCGAGGTAGATAGATTTGTTGAAATAGCTGACTTCCCCACACCATGGAATTCATTGCCATGCTAGTGGATTGGGAGAACATCGTCCAGCAAATCACACCAGCCAAAACATATGCCGCATAATTTTCGGCTGCGGAAAAGATTTGTGAAAAGACGACCACCATGATCAGCATGGTCCCCAGCGGGTTTAGCATCGTCCAGGCAATGCCCAAGACGGAGCGTTTGTAGCGAGCGACAATATCCCGGCGGACCAATTGGTAGATCAGATCACGGTATCGAAACAGTGCCAAAAGCTCTTCGATGGCGGGGTGTTTTCTTTTGGTGCTGTCATAAATCATAATGCAGTTCAATTCTGGTATTTTTACTCGTATGATAGATAGCAAAAAGGTTACCTTAAAAGAGTAAATGTGTCAACGAAGGGATCTCGAGGCTGTTAAAGAATTGAAAATGAAAAATTTCATTTCTATAAAAATCTCAATTAACGATCTCAAACCGGATCAAATACCTGAAATATGTGAATCGCTCATCCCCCTTTGACTCTGGTCCCCAACCACAGAATCCAATGTACAAGTAAGGTATATCGGTTTCCTCCATTTCGCCAACCCACTCCGATGCTAAACCTTCTCGGTCTTCCAGGATCTGCTCCAGGTTTTCAGGCTCCAACCAAAGACGGTTCGACGCTTCATGGGATAATCTCACAATTCCATTGATCCTAGTTTTGAAGGCCAGTTGACCATCGCAGGTCCAAAAAACCTCGGCTCCTACTAATGTATCGATTTGGTCTTGTAAATAATCGGGACCGGTACCTCCCCAATATTCCAAATATTTTCGCAGGAATTCTGCCTCCATTGGTCTAAGGATGTTTCCGTTGACAAAGGATGAATGCAGGATGAAGTATCGCTGTGCTTCGTAGTAGATACTCGTGCCATTACCTGGTGTAAACTTGTTGCCCTTATCCAGAAAGTAATCTCTTCCCAGAACGGTGAACTCAGCACTCTTTTTTTCCAAGGGCCCAGAGATGAACATGACCTCCATTTCACATCCATAAAGGCTTGAGAATGGGTCAGGCGTGGGGGTTTGGATCATTTCTTCTGATGGCAGCGTTGTGCGAGCATTCGCAGTGCTGGTTTGAATTTGCAAGGTGGGGAGCGTGGTTTCCTCAGCCTGAACTTCATAACCCGGATCAGCACTATCAGAGATGGGTGTATCCAGCGGGTCCGGCGGATGGCAACTGGCCAGGATGGGGGTGATCAATAGAATAAGTAGATTTCGATAAAACTTCATAGTTTAATATTAATCCATGACCTCACGCCTGTCTACAATGGGTTGCGGTCGGGTATTGTTGATATATCAAAAAATTTTTGGCGGAAAATTGGATTTGTCAATAAGATCCAAATCGGTCTATAATTACTCGACGGAAAAACATTGGTTTAGCAACTAGAACTATATTTGATTGGAGATAAAGAATGGATTTTGATATCATCAAATCTCTTTTGAATGGTGGTGAACAGGGAAAGATCGTCCTATTGGTTATGGATGGCCTGGGTGGTTTACCTATAGAGCCGGGTGGGAAGACGGAGTTGGAAGCAGCCAACACCCCTAATATGGACAAACTGGCTGAATCCAGTATGCTGGGTTTGCACCAGGGCATCCGCGCAGGGATCACCCCTGGCAGTGGACCGGCGCATCTCTCGCTGTTTGGTTACGATCCCTTGAAATATATGGTGGGCCGCGGCGCGCTAGAAGCCCTTGGGATTGATTTTGACCTCCGGGAAAAAGATGTGGCTGCACGTGGCAATTTCTGCACTGTAGATGAAGAAGGCCGGGTCACAGACCGCCGGGCTGGCCGAATTCCAACGGAAGTTACCGAGCATTTATGCGAGCTTCTTAGGGATAAAGTGGCTATCCCAGGCGTGGAGGTATTTTTACGACCTGTCAAAGATTATCGTTTCCTGCTCGTCATCCGTGGGGATGGGCTGCATGCAAATATTCAAGAAACGGACCCGCAGATCGTAGGAGAGAAACCGTTACCTGCGAAAGCGACTGACAAGGACTCGGAAAAAGCAGCTAAAATTGTGCAGGAATTCGTCCGGCAAGCCGAAAAGATCCTGGTGGATGAGCATCCAGCCAATATGTTACTCCTGCGCGGCTTTGCCCAGATTCCCGATTGGCCTAAATTCCCCGATGCCTTCAATTTGAAATCCATTGCCATTGCGATGTATCCTATGTATCGGGGTGTCGCCAAGCTGGTAGGAATGGATAGCCCGCCGGCTGCCCATGATTACGAAGAAGAGATTGATTTGCTCGAGGAAAATTGGGATAAATATGACTTATTCTTCGTCCACATCAAGAAAACCGACAGTTATGGGGAGGATGGTGATTTTGATAAAAAAGCGCATGAAATCGAGAAAGTGGATGCGCTCTTACCGAGAATTTTGGCGCTCGATCCCTCTGTACTCATCATCACAGGCGATCACAGCACACCTTCTGCGATGAAGCGTCACAGCTGGCATCCTGTGCCAGTCCTGTTTCACGCTAAGATGTGCCGTCCGGATGGGATTAAAAGTTTCGGTGAACGTGCTTGCGCCCAAGGCGGACTGGGTGTAAGATTCCCAGCTTATGAACTGATGCCGTTGGCATTAGCCCATGCCGGCAAGCTGGAAAAATTTGGAGCATAATTCCTGTTCCCAATTATAAAGAGAGAACCGGTATACGTGTATCGGTTCTTTTTACATCCATTCCAGAATTATAAAACTTCGCATAGGCATTATTGTCTTTTCACAAATGATAATGCTCAGGTCGGCGATCAACTATCAGGTGGTTATTAGCAGAGATCTGTTTATCCAATGCCTCTTGGGGATCAATTTCCATAATATGTACAGTGGGTCTATTCTTGGGACCGCGGAAAAGTATCTTGCCTTGGGGGTTGGTCATTTGAGAAGCGCCTGTAAAAGTAAGCTCGTTACTTTCTGATTTCTCTTTACCGATCCGGTTGGCTGTGATGGTGAAGACCCCATTCTCAATAGACCGGGTGACCATCGCGTCCTGGCAATAAGGGAGGACCAGGTTTGCGGGGTGGGCGATGATCTGAGCGCCTGCGAGGGCTAGCGTCCGGGCGGATTCCGGAAAGATCCAGTCAAAACAGATCATTATCCCAATCTTGATCTTACACCAGGTAAAAGTGGTGAAGCCGGAATCTCCGGGTTGAAACAGGAATTTTTCACCTGCATATAAATGGATTTTTCGGTAATTTACCAGAACTCCCTCAGTGGTCACTGCCGCTGCTGAATTGTAAAGCACATCGTTTTCTCTTTCGGCATAGCCCGCAACAATGACTCCGCCAGTTTCCGTGGCAAGGTCTGTTAAGGATGAGAGAAAAATACCTCTGCCGTCTTGCGATTCTGAAAATGGGAATAATTCATCCTTTGAATCATAAAGATAACCACAGTTTGCCAATTCCGGGAGGACGACCAGATCGGCTTTGATAGCTTTTAATAAGCGCTGAATTTTACGGATGTTCGTCGTGACGTTTCTTCTCATCGGATTGAATTGGGCTAAAGCGATCAAAAAAGCCATATCTATCTCCTCTGCAAACCGGTGTTGAATTCGTTTAAAGAATCGAATATGATTAATTATATGAAACACATCATCAGGAAGTGCGTTTATGTTTCATAAAGCATTATTATACGATGAACTCGGAGACAACCAGGTCCAATGTAATCTGTGTGCTCACCGCTGCCGTATTCGGGAAGATAGCCGCGGTATCTGCAGGGTCAGGGAAAACCGTGCAGGAAATTTGTACACGCTGGTTTATGGTAATCTGATTTCACAGAACGTTGACCCCATTGAAAAGAAACCGCTCTATCATTTTTTACCCGGCTCAATGGCATTCTCAATCGCGACACCGGGGTGTAATTTTCGTTGTGAATGGTGTCAGAACTGGCAGATCTCACAAATGCCTCGCGAGATGGGACTACCTCATGGACAAAGAGTAGCACCCGAAGAGGTTGTTGAACAGGCGGTTAAGACCGGCAGCAAATCAATTGCCTATACTTATACCGAACCCACGATCTTCTTCGAATATAGCTATGATGTATCGCGATTGGCGAAAGAAAAGGGTTTGAAGAATGTCTATGTTACCAATGGGTTCATGACATCGGAAATGCTAGATTTGTACCAGCCTTATCTGGATGCAGCAAATGTGGATATCAAAGCTTTCAAGGATGATACCTACCGGACGCTCATGGGAGGGAGGCTGGACCCTGTCCTGGAGAATTGTCGCAAGATGAAGGCGATGGGAATCTGGCTGGAGATTACAACCTTGATTGTCCCTGGCGTCAATGACGATCCTGAGGAATTGAAGGCATTAGCTCAATTCATTAATGAAGACCTAGGGCCTGAAACCCCCTGGCATTTGAGCCGGTTTTATCCACAATATAAAATGACCAATCGGAATCCCACAGAAGAAGCTATCTTGCATGAAACAAAGGCAATGGGAGAAGATATCGGATTGGATTATATCTACATCGGTAATGTAATGGGGCGGAATAGCACCTTTTGTAAAGAATGCGACCATGAGTTGATTTCCCGTAGTGGCTATTCAACCCGCATCATCGGGCTGGATGAAAATGGAAATTGCGAGAACTGTGGCACCCCGCTGGATGGGGTAAGTATGGCATAAAATCAATCCGTTTAGTAAATTATCAGTTTATTCAACAAGATCACCTAAATATCATTCGTTAGAATTTCTCTTGGAAACCAACCGGACCAAGTTGAGATCTGTTGTCACAGCATAGCATGAAGATAAAGAAGTTAATACATATTGAAATTTTGGGTGTTCTGCATTATTAAACGCATGAATATTGTTCTTTAAAATGCGAATATATGAGATGAACATGGTTTTGTAACCAAAAACCATCCAGAACCATCAGATTTATTAGATTTGTTTATCAAATATTAACAATTAAATGTTATAGTTATCATGAAACTAAGATATAATAAGAAAGAATAAGAAATTGATATCTCTCCATCTGGAGTATTGCAGATTCATCTGAAGCCCATTGACGAAATGGATATCTGGTCAATGGATTTTTTATCGCGTTTTAGCAAAACGAGACGCAGATAAATTTAACAAATTTGGAAAGAAAACAATAGGAGTAAATTGCCTAAATGACAACAAATACAAAAATTTCTGAGGAAACAGCAGAGGCTGAAAACCTTTCAACATTCCTGGAAGAAGCTGAGGAAGATACTAATGATAATGAAATGGAATATGAAGAGCATATTTCAGATCATTCAGGAATAACCTCGGATGACTCAGTAAGCTTGTATCTCAATGAAATGAGCCGGGTGCCATTGTTGACCCGGGAAGAGGAAATTTCGCTGGCGAAAAAGATGGTAGCTGGTCGCCAAGCTCGCCTCACGATGATCGAGAGTGAAGGTGAAATTGAGAACTTGGAAGAGATCAAACGATTAATCCGAGAGGGCAAGGACGCCCGCGAATATTTGATCAAAGCAAACATCCGTTTGGTCGTCAGCATCGCTAAAAGATATCGACAGTATGGTTCATCCTTCCTTGACCTGATTCAGGCAGGGAATGTGGGCTTGATTCGCGCGGTAGATAAATTTGATTACACCCGGGGCAACCGTTTCAGCACCTATGCCACCTGGTGGATCCGGCGCTCTGTGTTGCGTTTCCTCAATCAGAAGGAACGCACGATCCGGCTGCCCAACTACTTGAGTAACCGCCTGCGGAAGGTTCGACATGTGACACGTGATCTATCCCAGAAATTGGGCAGGCAGCCCACTCTGGAAGAAATCTCGGAATACGTTGACCAGAACGCTGAAGAGCTGCGGCAATTGATCCATTACGCTCGGTTGCCAATCTCACTGGATCAGCCAGTCGGTGAAGATGGTGAGAGTGAACTTCTGCATTTCATTGAGAATGAGAACGCTGTCGTCCCTTTCAATACTGTACAGCAACGATTGTTAGAAGAAGACATCGGAACTGCTTTAGGTGAATTGTCTGAACGTGAAGCGAGCATCATCAAGCTCCGCTTTGGCTTGGAAGGCAACCGCAGTCATACCCTTAAAGAGCTGGGTGAGATCTTTGGCGTGACACGAGAACGGATCCGTCAAATCCAGCAAAAGGCATTACGAAAACTTCGCAGCCCTCAAAATCAAAGTAAATTGCGAAACTACATTTAAATCGCACCTAAAAAATAACTGAAATGAAAAGGCCATTACACAAAATGGCCTTTTCTGTTTATAACATCGGATGTTATAACATCGGATTGAGTAAGATAAAATTAAATGCTAAAATATTATTATTCATCACGAGAGGAAAGATGAGGTAATGGATATCCAAACCATATTTCAGGATTGGTTGACGTCATTTCTTGAGTTTCTTCCACGGATTCTCTCAGCTATTGTTATTTTCTTTGTTACTTTGATCGGGTCGGGTTTCATTGCAAAGTGGGTCTGCAAAATCATCAAAAAGAAAATCTCCAGCCAAGAAATGCTGCAATTAATTTTCATGCTGACGCGCTGGACGGTTCTCGTTATCGGAACAATATTCGCACTGGATCAGGTGAATTTTGATGTGACAGGATTTATTGCCGGATTGGGTATTGCGGGATTTATACTCGGATTCGCTTTGCAGGACATTGCCAAGAATTTTATTTCGGGATTACTGTTGCTTTATCGACAACCTTTCAATCTCGGTGAAATAGTTCAGGTCTCGGATTACAAAGGGAAGATCAAAGAGATCAATGTCAGGGATACCGTTATTGAAACATTTGATGGTGAATTGGTCATTATTCCAAACCGGGAAGTTTTCGAAAATCCTATAATTAATTACACCCATACCCGATTACGACGCCGAACGGTAATGATTGGGTTAGGATATGAAGAGGACAGCGATCGAGCGATAGACATTTTTATGAGCGCCATTCAATCTGTTTCAGGTGTGGAGGAAGAACCAGCACCAACAATCCGCGCAGAGGAATTAGGCGATTCAGCCTTAATGCTCGCGGCACTCTTTTGGATTGATCAACAGGAAAATGATTTATTGGAAGTTCATTCGGAGGTTTTGAAGGCGATCAAGGTCGCAGCAGAAAAAAACCACATCAACCTGCCATACCCTGTGCAGACCATACGATTGGAAAAAATCGAATAGCTGGATTTATTGGTCATTGGGTTTGATCGGAAAAGTTACGGTGAATATTGTGCCTTTTCCTACCTGACTTTCAATCATGACTCGTCCGCCATGCGCTTCCAATAAAAATTTTACAACGTAATGGAGCGAGTAGACGTGAAAGGAAAACGCATGTCTGGTATTCAATTACAGCCCGGCATTATTTATGGCCCTGTTCTGTCCCGGCGGTTAGGACGGTCTTTGGGGATCAACCTGCTTCCCAACAACCGAAAAGTATGTTCGTTTGATTGTGTTTATTGTCAATACGGTGATACTGCTGATTTAGTTCTATCACCAACTCGCTCGACATTGCCGACGCCAAAAGAAGTATTTTCCGCCGTGGAAGCTGCCTTGAAGAAACCACGTTCAATGGATTATCTAACCTTTTCTGGAAATGGTGAACCGACCATCCACCCGGATTTTCCTGAGATCGTCCGAGGGGTAAAAGTAATTAAGGATCAGCTAAGACCAGGTGCTAAACTGGCTATTCTATCCAACTCGTCCCGAGTAAATGATCCCGAAGTGGCAGCTGCGTTACGGCTGATGGACGCGCCGATGATGAAATTGGATGCAGGGGATGAGGAGACTTTCCGAGCGATCAACTGTCCTGTATCCCAGTTGAAGCTCAGTGATATTATCGACGGCTTAGCTACGCTTCCTAATCTCATGATCCAAAGTGTCTTAATTGATGGTCATGTTTCGAATATTCGGGGTAACCCATATGAATCCTGGGCTTCTGTTTTAAATGATCTGCGACCTCAAGAAATTCATATCTATTCGACAGATCGACCAACTGCAAAAGGGGATGTGACCTGTGTCCCCCCAGGCAAACTTCAAGATATCGCAGAAAACTTGCGAAACAGGTTTAATTTATGTGTTCATGCCTTCTGGCAAGATTGAAAACTGAAACCAATAATGGCGCAGATTTGCGAGGCATAGATTGAGCCGGTATAATCCATTTGATTTTCAACATAGTCTGCTCTCCGGATCAATGTCCAGTGGAGTCGATGAAAATTAATATACAGCCCAATAGTGTTTGCTAATTTGGTTCGGTTATCAAAGCCTTTTTTGGTAGAGTAAGTATCATATCAATCCTGACCGAGAGCCAATAGATAACCAAAAAAGCAGTTTCCTGGGTGATTTCAAGGAGGTGAATGGGTTTTGATCAAAGTCGAAAAACGAGATAATGAATCATTCAGTCATTTAATACGACGTTTTCGTAAAAAAGTGACCCGATCTAAAGTTCTCTCTGAAAATCGCAAAAGACGGTTCTTTACCTCAAAAAGTGAAGAGCGACGGATAGCCAAGAAAAAAGCCATCCGCAAGCTGCGACAAAAAAATTTATAAGTATTTATAAATCAATCGGTCAGGATTGAGTGGAATTAATTTCCCCTACTTGTGCAATTATTCCCTAAAGACTATTATTCTTCTTGAAAGATCTCTTTGATTTTTTCTGAAGTGAAGATCTTTTTCAATGAACCTGCGGATTTAACCTTGAAGCCTAATGAACGCTTTGTGGAGATGATGGGTATCCAGGTTTGTTTGGCAATGACCTGCCAGTCAAACTCATCGCGTTCCAGTATCTTCTTGAACCAATTCTCATTCTTTTTTTGGATTTCTTTTCCATAACTTTCGAAAAGTGATTCTTTAATTGCGAGAACCAACTTATGATATCCCTGCTTTGCAAATAATAGAAAAACAGCGTACAACAATAAAATAGCATTAATCCAAAGCGCATTATTGAGATAAAAATCGAGCAAAGCAGAGCCAAAATCTCCTAATGTCCCCCGGATGATTGCGTCTATCATAGTATCTCTTTCAATTTTGGTGGAAAAAGGGACGGCGAAATTGCCGTCCCTTTATTAGTGATTCGGAATATTGTTTATGCTTCTTCTTCTACGGGCGCACCAGCGATTCTTTCCCAAGCTGTGCGATTTTTGCTATAAAGGAACCAAACAAATGCCAGCAAGACTGCGACGACAAGTACACCAATTGCGCCACCAAGCCACTTGGTCAAATTGGTGAAAAGCCAGACAGGCCAGAGGAAACCATCACCGATGCTGGTGATTTGGACTGCACCTTCGGGCATTTCAAACCCGGCATTGACTGCAGCCTGAGTGAAGATTGGCGCCATACTGGTGGCGATATAGAAACCAACCGCCAGTTCCAAGGTGCCAGCGACAATCATCCGAACAATGTTCCCTTTCATCAGTGGTGCAAAAAGCGCTACCACAAAGGGAATGATGGCTAAGTCTGCAAAAAGGATCACCTGGTTTCCAGGCAAAATCAAGCTTAGCAGAATGGCAATCGGGACCAATACCAGCGCTGCGGAAATTGAAGCGGGGTGACCGATTAAAATTGCGGAGTCGAGACCGATGTAGATCTCGCGGCCGGAGGCACGCCTCTGCATGAACTCTCGGGCAGCTTCTGAGACTGGGATCAAACCTTCCATCAGGATAGCAACCATGCGGGGCAGCAATAACATGACAGCAGCGAGGTCCATGCCTACACCCAAGATCTTGCTGATAGTGACCATTACTGATTGACCTTCGGGGATGTTGAATGCATACGCAAGAACACCCAATATCAAGCCGATGACCAAACCAAGGATCACTGGCTCGCCAAAGAGTCCCCACTTTCTGCGGATGGTGTCCGGATCAGCTTTCAGGTCACGGAGTCCAGGGATTTTCTCGAAGATCCAGTTGACCAAGATCGCAAAAGGAACGCCTGGGGCAGTGGTCAGGTGGGGGATGGAGATGCCAGGCAGGTTATAGAATGATTGCACTGCCTTGGCAGTCCAGTCCGCGAGGAACAATGCGAACGCAGCAGCAAGCGCAGCAGCGATCAGACCGTAAACCAGGCTGTTGGTGACGATGGAGACCAAAGAACCCAGGAAGGCAAAGTGCCAGAAGTTCCAAATATCAACGTTCAGGGTCTTGGTTAATCGGGTAACGAGTAAGACAAGGTTAACGAGAAGAGCGATGGGGATGACTGCCAGACCGACATCAGTGCCGAAGGCAATGGCAGCAGCTGAAGGCCAGCCTACATCATATACCGACCTTTCAATGCCCAAATTTGTAACGAGGGCTTGTCCGACATTACTCAATGAACCCCACATCAAACCGATGACGAGGTTAATGCCAATGAAGGCAATGCCCACGGTGATACCAGCTCGGAACGCACGACCGAATTTTGCGCCAAGAATCAGTGCCAATACGATGATGATGATTGGCAACATGATGGTGGCGCCAAAGGTATCAAAGAAAAGTTTTATTGCTGAAAGAATTGAATCTAACATTTATCTCTCCTGTGATAAAGAATGATTTGGATTCAGAATACTATTCTGTCAATATTTTGACGATTTGTTCGATAACCTTCTCCTTTCCGATTCCTGTCAGGAACGCAAGTGTATGAATGACCGGAATATCCTGGCTAACCGAGACGGGCGTGGTCGTCACGATCAGATCGGCATCATCCGCCAGGCTGGGGACTTCCGCAGCTTTGCATTGACGGATGTTGACGCTGATCCCACGTTCTTCAAGAGCTTCTTCAATTGCCTTGGCAACCACTGTTGAAGTCGCAATTGCTGTTCCGCAGGCTACTAATATGTTTTTCTTTCCTGCCATTCTCATCCTCCTAGAATTAATCAGTGAATAATTGAACTTCTATGACCATTCTATATTATTTCCAATAAGAATTCAAAAACTCTTGGAAGCTATTATTTAGGAATGGGCATTTAAAGCCTGGATGATTTCATCTGGTTGGTTGGCTTCCATGAACTTATCAATTAAGTCTGGATTTTGCAACACACCAGCGATTTCCTGCAGCATTTCGATCTGTGCCTTGGGTTGGTCCAATGCTAGTAAAAAGACTAATCTGACTTCAACGGATTCATCCGGGTTAGCCATGTTTTGGAATACAACTGGCTCTGTTAACGTCGCGATGGCAACACCGGATTTTAATACATGTTCCACGTCCGTATGTGGTATGGCAGCATTGGTTTTGCCCATCAAAGGCAAACCCGTTGGCATTGATTCTTCCCTGGTGAGGGCTGCTGCGACGAAGGTCTCTTTCACCAAACCAGCATCGTAAAGACGGTTACCCAATACCGTTACCACATCCTCTGCATCTGCAGCAGAATAATTCAGGATGATCGCTGATTTGACCAGGAGCTTCGCTAAAGCCTTCATTCAGTTTTCTCCGAAATTATCTTCAATTAATGCCTTCAATGCATTGGTAGCGGCTTCAGCATCGCTACCCTTTGCTATGATCTCAATCTCGTGATCCTGCATAACACCCAATGTCAGCACACTCAGGATGCTTTTTGCATTAACGACGTCACTTTTGTCAATAAGGTTTTGGACAGTGATTTCGCTGGCATGTTTGTTGGCAGTTTGCACAAACAGTGACGCAGGTCGAGCGTGAAGGCCAGCAGGGTGGGTGATCTTGATCTTTAGTATGGACTTCATTACTC
>Ga0180009_10000735_pt1 | contig 43122 bp, 52 predicted proteins | sample OS_PC_MetaG_FD_123537 | JGI IMG/M metagenome (GOLD analysis project Ga0180009, IMG submission 123537) | Groundwater microbial communities from the Aspo Hard Rock Laboratory (HRL) deep subsurface site, Sweden - OS_PC_MetaG | ecosystem: Environmental > Aquatic > Deep subsurface > Groundwater...
ACTTCTATGTCTCAATTCGATACTCTTAAAATCCCCTGGCTAAAAAATAAAAGTTTAATCTTCTCCGGGTTATCTCATTCGTAAATTTATGGCTTATTCCTTTCCGTGAAAATCTATGTTGAAAAGTTCGCAGCTGAAGAATTGGCCGCCAACTTGTCAAAAACGTCATCCGGGGTGTTCAACCTGAACAGCAAAAACTGGGCGCCGGCAGGCATCATTCTGACCCAAGGAGCCCTGGATATCTACTACTGAAAACTCGACCGGGGAGTTTCTATCAGAGGAAAACCAAGGGAAAAGAAAGGGAATGAAACAATGTAAGCAGCGACTGTGATCGTTATTGCTTTTTTTACCTCTCTTCCCTCATTCTTCCCTTTTTCTTCCCTCTCTCTTCCCTATCGGATATAATACCTCCATGCAACCGATCAGATTGAAACTCCCGGTGCTCCTACTCCTGCTGGCTGTCCTGCTGCTGGCGTTTCACAACTGCCGGACCAATGAACCGCAAACCGATGATCCGATGGACATAGTCGACCCGCTCGTGGTGGATATAGCTGTCTTTCCTGCCGACAATCCATGGAACATCGATATATCCGGATATGCCGTACACCCGAATTCCGCCGCCTTCATCGGCGCCATTGGCGCTGACGGTGAACTGCACCCAAGTTTCGGCACGGTCTGGGAAGGCGAGCCCAACGGTATTCCTTACATGGTTGTGGCCGGCAGCCAAACACCGGTTCCTATTGTCTACACGGCCTACGGCGACGAGAGCGACCCCGGCCCCTTCCCTATCCCTGACGACGCTCCGGTCGAGGGCGGAAACAATTCCGACGGCGACCGCCACGTGATCGTCATCGATCGCGATCAACACATGCTGTACGAGCTGTACCGGGCTTTCAAGACCCCGGGCGGCTGGGAAGCCGAAAGCGGAGCCAAATGGGACCTCACTTCCAATGCCGTGCGTCCCAAATATTGGACCTCGGCCGACGCTGCCGGCCTGCCCATTTTTCCCGGCCTAGTGCGCTACCTGGAGGTACAGCAAGGAGAGATCAACCACGCTCTGCGCTTCACCGTCTCCCGCACCCAGCGCGGCTTCATCTACCCGGCCCGCCATTTCGCCTCCAGCCGCAGCGACCCCGACCTGCCGCCCATGGGGCTGCGGCTGCGCTTGAAGGCCAGCGTGGACATCTCCACATTCTCGGCCGTGAACCAGACGATCCTGCGCTCCTTAAAAAAATACGGCATGATCGTTGCCGACAACGGCTCCGACTGGTTCCTCTGCGGTGCGCCCGACAGCCGCTGGGACGACGACGACCTGCACCAGCTGCACCGGCTGCGCGGCCGCGATTTTGAGGTCATCTATACAGGCCCCATCGAGCATTGAGAGTTACAGAACAATTGTTGAAGGGTTGAAGAGTTGAAGGGAGAAGAGATCATCTTTTCCGTTTCTGATCAGAATTTGCTGTTTCGAATATTTTATTTTAGAATGGTAATATGAATGAAATCCAGTCCCGCGCTAAAGGTGTGTAATGAAAAAATCGTTGTTTATTGTTCTCACTTTGGCCGCTTTTTTGAGCGCTGCCGTTTCCCCTGCAAAGAAAGACAAGCCGTTGGACCAGTTGGCCGAGGATTACGTGAAACTGGCTTTGGTCGTGGGGGCATACGCTCCGGGCTATATCGACGCCTATTACGGGCCCGAAGCATGGATCGTGAAGCACGATGATAGTGTCTTGCGCCGCGGTTTTTTCGCCAGCGAATTACGGAAAAAAGCGATCGACATTATTAAAAGCCTTGACGCGGCCGCCCGGAGTGAACTATCGGCCCTGGAAAAACTCAGATGCGAATTCCTCGGTAAACAGATGATCGCCTTGAAAGCAGAGATAGACGTACTATCCGGGAAAAAATTCAGTTTTAACCAGGAATCGAAATTGTTCTATGACGCCGTGGCCCCGGTTCGCAGGCGGGAAGAATTTGAAAAAACCATCGCGGCGCTGGAAGGGCTTCTGCCCGGAAGCGGCAGTCTCATTGAAAGAATCACGGCACTCAGGAAGGATTTCATCATCCCCGCCGACAAGCTCCCGGCCGTGTTCGACGCGGCCATCTCCGAATGCCGCCGCCGCACCCTGGCGCACATCGCCTTACCGCAAAACGAGAACTTCAAGGCCGAGTACGTGAAGAATAAGCCCTGGGGGGCCTACAACTGGTACAAGGGCAACGCCTTCAGCGTCATCGAAGTGAACACCGACCTGCCCATGGATATCAGTGGCCCGCTACGGCTGGCAGCGCACGAGGGCTACCCGGGACACCATGTGTTCAACGCCCTGCTCGAGCAAAAGCTGGTCAAGGAAAGGGGCTGGGTCGAATTCACCGTCTATCCCCTGTTCAGCCCCCAGTCGCTCATCGCCGAGGGCACGGCCAACTACGGCATGGAGCTGATATTTTCTGCTGAAGAAAGGCTGAAATTTGCAAAGGATGTTTTATATCCCCTGGCCGGCCTGGACCCGCGCCAGGCCGCAAAATTCGCGCAGGTGCAAAAGCTCATCAGCGGGCTGCGCTACGCGGAAAACGAAGCCGCCCGCGGCTATCTCGACGGCAAGATCTCAAAGGAAGATGCCATAGAGTGGCTGACGCGCTACGCTCTGGAATCACCTGAACGGGCCGCGAAGTCGATCGATTTTTGGAAACAGTACCGCAGTTATATCATCAACTACAACCTGGGCCAGGATATTATCAGGAATTACATTGAAAAAACAGCCGGAACCGATCCTAGTTTAAAGAGGAAGTGGGAGATCTTCTTTGATATTCTTTCCACGCCGCGTACACCCTCGGGATTGAAGTAGATCTTTCAGAAATGTTCGAGGTTCGACGTTAAATAGGAAGAGAAAATTTATCGATAAAATTCAAATTCCAAATCACAAATCCCAAATTCCAAATAAATTCCAAGTTCCAAATTCCAATGTCCAAAACCAAGAAGTAGATGGGTAGAAGGGTAAAAGGGTAGATGGGTTAGGAAAAAGCCAATTATTCGATATCATTGCGATTGCCCCATCAACTCATCTACTCATCAACGATTACTCGCTTTCTTCGTTTGGGTCATTCGGTCATTGGATTTTGGTGCTTGTTTGTGATTTGGTGCTTGGAATTTGGAATTTTATTCTTCTCATGTCCCTCGTCACGCGTTACGCGTCACGTAATTCGTATATTTTTTCAACCTCGAACTTCGAACATCGAACGTCGAACTTCTGGTTAATGTAAAAGAGCCGCTTCGGTGTCGAAATAGCGCTTTAACCCCAGACGGTTGGCGTGGTTGAGCAGCAGTTTGCTCGAAAGGATCACCTCGCCCGGCAAGGCGCACCAGGGCTGCAGCGCCTTAATGCAGCGACGTTCAAAATCGTCGGTCGGCAGCACCTCGCTGACCAGGCCCAAGGCCAGCAGGGTGGCAGCGTCAAGCGGCATGTCCTTGAAGAGTATCTCGGCGGCCTTGCCCTGGCCGACGTAGCGCGGCAGGAAATAAGGAAGGGCGCCGGTGGGATGGAGTTCATGGCGGCAGTGGGCCGGTGAGAATGCCATGTCCAGACTGGCGAAACGGAAATCGGCGGCCAGGCTGGCGCCGAAAAACGGGGTGACCACGCTCTGCTGCAGGCCGACAGCAAAGATCTTCTTGAAGTCAACCATCTGGGTGACGATGCGGTTCAGGATGTTGATGTGGTGGACGACCTGGGCCTTTAGATGGGTGGCCTGGCCCGGCTGGCCCAGGACGGCCTCTTCATGGCAGATGAACTTTTCATACTCGCTGTCGGAGAACCAACCCGGCTTGCTCAGCAGCAGCAGCGCCCGGACCTGGTTGTTGACCTCGGCGGCATGGAACAGCGCCAGAAAACGACCGCTCTCGGCCACGTCGCTGAGGGTGCCAAAAGAGTCGGCTTGGATGCGCACCACGGCGATGCCGTCGGATAGGTAGGTCTTTAAAGATTGATCTTCAAAATCAAATTCGTTTGTCTGGCTCATCATTACCTCCCATGGGGAGAAATTCAACCTAACCTAGATATAGCATGACCGGCCACAGCAAGCAACTATTATTCTACGTTTTCTTGAAGCGGGCCTTGAAAACGAGTTTCAGCCGGTGGCTCAGGTAATACATGTTGGGAACGAGCACCAGGGTGAGGACGGTAGTGAAGCTCAGGCCGAAGATAACGGTCCAGGACATGGGACCCCAGAAAATGGAGTTGTCGCCGCCCAGGTAAATGTGCGGGTTGAATTCAGAAAGCAGGGTGGCAAAATTGATGTTCAGGCCGACGGCCAGGGGCAGCAGCCCGAGAATGGTGGTGATGGCGGTAAGCAGCACCGGGCGCAGGCGGGTGCGGCCGGCCTGCTGGATGCACTCCTTGGTATCCGGCAGCGATAGTTCGTCGTCTTCGTCAAGGCCCAGGCGTTTCTTGGCATTGGCTTTGAGAAAATCGATGTAATCAACGAGCACGATGGCGTTGTTGACCACTACTCCGGCCAGGGAGATGATGCCGATGCCGGTCATTAGGATGACGAAATTCATCTTGAATGCAGCCAGACCGGCAAAGACGCCGATGGTGCTTAAGACCACGGTGACCATGATGATCAGCGGCTTGATAAAGGAGTTGAACTGCAACACCAGGATCATGGCGATCAGTGCCAGAGCGATCAGCATCACCCGGGCCAGGAAGGCCGAGGTCTCGGCCTGCTCCTGCTGCTCGCCGGTGAACTTGTAGGAAAAGCCTTCGGGCAGGGGATATTTTTTCATAAGTCCCTGCAGCTGAGCATTGACGGCATTGGCGTTGTAGCCCTCGATGATGTTGGACCACAGGGTGATCACCCGCTCCATTTTCAAACGATTGACCGCGCCGAAAGTGGTGCCGTACTGGAAACTAGCCACGCTGGCGATGGGAACCTGCATCAGGGCACCGCTATTGCTGCGGAAGGAGATCTTCTGGTTGAGCAGGTTGGCCACCTGGCCGCGGTACTCCTTGGCCAACCGCACCACGATGGGGTATTCTTCCTCTCCCTCCTTGAATTTGGACACTTCCCTGCCGAAGAGGCCAGTGCGGACGGTGGAGGCGATCTGGGCGGTGGAGAGACCGAAGCGGCGGGCGCTGTCGCGGTCAATAAGGACAACCAACTCGGGATTGCTGGTGTCGATGTCCATTTTCAAACCCTCCACGCCTGGCACGCGTTTCTCGCTCAGATAACGCTGGATTTCCTGTACCAGCTGCAGCAGCCCCGGGAAGTCCTTGCTGCTGAGTTCAATGTTCACCGGCTTGCCGGTGGGAGGCCCCATGCTGTTTTTCACTATCTGGATCTGCACACCGGGGTAACGGTTGAGCAGGGCGGCGCTGAGTTTTTTCATCAGCGACGAGGTCTTCATCCCGCTCCGGTACTGGTAGTCCACGAAGGTGATGGTGACCATGCCCTTTTGAGGAGTGTTGCCAACCGAGGTCTCGTTTTCCCCGCCCACCCCTTTGCCCACGGTGGTCAAAACCGATTTGACGAATGCCATGTCGGGTTGCAGCACATGGTAAATTTTATCTTCCAGCTCGAACATGAATTCATTGCTGGCCTGGATATCGCTGCCGATGGGCAGTTCGGCAAACACATTGATGAAGCTGGGTTCATTGCCAGGAAAGAATTCGACGTCACCATGGCGCAAACCATAAAAAGTGATTGACAGAAACAGCAGGGCCAGCACCGTCGCCAGGCTCCAAAGGGAGTTTTTGCCCTTGAGGGTGAAGCGCAGCAGCTTCAGGTAGTAGCCCTCCAACCAGGGCAGGATCTTACGCTGGAACCAGGCACTCAGGTTATAAAGAAATAGTTGGTAGAATGCGACCAGCACGGCGAAGATCAAGGTGAGCGTGCCCAGAGCGGTCCAACGAAGAAGATAACAGAGCGCGGCCAGGCCGGCCATGACGGCCAGGATGCGATTGGTTTTTTTCCAGAGCGGTCGGTGCGTCTCCCCTTCGCCCTTGATGAAGCGCGAGGCCAGCACCGGGTTGATCACCAGGGCCACGAAAAGCGAGGCGCTGAGCGAAATGATCAGGGTGATGGGTAGGTGTTTCATGAATTCGCCCATGATCCCTTTCCAGAACAGCAGCGGGAAAAAAGCCGCCAGAGTGGTGAAGGTGGAAGTGATGATCGGCATGGCGATCTCGCCGGTGGCATAGCGCGCCGCTTCGAAGAGCGAGTAGCCCTGGCTCATGAAGCGGTGGATGTTTTCCACCACCACGATGCCGTTGTCGACCAGCATGCCCAGCGCCAGCACCAGGCCGAAGAGCACCATCATGTTGATCGTGGCGCCAATGGCGTCGAGAACAATGAAGGAGATGAACATCGACATGGGGATGGCCAAGCCGACGAAAAGCGCGTTACGCAGTCCGAGAAAAAGAAACAGTACGCACACCACGAAGATCACGCCCATAACGATGCTGTTTTCCAGATCGCTGACCATACTGCGCACATATTCCGACTGATCGTTGGACCGGGTGACGCTCAGATTGACCGGGATAGATTTGCTCCGGCGGGCCTTGGCCAGCACGGTGTTCAGCTTGTCGATGGCCACGATCAGGTTTTCGCGGGCTTTCTTGATCACCTGCAGGCTGACCACCGTTTGGCGGTTGAGACGGGCGTAGCTCAAGGGGTCTTCGAAACCGTCAACCACATCGGCCACGTCGCGCAGGTATACGATATCCTTGCCGTCTTCCTGCTTGACGATAATATCGCCGATCTCATGGATGCTTTTGAATTCGCCTTCGGTGCGGATGGAACGGCTGGTCTTGTCCACCACCAGTTCGCCGCCACCGATATTGATGTTCTCAGCGCTTACCGCGTCCTCGATATCGTTGAAACTCAGCTTGTAGGCTTCCATTTTCAGTGGATCCATATTGATCTGGATCTGCCTCTCGTTGAGCCCGTTGATCTGGACCTTGGAAATCTCGGGAATGGTTTCGATCTCATCCTTCAGGTATTCGGCATAATCCCTCATCTCTTCGATGCTGAAATCTCCGGAAAGATTGACGTTGATGATCGGAAACTCATTGATATCGAGGTCAATGACCATGGGGTCCAGCTTCAGGTCGTTGGGCAGTTCACTCTTGGTCTTGTCCACGGCATCCTTGACATCCTGCAAGGCCTTTTCGATCTTGACTTCGGAATTGAACTCGATAAAGATGTTGGAGTTGTCCTGCGAGGAAACCGAGCGCAGTTGCTTGATGCCGTTGATCGTATTGATCTCTTTTTCCAGCGGGCGGGTGATCAGGTTCTCGATATCCACCGGGGAGCTGCCAGGATAGATGGTGTTGACGAACACATAGGGTAGGTTGATCTGGGGAAAGAGTTCCAAGGGCATGGCCTTGTAGACGATCAAGCCAAAGAGCACCAGCAGCAGTGTCAAGAGGAACACCGTGTTGCGGTTCCGCAGGGCAAAGGTGGTGGGCAGGAACTCGCGAACCAGTTTTTTTTCGGTCAGATCGTTTTTCTCCATGCTGCTTTCCGCCGGCCGTTCAGCGCTTGACCGTGACCGGCATGCCGTTCTTGACCAGGTTGTAGCCGTTGACGATCACCTGCTGGCCCGCGGCCAGCCCGCCGACGACCATGGTGCGGTTGCCCTCGGTCAGGCCGGTAGAGATGTAGAGCTTGCGGGCCACGGTTTTGCCGTTTTCCCGTTCTAGCGTGTAGAGATAGATCCCGGCCAAATCGTTCTTGACCACAATGGCCGGCACCACCAGGGCGACTGGGGCGAAAAAATCACGGCAGCGCAGGGTGACCATCATGTTGGGCTTCATTTTTTCCTGGCGGTTGTCCAGGACGGCCTGCACCAGAACAGTGCGGTTTTTTTCGCTCACCACCTGGCCGATGCGCGAAATGGAAGCTGGCAAACGCCAATCGGGGTAGGTGGGAAAAGTGATCTCGATGCGGTCGCCCTGTTTGATCTTGCCCAGGTAGGTCTCGGCCACCTCGGCATTGATACGCATGCGCTTCAAGTTGACCAGCTGCATCAGCTGCAGCCCGGGCACAGCCAGTTCGCCCGCCTTCTTGAAGATATTATCGATGATGCCGGCGAACGGGGCCCTGACTTGTGCCAGGTCGAGCTGCGCCTGCAGCGATTTAAGGCGATTTTCCAAGGTTTCCTTGTTGGTCTTGGCCTCCAGGTACTGGATCTCGGAACCGATATTCTTGTCCCACAGTTCCTGGCGCTTTAAAAAAACGATGCGGGCCAGGTCCAGGGCGTTTTTCACCTCGGCGACAGCATTGCGGGTGATATCGGAATTCAGGGAAACCAGCAGGTCGCCTTTTTGGACACGTTGGCCTTCCTGGGCATGGATGGTCTTGATCTGGCCACTGGTCTCGGCGCTGATGAAGGCATCCTGGATCGCTTCCAGCGAACCGCTAACAGCGAAAAAATGTTCGAACTTCTCGGGTGTCATGTTCTTCACTTCGACCAGCAGGTTTCCCTCCGTGTCGGCCGGAACCGGCCCGGCAGTGGAGGCGGCCGCTGCGTCCTGCTTTTTCTGACAGGCTGCCATGGCCATGATGAAAATGATCAAAATGAATATGAGTCTGTTTTTTTTCATAGTTGTTTTCCTTACAGTTGATTCAGGGCTTTGTCCAGCCGGATGCGGGCGTCGAGCAGCTGCACCACCGCCTGGGAATGGCTGGATTCGGCGCTGAGGTACTGGTTGTGGGACTGGGTCAGTTCCATGGTGGTCACCAGTCCTTGGTTGAATTTGCTGCGGGTGTTGTCATAAATTCGCTGCGCCAGGATGACCATTTGTGCGGTGTTTTTTTCCCGCTCCAGGGCGGCGGAAAAATCGGAGCGGGCCTGGCCCATGGCCATTTTTAGGGCATCGGCTACCTGTTTTTTCAGATTCTGCGCTTTTTCCAGTTCCAACCTGGCCTGGGCTACCCGGGCCGGCCGCAATCCGGAAGTAAAGAGCGGCAGCGACAGGTTGAGGCCCAGAATGGATGCCGGGAACCATTGTTCGCCCTTGCTGAAGAAATCGAACCTGTTGCGCATGGCTGATTGGCTGAGGCTCAGGAAAGCCGTGACCGTGGGCAGGTACTCCGCTTTTTCACGCTTCAGCAGCAGGGCCATGGATCTTTCCTGGGTATCCAGCACCCGGAAATCGATGGAACGGGAGAAATCGAATCCCTGCAGCGGCGGCAGCTCGATGGCCATGCCGGCCAGGATCGAGGCCAGGGTATCGCTGAGGGTAACGGGACGGTCCTGTTCCAGCCCCATCTGCAGTTTGAGCAGCCGGTAGGCCGTTTCAATCTGTCGCCCGGTCGTGGCCAGGGTATTTTCCAGGTCGCTGACTGCCAGTTGCAGCTGGTCGACAGCAGTCGCCTCGGTAAAACCGACCTGGTGCATGGCGTCCGTTTCGCGCCAGGTTTGGCGCAGGTTATCCAGGCTGGAGAGCAGGATCTGCCGGTTCTTTTCGGCCAGTAGGATCAGGTGATAGGTGTTGGCCACGGTTTCGCGGATATCGATCTCCTTTTTCTCCTGCTGGTTCTTGGCCAGCTGCAGGTAGACCTTAGCTGCCCGCAGGGCCACGATGTAGGAACCATTGAACACGAGCTGGGTGGCGGTGACATCGATGGTGGCGTTGTGCTGGGTACCGAATTTCAAGCCGATGAATTCGCCCTCGGTCGCGTCGGGGTCCAGGAACTTGGCCGGGATCAGCGTGGTGGGTATTTTCAGGTTGTCCCGATAAGACAGGGTGGCGTTGAGCTGCGGCAGCCCGCTGGCCGTGGTTTCCCAGATCTTCTTTTGGGCCATGGCCACATCAATGCGGGAATTGCGCGTGTCAGTGCTGAATTTCACAGCGTATTCCTGGGCCTCTTTGAGGGAAAAACGGAGCGCAGCACCAGTTTCTTCGGCGCCGAGCGGGGTGCTCCATGACATAAGCCAGACCAGCAAAGTAATGACTGTTATTTTCATATAATTATACTTCCAAGTTCATTTTACGGGAAATGCTCCTTTTTTGTTTTCAACATGGGAAAAAACCGGAAAACGACATAGGTTTTGTGAAAGCCGACCGGACCCTGTTAGATATTTGATTATTATATACAAAAATGGGAATGAAGTCCAGCCCCTGGGGCGAAGCGCAGCGGTTCGATATCCGAAGCGGAAGACCAACTGACGGGTTGCGGCATAAAGCCTAAGGCAATTTCGTGATACGTGACAAAATAAAATTAAATTCAAATTACATATCCCAAATTTCAAATAAACTCCAAGTTCCATTTTTTAATGTCCTGAACAAAGATCAGTGTTAGTGTTAGTGATAGTGTTAGCAAAAAGCTCTTACAAATTATTTTGATTTCGCTTATTTTCTTCCTATCACTACCACTATCACTATTACTTTTTTTCGTTTTGGTTATTTGGTCATTGATGCTTGGTGCTTGTCTGGAATTTAGTGCTTGGAATCTGTTATTTTGAACCGAAAAGGGCGACCAGCCGGTCGCCCCTACGCCTTTTCTTTACCTCTCTACCCCTTGAACTTTTTCCTCGTCATTCGTCACCGATTTCGCTTATGCTCTAAACCTCGAATCTCGAACTACCAACACTTGACGGATAGCGGCGGATGAAATAAAATAGAACAAAAAACGGACCGCGAGGTGCTTGTGAAAGATTTTACCCCCTACCGCAACCAAGTCATCGGCATCGACCAGACCTTCGCCACGCCCAACGGCGAAAAGCGCATCATTTACGCCGATTGGACGGCCAGCGGCCGCCTTTACCGGCCGATCGAAGAGTTCGTGGCCGACCAATTGGGCCCGTTCGTGGGCAACACCCACACCGAAACCACGGTGACTGGCACCAACATGACCGCAGCCTACCGCCAAGCGCAGCAGATCATCAAGCGCCACGTGCACGCCAATGACAGCAACGCTATCTTTTTTTCCGGTTTCGGCATGACCGCGGTCATCAACAAACTGCAACGCCTCCTGGGTTTAAGGATCCCGGAGCAGTATTGCGGCAAACTTCCGGGCCGCAGCCGCAAAAAGCCGCTGGTCGTCATCACCCACATGGAACACCATTCCAACCAGACATCCTGGAACGAATGCTACTGCCACGTGGAGATCATTCGCCGCGGCCCTGACGGCCTCCCCGACCTCGCCCACCTGGAACAGATCCTCAAGCGTCACGCCCACCGTGACCTGAAGATCGGCTCGTTCACGGCCTGTTCCAATGTCACCGGCATCCATACGCCCTATCAGCAGATGGCCGAGATCATGCACCGTCACGGCGGCTACTGTTTCATTGATTTTGCCGCCGCCGCCCCCTACGTGTCAATGGACATGCATCCGCCGCAAGCCGAACAGCGCCTGGACGCCATTTTTTTCTCTCCGCACAAATTCCTGGGCGGGCCGGGCGCATCAGGGGTGATGGTGCTCAGCAGGGAGCTGTACCACAACCGCGTACCCGACCATCCCGGCGGCGGCACGGTACTGTGGTCCAATCCCTGGGGGGAACAGAAATACTATGACGACATTGAGATTCGCGAAGACGGCGGCACGCCTGGGTTCCTGCAGGCCATCCGCGCCGCCCTGGCCATCCAGCTCAAGGAAGACATGGGTATCGCCGCCATCCTGGCCCGCGAAGAGGAATTGAAGAAAGTATTTCTGAAAAAACTGAATGGACATCCCGGGATCGAAGTGCTGGAATCCGGCCAGCAGAACCGTCTGGGCATCATTTCCTTCTACTCGCTGCACCGGCACCACAACCTGATCGTCCGCCTGCTCAATGACCGCTTCGGCATCCAGACCCGGGGCGGCTGTTCCTGCGCCGGCACCTACGGCCATATCCTGCTGAAGGTCAAGCGCGAACTCTCGCGCCACATCACCGAGAGGATCAATCACGGCGACCTCTCGGAAAAGCCGGGCTGGGTGCGTATTTCCCTGCATCCTGTCTTGAGCGAAGAGGAAGTCTCCTTCATCGCCGCGGCCGTGCACGAAGTTCTTGATAATTACGAGCGCTGGCAGGAGGATTACATTCTGGATCCACGCACGGCCGAATTCCACCACCGCAGCTGGAAAAGCCCGCTACTGGACCTGCGGAAAGATTTCAGGCCCTGGTGAGATTCTAGGTGAACTTCGTGACACGTGACGCGTGACGAGGGACATGAGAAGAATAAAATTCCAAATTCCAAGCACCAAATCACAAATAAGCACCAAAATTCAATTTCCGAATGACCCAAACGAGGAAAGCGAGCAATCGTTGATGAGTATATGAGTTGATGGGGCAATCGCAATGACATCGAAATACCAACTCATCCCCTATCCCCTTCTCTTCCCAAAGAGAAGGGGTAAAAGAGTACTTTGAAAGTCCCCTCTCTTCGCAAGAGAGGGGGCGGGGGGTGAGTTTGAGGAAAGCGATAGTGATTTCTTGTTCATTCTTACCCTAAACCCTATCCCCTGTACCCTGTCCCCTTTTTTGACATTGGAATTTGGAACTTGTAATTTGTTTGTTATTTGGAATTTGAGATTTGGAATTTTATTTCTACCAGCCACCGTCTGCGGTAAACCTAGTTCAGGAAGGCTGGAAGCCCAGGTACTTCTGCCAGTTCGCTTGCTTCTCCTTCGGGCTGAAGCCGTCACGGCCCAAACAATGCAAAGCTGAAACCGCCAGCAGCGCCGAAAGGTCGCGTTCGCCTAGGCGCGTTTTGAGCAGGAGATCCTCCAGGCTCGCGTAGTCTTGGCCGCGGTTTTCCACTATGCGCGAAGCCAGTTTTTCACCGATGCCCTTCACCGCCAGCAAGCCGCAGCGTATGGCGCCCTGCTCGCAGGTGAAACCCAGACCGCTGCGGTTGACGTCCGGCGCCAGTATGGCCAGCCCCCATTTTTTCGCTTCGGCAATGTAATCGGGCCGCTGATAGTAACCGCCGCCGGCGTTCAACAGCCGGCAGAAAAACTGCAGCGGCTGGCGGGTTTTCAGCCAGGCCGAAAGGTACGCGGCGTAGGCATAGGCCAGGCTGTGCGCCTGGCAAAAGGCGTAGAGCGAAAAATCAAGGGCCAGTTTCCAGAACAGTTCGAGCTCGTCCCCGCTCCAGCCGTTTTCCCGGCCGCGCGCGAGAAAATCGCCGCGCCACTCCTCCCCCCTTTTTTTTTTCAGCTCCTTGCGCACCTTCTCGGCCTGCTCCAGGCTCCAGCCGCTTACATGGTGCAGCAGCACGGCGATCTGCTCCTCGAAGATCAGGGCGCCGCGGCTATGCGGGAAAAGCTGTCCCAGCAGTGGGTGGCAGGGAGGCCGGCGCTCCAGGTAGATTGCCTTCATCCCCGACTTGGCCGGGCCGGGGCGGATGATGGCCACGGCGATGGCCAGTTCCTCCAGACTGCCCGGTCGCGCTTTCAGCAGGTTTTCCCGGGCCAACGGGCTTTCCAATTGAAAGCAGCCCAGGGTGCGGGCCTTCTGGATGTTCTGCCAGACGAGGGCGTCCTTGCCGTCCGCCTCCCCGCTCAGGGCCAGGGGGGCGATGACCTCGAAACCGCGCACGCCCAGCAGGTCGAGTTTAAAAATGCGCAGGCGCTCGACCGTGTCCTTGTCCCAGACCAGCTGCGGAAAACCTTCGGGCGACCGGGTCAGGGGCAGGGAGCGGTCGACGGCCTGGCCTGAGAAAACCACGCCGCCCACGTGCAGGGAAAGTTCCTTGAACACCCCGTCGAGCAGTGCGGCCGCCTGGTAAACTCTGGAGTGCGCCCCTTTGCCCCTGGCGGCCAGTTCGGCCGGTTCGGCGAACATGGGCAGGGGCCTGGTCAGGGCGTGGGCCTCCTCGGGGTTGAAGCCGAAGGCCCGGGCCGTTTCGTACAGAGCCGAACGGGCGCCGAAAAACTTGTGGCTCGAGACAAAGGCCGCCCGCTCGCCGTAATTCTGGAACAGCCATTGGAACACCTCGCTGCGCCGCGACGAATCGATGTCGATGTCGATGTCGGGCAGGTCGTCGCGCCGGCTGTTGACGAAGCGCTCGAACAGCAGGCCGTGCGCCAGCGGGTCGACCCGCGACATGCCCAGCAGGAACAAAACGAATGAGGAGGCACCAGAGCCGCGCAGGTTGAAAAAAATGCGCCGGCGGCGGCAGAAATCGGCGATGGCCGCGGCGATGAGAAAATAAGCCGACGCCCCGGTCTTGCGGATCACCCGGAGCTCCTGGAGAGAGCGCTCGCGTTGCACGGGTTCGGCGCGGCGCTGGTCCATTTTTTTGCGGACCAGGACCTCCAGATCATTGCTGCCGTCGGGAAACAGTTCGTCCAGGCGGTCGAAGCCGAAGGCCACGCGTTCGGCCAGGCGCACGGTGTTGGCCATGGCCCGGCGGCCGTTTTCTCCCCAGCGGCGCAGTATGGCCGCGGCCGGGAGCAGGCCGTCCAGGGCGGCGTCGGTTTTCAGGGTTTCCGGCAGGGGCAGGTGCTGGAAAACCGCTCGGGCCACGGCGTACTTGCGTGCGTCGCCGGTCCAGCGCAGGGCCTGCGCCCAGACCAGGGGGATGCCGGACTCCGCGCTCCAGGCACGCAGCCATTGGCCGCTCTGCCATTCCAGGCCCAGGTAAAAATTTTCCCGGCCGATCTTCACCTGCAGGCGGCGCAGGAAATCGCCGTCGGGCCGCAGCGGCAGAAAAACCGCCAGCACGTCGCGCAAGGCGGCGGGCAGGGCGCGGCGGTTCAGGCAGGAGACCAGTGAGAGGTAGCCCGCCGCCGAGGCGGGGAACAGTAGCAGGGCGCCCTTTTCCGGCAGCTTGATCTCGGTGCCCAGCAGCGGCTTCAGGCCGCGGGCCGCGGCTTCCTTCCTGAACCTTTCCCAGCCGGTCAGGGCCATGGGATCGCAGAGGGGCAGGTACGGCAGCCCGGCCTTTTCCATGGCCGCGGCCAGCGCAGCCGCGTCCACGGCGCCGGCGCCTTGGGAGAAGACGGAGTAGGTTCGTAAAGGAATGTAATTCATGGATTGGGCCTTATTTAAAGACAGTTTTCGATTTGTTTTTTCTAAGAGCGGGCGGGTTTAAAACCCGCCCCTACGTTTATTTATCTTCATGTAGGGGTCGGTTTCAAACCGACCCGGAAATATTACAAATAACATTGAATTGAAACATCGGGTAGTTCGAAATCAGCGGGAGGGTTACAAACCCTCCCCTACATAAATCGTCATATACCGAATTCCCCTACATGAAGATTTTCCTCGTCATCCGGCCAATGGCGCGGATTTTCAAGGATATAGCGGCCGATAGCGGTCAATTCGCCCTTATCACGGATTACACGGTCGTGGAACGAGCGTTGCCATTGGAAGAGGCCATCGGGATATTTCTGGTTTATCATCCGGGCGGAGAAGGTCTTGAAGCCGCGGATGATCTCGGACAAAGAGGCGGGAACGGATGATAAAGAGCGGGCGGGTTTAAAACCCGCCCCTACGTTAGGACCAGCGGCAATTTCGATGATCCCGTGGATGTGGTTGGGCATGACCGTGAATTCGTGCAGCCGGCAACAGGGATAATGACCGGGCAACGCCAGCCAGCATTCCTGGACGATGCGGCCACGTTCGTTCAAGCTTATAATATCTTCGCTGATCTTGCCTAAAATCTCTTCCTTTTCTTTTGTGCAGATGGTCACGAAATAAAATCCCGGCCGAGCGTAGTCGATGCTCGGTTTGCGGGTGGGTTTGCGCGTGCGAAGATTATTGGTCATTTCTTAACGTAGGGGCCGGTTTCAAACCGGTCCGCAGACATTTTGTTATTCTAAACGGGAGGGTTTTAAACCCTCCCCTACATAAATCCATTTCCTATGCACGGGTGAACTCGCTAAATAGTACTCGGGGTTGGATGGAATTATTTATTGAACTTCAGCCGATTATGGGGTCTAGTGGTATCATTCATTTCTCGCACCAAAAGATCGACTTTAGTGCATGGATTGCCACCAACCCCAGCTGTTTTGTGATGCTCACGGCAGCGTTCGGCATGCTCGACAGCCGTTGGAATCTTTGGAATGTATTTATCGATATCCACTTTGCTTTTTTCATAATTAGGCGACCAATTATCTTTTATCCGGCGGATAACGTTTCCACACTTAGCAAATTGCGCAGTAGTATATTCGTAGTGGAGTAAAAGCCAGAATTCGAAACATGGATTTGAAAGAGCCACATTGATTTTGTTCGATTTAGCTTTTTGAAGAGCATCATTGAGCTTAGGATTCGTATCAGCTCGCTCAGTATCGAACACCGCCCAGACCGAATCGTAAGGCACCGTGCAACCACGTCTTGCCTCTCGCCTCCGATCGTTACGCACTTTAATCGCGTAATCAACGACACTGAAAGCATCGGTACCGGCTGCTTTCATAATTTCGATATCAACCGCGTTAAGCTTGAGATGTTTGCGCAATCCTTTCAAGTAATCCGGCTCAGTCTTTTCACCTTCGGTGACAATCAGGATTTTTTTTCCTGAAGATCTGGGTACCATGGAGCGTCGCGAAAATGGATTCCGGCTTTTTGGGCGTTTTGCGCTCATTTGATTTTCAATCCTTCAGGAATAAAAGGAATGGCGCCGTAGCGCCCGGCCAAATAACCGCGTACTAAAGATTCGGCTTTGCGCGGTTTGTAATCCGTCAAAGGATAAAGATGCGTTGCGCCATTATCGTCCTTCTCCGTGAACCAAACCTGATCTCTCCGGATAATATCGGTATCCAAAAGGATCGGATTGTGGGTTGTAAATATGACCTGTGCCCCTTTCTTATTGAACTTTGAACTGAAAAGCAATTTTAAAAAGTCCGATACAAGCATAGGGTGCAGACTGGTCTCAAGCTCATCGATTAGCACAGTATAGCCGTGTTCTAAAATGTCTAACCAAGGCCCTACTAGAGAAAAAAAACGCTGCGTTCCAGCTGATTCTTCAGTGAAATCGATATTAGCATCTTTTCCGGATGCCCCGCGATGCTTGAAGCTAATTTCAAGCGTTTTGAGTCCGGCCGATTTACCGGTAATCTCCATGTCTCGAACCATTGAAGGCGGATATTTAGCTTTAATTTCTTCGGCGGTTAATTCCTTGTGTGTGACATCAGCGCCTGTGATTCCAAAATCGGCGGTTAATTCCTTGTGTGTGACATCAGCGCCTGTGATTCCAAAATCGGCAGACTTAAGCAAAGCAATAATAGCGGTAACATTTTGTTTCTGCTCCTCAATCAAGCTGGCAGTAAAACTACGGCCTAGTCGTGACTTAAGCCCGAGGTTAATAAAGGCCAACCCCTCGCTGAACCAGTTATAGATAGTTGTGAGCTGCGCATTATTGAACTGAGCACCCGTCGACACAAAAAGACTATTTGGTCGTGTTTTGTTGCATAATTCCGTATCCAATTTAAAAAATGAAGCGCTATGGTCCCAGGTATAATTATTTTTTTTTGGATCATATGTCCTTCTAAACCAGTTCTGAGCAGAGCCCTTTGGAAACGCAACAAGATATTCCTGAAAAACACGCTGTTTGTCCAAAGTGAAACCATAAACATAGCGAGTTTTTTCGATCACCACCATAACTTCAAAACGACTTGGTTTACTGAGCGATTCTTCGTCGAGACAAAATGGCTTGGTCCCCGTAGGATCATTTGGTGCGATCCGGGTAGCCGAATTTTCAACAAAATTCGCCATAAAGCGAAGCGCGGCCAAAATATTACTTTTCCCAGAAGCGTTTGGCCCATATATGGTAGCTCCTTTTAACAATTTCACCCTGGGGAGTCTAGCTAAATCCGGATGAATAAGGTTTTCAGGCAAAGAATGATCATAATTGTTTGCTACCAGAGACAAAACCTGTTCATCCTTGATGGAACGGAAATTTGTCACCTTAAATTCGATTAACATTACATTCCCCTTTTTGCTGTTTTTTTGCAATAATATGAATCTAATAATACTATAAACTCAATTTGTCAAGACTTTTTGCGTTTTTTCTGCAAAAAAAATAAATTAACTTCTTTTAGTCTTTAATTCCGCCTGCAGCTCCGCCGGTGGCGGTTCTGGGCCCCGCGGAAAGCGCTGGATCCACGATCCATCAACATTCATGTTCTGCATCTATCTTCATGTAGGGCCGGTTCGCGCCCCCTGCGGGGGGTTAAACCCGCCCGCGCATCTCAACCGCCCGCCTCTATTCCGCACCAAATACCGGGAGGGTTACAAACCCTCCCCTACATTTACTTCGTCAGTGATGCCGTTTTTAATACCATTCCCTCTTTTTCGACCGCGTACAGGTCCTCCAGCAGCAGCGAACGGGCGCTGCGCAGGGCCGAAAAGCCGAAGCGCGCCTTGACGCTGCCGATGCCGGCGGTCAGCTGCTCGTCGCGCAGCGAGAAGAAGGGCAGGATGTCGCGGCTGGCCTGCAGGTTCTCCACCTTGACGCCGACCAGGCGCAGCGGCAGGTCTTTTTTGGCCAGCAGCGAGCGCAGTAGCGGCAGGGCGCTTTGCCAGAGGTGGAAATAGGAATAGGTGGGAAAAGGCAGGGCCGCTCGCTGGCAGAAAGTGGAAAAATCGCTGAAACGGGCCTTGACCTCGACGCGGCCGGCGAACAGCTTTTCGCGCAGCAGGTGCACGGCCAGCCGGTCCAGCAGGTAGGCCAGATGCGAATAGAGCAGCCCCTGGTCGCGGATGTCCTCGGGAAAAGTGGTTTCGCGGCTAAAACTCTTGTTCAGCGGTTCGGAGCGCCCCCGCTCCATGCCGCCGCTGTCATGGCCGGCGAAGATCTTTTTCCACAGCGCCAGGTATTTTCCCTTCAGTTCGCGGCCGCGGCGCACGCCCAGGCCCTGGAGAACGAAATAGGTCTGCGGCCCGACGCCGGGGATCTTGTCCAGCGTCAGCTGCGAGATGAACTCCTCCTCATCGTGCAGCCAGAACAGGCCGCCCGGCTTGGCCGCCTCGCAGGCCAGCTTGGCGCCCAGGCGCGTGAAACCCAGGCCGGCCGATATCTTCAGTCCCGTCTCCCGTTCGGCCGCGGCCTTGATCCTGGCGGCCAGCTCGTAAACCGAGGCACACAGATAACGGCTGCCGCCCACGTCGACATAGGCCTCGTCCACCGACACCTCTTCGACCCGGGGCGAGAAGTGGCGCAGGCAGGCGAAAAACTGCCGGGAGATCCGGCTGTAGAGGTGGAAGCGGCCGCGGCGGAAAACGGCCTGCGGGCATTTTTTGGCCGCGGTGCGCAGGGCCATGCCCGAGTGCACCCCGAAGCGGCGCGCCGCATAGGAGGCGGTGCAGACCACGCCCCGCTCGTGGGCCAGGCCGCCGACGATCAGCGGCTTGCCCCGCAGCGACGGATCCAGGGTCTCTTCCACCGCCGCGAAAAAGGCGTCGATGTCCAGGTGCAGGACCGCCGGGGTTTTCACCGGTACCTGCGCAAAACACCCACCACCCGGCCCACCAGCTGGAAGGGGGCAGTGATCAGTTCGTACTCGGGATTTTCCGGGACCAGGACATAGTCGTCACGGACGCGTTTCAGCCGCTTGAGGGTAATGGAACCGTCGCCGAGGCGGGCGACCACCATCTGGCCGGGGTCGGCCTGTTCGGCGCGCTTGATCAGCACCAGATCGCCGTCCTGGATGTAGGCGTCCTTCATGCTCTGGCCCTGCACGCGGAAGGCCACGATGTCGCCCCCCTTTTCGGCCAGCCACTCGGGCAGGACCACTTCGTCGCCCAAACTTTCGAACATCTCGAGCGCCGGGCCGGCCGGCACCATGCCCACCAGCGGCACGGCCAGGTGCGCGCCAGCTACTGGTGGTTCAACGGCCAGGTCCCAGGACCGGCCTTTCTTGAGCAGCGCCCCGCGCTGGCGCAGGCGCGAGAGATAGGCGTGAATGGTCGCCGGCGAGGCCAGGCCGGTGGCGGCGGCGATCTCACGGACGGTAGGGAAATAACCATTGCGGCGGCGTAAGCCCCTGATCTTGTCCAAAATGAATTTTTGTTTTTTGGTCAGCATTTGTTCGCCATTTGTTCGCCTATTTAATAATAATATGCTTTTGCGCATTTGTCAACCAGAAAATTAGAGGTTCCTTTTTGCTCGCCTCGCCTTTAGAAGAGGGGCTGGGGGTGAGGTCAGAATGACCCTATTCCCAAGGAGGACATTGGAATTTGAAACTTGAAATTTGTTTGGGATTTAGGATTCTTTTTGTACGGGCGGTTCGCGAACCGCCCCTACTGTCCTTTATTTTACTTCTTCCAGCCGCGGGCGATGATGAAAATGCCGAAAATGATCAGCAGCGAGGGCCAAAAGAAGTGGCGGAAGAAATGACGGGCCCAACCGTAAAAAGGATCGAAAATGGGCAGGTTGTGCAGCAGGAAAACGCCGCCGATGAGGATGAGCACGATGCCCAAAAACAAGGGAACGGCGTCACTGGGGCTCTGGGAAGCCTGGACCTGAGCCGCGGCCGCTGCCGGTGCGGCTTCTTTGTTGGCGCCGACGGCCGTTTCAAACGGTTCGTAGGGAATGACGATCAGAGCGATAACATAAGCCAACAGTGCCGATCCGCCAACGAAGAACAGGGCGACCACGATCAGGCGGACAATAACCGGATCAATATTGAAATATTCGGCGATGCCGCCGCAGACACCACCGAGCATACGGTTTTTGCGACTTCTATACAGTCTTTTCATTTGACCTCCTTGGCAGGGACCATGCCCCAGATGTATAGAACGAAAAAACCGCTGCTAAAGTTCAAAAATATTTCTCAGGTTATGGGTCATAGGTTATGGGTAAGAAGACAGAGAACAGAAAACAGAAGACAGACTTGAGATCAATTTCTGACCTCTACCTTCTGTCTTCCGACATCTGTTCTTTATCCTTCCCTCTCCTTCTTTTCCACCCATCGCCCCTAGCCCCTCGCCTCTTGCCTCTAAACCATCACCCCTGACCCATTACCTCTTGCCAAATCCAGCCATTCGGTTATAATGGTATGCCCATGGAAAAAATCACTATCGCCATCTCCGCCTCATCCGAATTGCAGATCGATTTAGAGGATTTTCCTGAGCTGAGTTCGGAAAACAAACTGGTTAAAAAAAGTCTGGTGGTCGTCAAACGCTACACGCCGGGCATCCTGCGTTACCTCTCCAAACAAAAAGTCTTGGCTCACTTGCCCGCTTACCTGATCGAAATACATTCCGAAGCGGAAATTTCGGAAATGGAAGCCCGCCGCCGCCTGGCAAATTGGCTGCGGCGTAAAATGCTCAGGCGCCTGTTTTACGTCGTGATCGAACTCTTGGTCATGCCTTTGACGGCTTTCGTGGCCCTGCTGCCCGGTCCCAATGTTATTTTCTACCTGCTGTTCGTCCTTTTCTATTTCCACTTGAAAGCGTTTCTCAGTTTGCGCAAAATAAAGAGCGAAAACCTGAATATATCCCTAAGGAAAAATTGAAGACGATCTATTCGTGATGCGTGACAAGGGAAGAGAAAATTATCAAATCACAAACCCAAATTCCAATTAAATTCCCAGTTCCAGATTCCAATGTCAAAAAAGGGGACTGGGTACAAGGGATAGGGTTTAGGGTAAGAATGAACAAGAAATCACTATCGCTTTCCTTAAACTCACCCCCCGCCCCCTCTCTTGCGAAGAGAGGGGACTTTCAAAGTACTTTTTTACCCCTTCTCTTTGGGAAGAGAAGGGGTAGGGGATGAGTTGGTATTTCGATGTCATTGCGATTGTCCTATCAACTCATCAACGATTGCTCGCTTTCTTTGTTTGGGTCATTCGGTCATTGGTGCTCGGATGCTCAGAATTTGGATTTTTGAATCGAAAAGGGCGACCATCCGCCAGGCGAAACGCCGGCGGATCGCCCCTGTTTGTTTCTTCCCTTTTTCCTTCCCTCGTCACTTGTTACGCGTCACGATAGTTCGCAACTGAATCTATAGCCCCAGCTTCTTCCTGGCCTGGTCATTCAGGGTCTTAAATTCGGCTTCGATGCGCTGCTGCTCTTTCATCAGTTCCTGGGCCGCGGCCGAATTGGGATCCTCGGCCGACTGTTTGCTGTTGCCTGCTTTCAGCTTGCTGATCTGTTCCTGGATCTTGTCCAGCTTATCCTGTTCATAGCCGGGCATCTCGATGTCCACATATTTTCGGGCCAGATCTCTTTCCAGCTTGTCGTATTCGTACTGCAGGCTCTTGATCTCTTTATCATTGCTCACCACAGGCTTGACCGGTTTGACCGTGGCGTTGTACTTCTTGATCTTGGCATTGTAATCGTATTTTTCATATAGCCAGTACTTGGCGTTCTTTAGCAGGGCGGCCTGGCGGGAGGTGTTCTTTTCTTTCTGATAGAGAAGACCGGCCTCGATCTGGTAGGAGATGGCGCTGTCAAGAAACTGCTTGTCTTTCTTGGCTTTGGCCAGGTAAATGTTGCCCAGGCGTTCGGCGTTGACCGCCTTGCGGTTCTTGGCGTAGGCATCGGTGAATTCCTTGACCGCAGCGTCCAACTTGCCGGCCCCGGTCAGGCAACGGGCGTAAATCTCAAAAATCGTGTCATCGCTTTTATCGTTCTGACTGAAGGAATTGAACATGCTGATGGCTTCCTCGTACTTCTTCTGGTTGTACATCTGGCCGATCTTTTCCAGGCTGGTCAATGGCTTGGCCGGCTTCTTGGCAGCGCCGCTCAATTCATCCTTCAAAGCCTGGGCCTGCTTGGCGATATCGCCAATGCCTTTGCTCTTCGAAAATACAATTGCTTTTTCCGCCCACGTTGTCGCCTTTTCCTTGTTCTTATTTGCCCCGTAGGAACTGCCCAGGATCAGGTATACCCCGGCTTCCAGTTTGGCTTCCATGCCGCCTAGAGCCACGGCTTTCTCACCATTGCGAATGGCCTTGTCGTAATTTTTGCTGTTATAGTAGTCTACCGTCAGCCAGTAAAAGGCCAGTTTGGTGAACACGTTCTGCGCCGGGTCGGGGTAATTCTTTATGTAAGTTTCAAAAGCGCTGATCCTTTCCGGACCGCCTTTTTTCGTCAAAGCCGTGGTGTAATCGATGCCGGCGTTTTCCAGATTCTGCGACCAGGCCAACGCTCCAAGCAGCAACAAAATCAGCGCAACCACCAGTGATTTTCTCATACTATCCTCCCTTATTTATCGCACTCATTACTATATTAGACGGCAAAATCTATTTGAATGAACAGCCAAGCCAACATTTTTCTTTCCGATGAGCATGGATTTTTCGATAAAATTACACTCTGATAAATTAACATATTCCTTTGCAAAAAACAAGCATTTAGCATATTTTTTGCAAGTGTGGATGAGTTGATGGGTTGATGAGTTGATGGGGAGGAGCAAGATTTTTAACTATTGCTATTTTTCTAACACTTTATCCCTTCAACACTTAAACTGATTTTTTTCAACTTCGAACGTCGAACATCGAACTTCGAACCCCGTTCTCCTTGCCAGCCTTCCTGAAAATCACTATAATATCAACTGCTTTTCGGCAAGGAGAAGCCCCATGCATCCGGTCATCGAATGGAAAGACGGCACAGTGGTCATGCTCGATCAGCGATTGCTGCCCGGCGAAAAAAAATTCATCATTCATCGCAGCCACCTGGAAGTGGCCGGCAGCATCAAAGACATGGTTATCCGCGGCGCCCCGGCCATCGGCATCGCTGCCGCCATGGGTATCGCCCTGGGCGTGGCCGAGCTGCAGAAAGACCCTGGGCTCAACACCCCCGGTTTTTTGGAAGCCCGCTTTAAAACCATTGTAAAAGCCATTACCGCAACCCGCCCGACCGCGGTCAACCTATTCTGGGCCGCTGCGCGCATGGAAAAGATCTTCCAGGAGAATAGGCACGATTACCCTCTGCTGCGGGAAAAACTGATCGCCGCCGCCATAGCCTTGGACAAGGAAGATTACGAGGTCAACCGCCGCATCGGCCGCAATGGCCAGGAACTTTTAAAAAATGGCAACACGGTGCTCACCCACTGCAACGCCGGAGCCCTGGCCACGGCCGGCTACGGCACCGCTTTGGGGGTGGTACGAGCTGCCGTGGAGAAAGGCAAAACGATCAGGGTCATGGCCGGCGAGACCCGCCCCTACCTGCAGGGGGCGCGGCTGACCGTTTGGGAACTGCAGGAAGACGGCATCCCCGTCACTTTGATCACCGACAGCATGGCCGGCCACGTTATGAAAAAAGGCATGGTCCAGGCCGTGATCGTCGGCGCCGACCGCATCGCCGCCAACGGCGACACGGCCAACAAGATCGGCACCTATTCGCTGGCCGTCCTGGCCAGGCACCATGGCCTGCCTTTTTACGTGGCCGCCCCCCTTTCCACCATCGATGCGGATACGCCAAGCGGAGATACCATCCCTATCGAGGAGCGAGATGCGGCCGAAGTGATTAATTTCCACGGCCGGATGACAGCACGGCCGCATACTGCTGTATTTAACCCGGCTTTCGACGTAACTCCTGCCGGATTGATCACAGCCATCATCACCGAAGAAAAAGTGCTTGTCCCCGACTTCAGTCGGGCCATCGCCTCGCTGCCGGGGCTCAGGCAAAAATAGTTTTCAGCTCTTCCAGGCGGCGGGCGATCTTCACGCCGCGCACGCAGGCCGCTTTGCCCATGCTTTTTATATGAATTCGCTACGGCTATACTTTTTTTTCATACTGCCTGCTTGGTTCGAACCAAATAACCAATGCGGATTATTTTTCCTTTTTTTAAATGCAAAAACAATAGAAAAGTAAATGGGTAGAAGGGTAAATGGGTAGATGGGGAAGAAATTGGCGTACGGCATACGGAGTACGACAAACGGGGGGAAAAAGAAGTTAAAGAGTTGATGGGTTGAAGGGTTAAAGAGCTAAAAAATGAGCCGCAATAGTTCGCGCTCTTGCTCCTCCCCATCAACTCATCAACCCATCTACTCATTAACTAGTGCTATCTTTTCAACTTCGAACTATTGCTTCCTGTCTAAAAACGCTCTCATCTCCTCAGCCAATTTGTCAGCCATATCGACTGCTTTCTCCTCGGTCAGTTCCTCCCGCAGCATCTGCAGCTTCTCCAGCAGCGTGTCGACCGCATGCTGGATCCCGTCGACATCGCCGGTTGTGTCCATGCCGCTCAGCCCAGCCGAACGCTCGGCCTGGGTCAGCCGCTGCTTGGCCGCCGAAAATTCATCGGCCAGCACCTGAACCTGCTTCTGTTCATCGGAAAGATTGCCGACGACAAATTTTTGATAGGCGAAATACGCGGCCAATAGGACCAGTAGTAATATCAGCAGTTTTTTCATGTTCACGCCTCCGAATAAGCACAATTGTAAGATAAAACAGATGGATTGACAAACCGTTCAATGGCAGCGCGGGATCGGCGCCACCTGGAAGGAGGTTATTTGTACAGCTGCATCAGCAGCAGCAAAAAATAAAAAAGCAATTTTTTCATTTTCATCACTCCTCAAAGCTTCCAACTATATAGACGTTTGAAAACGAAATAGGTTGCCGGGCAGCGGGATTATATTTTTAAAAGATAGGATGAAATAGGCAGACGGTGTACGGTTTACGGCAAACGGTGGGAAAAAGAAATCGAATCGGGTTTGATGAATCAAACCCCTACCTGACTGTGTTCCCATTCTTGGTTTGGATCAATGGAATTTGGTGTTTGGGATTTGGAATTTCAGGGCGCGATGACCGCGCCCCTACCCTGCATTTGCCATGTTTTTTCTTCAACATCGAACCTCGAACGTCGAACATCGAACAGGGTTTGATGAATCAAACCCCTACCTGGCCGGGCTGATGATCTTTGAAATAAGGGGTATGTCATCCGGATCGGCGGCGGCGAAGCAGACGCGCTCGACCCCGGCCGGGATCAGGTCATAGTAGGTTTTTAACTCGGAAAACGGGATCAATTCGCTGGTCTGCCAGTCGCGCACCTGCAGCTTGACGACCAGTTTGCTACCCCAGGACTTCAGGGCTGCCTCCAGCATGAGGCGGAAATAGATGCGGTTGTCCCCTTCCCCCAGTTTCATTTCCGCTTTCAACTGGCGGTGATAAGCCATCAGGTAGAAAAGATCGACCCCGGTCGTGTTCATCGCCTGAGCGTCGAAAGCGTACCAGGAGCGGGCCCACTCTGGGGTCAAAGGCGCTTCGTAATGGACATTCAGGCCGATCTGGATGGCAGGATTCGCTTGGTGGCAAGCGGCTACGAGCTTTGACAACGTTTCTGCCACCCGCCTGGCCTTCAGGTCTTCCCAGGCCCGGTTGTGGGGCGATCCCTTGGTCAGCATGCGCTTCGGGTCGGCCGCCAGGCCGCTGGCGTTGATGAAACTGGCCTTGCCCCAGTTGGAAAATCCTTCGCCGCGCAGCAGGGTCAGGTCGTCCTGGACCAGGATGCCCTTGATCTGCTGGCGTGCCAGTTGGCTGAACAGGCGGATGATGAGCTCCAGGGCTTTGGGATTAAAAAGGTCGAGTTTGGAAATCGGACGCGCCCCACTCGGGGTCCACTCACGATCCAGAAGCATGGTATCGTCCAACCAGGCGAACTTGCGCGTCCCCATCCAGGCCCAGAGCGGAACCGGACCGGGTGCAAACTCCCGTGTCCATTGGTCCAGAGCCGGACGTACCACAGGGAAGTGGCCGTTGTTGAAATAAAGACCGCCTTTCCTTTCATCGTCGCTGAATACGCGCAGGATGGCTTTGGACAGGCTGGATCTTTCAAGCTGTGACGGGGCGGGAACGACCATGTAATCGTTGCGGCGCAGCTGGATCTCGTGCCGGCGCCCGGCAGCCGGGCCCGCCGCCGGGGCCAGCGCCAGGGAGAGAAAAAGGATAGAACTAATGAGCCAGGTTCCAGTCATCGGAGGAATATTTTTCCCTGAGCGTGGCCACGCGGTCCAGGTCCTCAGGGCTGAATGCAAACTGGACCAAATCAGCCTTGACGAAATCCCGGAAACCACAAACCAACGCGTTTTTCAACTCATCAGGACCGCACGGGGAAATGTCCCCCCAGGTGGTCATGCTCTTTTTCAGCATGGCGGCGGCAAAATTTGCCCCGCCGGCATACAAGTCATAGTCCATGGACAGGGGGATGGAGCCATGCTGCAGTAGCGCCACTTTATCACGTTTTTGAGCCGACCCCACTATTTTTTTCCCCTGGACCTCGATCTCATGGGGGGTGGAAAAGGAAAAACAGGGATTGTGGCTGCGTGAAAGTTCGGCGGCACTGCCCTTGGAGAGGGTGGCGTTTACTCCCAGGGAACGGATAGCTTGCACCAATACCCGGGAGATCAACATATAGGACTGGTGCAGGTCGTGCTCCTTGAAAAACAGGTCCTCGGATGAAGCCACGGCGTAAGTGATCTCAACGTTGTGGAGCACGGCTTTGCCGCCGGTCAGGCGCCGGACATATTCACAACCTTGGCGGCGGATGAATTCGAGATCCAGAGTGTGTTTTACCTTCTGCGAGACGCCGATGGAAAAGGTTGGTTTTTCCCAGTCGTAAAGTCGCAAAAAACCGCATTTTTTTTCATGGCAAAGGTTGAACAGGGCTTCATCCCGGGCCATGTTTTCGGCGGCCGAGAGCGGTTCGGGCTCTAGCAGCAGGAACCAGGCCGGCATTATTTGCGCGGCGGTTTATGGGGATTGTCGTTCTCGTTGCCTGCGGGCGGTTGCTGGATGTCCGCCTGTTTTTCTTCTTTGGCACTGTTCTTGTCGTCGCGAGGGTGCATCTCGATACTGCCCTCGAAAAAGCCCGTGTCGGCGATCACCACCCGCGGCGACTGGATGTTGCCGTGCAGGGTGCCGGCTGGAACGATCTCCACCCTCTGGCTGCCCTTGACATTGCCGGTCACCTTGCCCTTGATAACCACTTCCCTAGCTTCGATATCGGCCTCCACGATGCCTTCACGGCCGATGATCAGCCGGCTTTTGACCGAGATCTTGCCCTGGATCCTGCCTTCGATGAGAATCTCGTCATCGGAAAATATTTCGCCTTTGATCAACAGGGTCTTGCCGACAACGGAAGATTGGCTGCCGGCTGTTGCAGCCGGAAGCGGAGTCACCGGGAACGGGTTTTTTTTCTGGCTGAATACTGCCATGGGTTCTCCTTGGGATCAGTCCCTTAATTTTAAAAAGCGGGCAACGGGATTTGAACCCGCAACACCAAGCTTGGGAAGCTTGTACTCTACCATTGAGCTATGCCCGCTTTCAAATTATGCTTTCTTAGCTTTTTTTTCTTTCTTCTTCTTTGCCTTGGCAACAAACTGGAAATCGACGAATTCGATGATCGCGGTTTCGGCACCGTCGCCCTTGCGGAAGTCAGCGCGGATGATGCGCGTATAACCGCCCTGACGATCCATAAAACGCGGGGCCACTTCATCGAACAGCTTCTGCACCGTCTGGCGTTTAAAAAAGTAAGCCAAGGCCCGGCGCTTATCGGCCAGCGTACCTGCCTTGCCCAGGCCGATCATCTTTTCCACGATGGGCTGAACCGCCTTGGCTTTGGTCAGAGTAGTGGTCACACGGTTCTTTTCGACCACACTGGCGGTCAGATTGCGCAGCAGGGCGCGGCGGTGGGCCGGGCTGCGCCGCAGCTTGTATCCGTCCTTGGCATGTTTCATGGTACTAGTCCTCCATAACCTCGATGTTGTTTTCTTTTTTCAGGTATCTTTCCTTGTATTCCAAGCGCAGCGATTCGGGAAGCCTCTGGCCCAGTCCCAGATCGTATTCGATCAGCTTGCTGATGATCTCCTCCAGGGATTTCTTACCGAAATTCTTGGAGTTGAGCAGCTCGTGCTCGCTTTTTTCCACCAGCTCAAAAATATAATCCACGCCCAGGCGCTTCAGACATTTCAAAGCGCGTACCGAAAGCCCCATGGATTCCACGGTTTTTTCCAGGTATTCGGTCTTGCTTTCGATGTTGATCCCGGATTCGGGTTCGCTCCCGGCCTTAAGCTTGTCCTTGTCCTGGTAATCGATAAAAACCACAAGGTGGTCGCGCAGGATTTTTCCGGCCCGGGCCAGAGTGTCCTTGGGGGAAACGCTGCCGTTGGTCCAGACCTCGATGACCAGTTTTTCATAATCCGTAGTCTTGCCCACGCGCGAGGGCGTGATGGTGTAATTGACCTTTTCCACCGGGTTAAAATTTGCGTCAACCGGGATGTAATCCACGCTCAGGGTCTCATCGAAATTTTGATCGGAGAGTTTGAAACCGATGCCGCGCTTGACGATCATTTCGGCCTGGAACTTGGCGCCGTCTTCCATATAGGCCAGGTGAATGTTTTTATCAAGAATCTCCACGGCGTTATCGGTAATGATATCGCCGGAGAGGATCTCCCCCGGGCCGGTCTTGTTAATGCGTAATACCTGGGTTTCGTCACCGTTCATCTTAAGAGGAACGGTCTTCATATTCAAAATGATGTTCAACACATCTTCATAAATTCCCGGGATGATGGAAAATTCATGCAGAACCCCATCGATGCGGATGGCGGTTATGGCTGCGCCCTCGATCAAGGAGAGCAGCACCCGGCGCAGGCCGATGCCGATGGTCATGCCGTAACCCCGTTCGAAAGGTTCGGCCGTGAAACGGCCGTAATTCGGGGTTAACTCCTCAATATCCAACTTCCGGGGTCGCTGGTATTTAAAATTCATAATTCCCTCCTTATTTCGAATACAACTCAACGATGAGGCGTTCTTCGATCTCCTTCAGGGAAATGTCATCGCGGTTGGGTAGGGCGTTGATCTTGCCGGTAAAATTGGCGCTGTCCAGGATCACCCAGCCCGGCACTTCGACCAGCCCCTTAACGTCCTCCAGCATGGCCTTCACGTTTTCGGCAGCACGCTTCTTTTCGCGGAATGAGATCTCATCATTCAAAGCGACGCTATAGGAAGGAATGCTGACCTTTTTGCCGTTCACGGCAAAAAAACCGTGGCGGATCATCTGCCGGGCATGGTTGCGCGAATAGGCGAAGTTCAGCCGGTAGACCACATTGTCCAGGCGCAACTCGAGGGTTTTAAGCAGGCTCTCGCCCGTGATGCCCTTTTTCTGAGCGGAAGCGGTGAAAACGTTGCGGAACTGTTTCTCGCCTACGCCGTAAAATCTTTTCACCTTCTGCTTCTCGCGCAATTGATTCTTATAATGGGACTTGCGGAAATTAACCCGCGACCCCTTCATGCCGGGAGGATAATTCTTTTTTTCCACCGCGCATTTATCACTCAGGCAGCGTTTGCCTTTCAAAAACAGTTTTTTGCCTTCGGTTCGGCACAAACGACATAAAGATCCTGTATATTTTCCCACTTTTTCTCCTCCTTAGACGCGTCTCTTTTTCGGCGGCCGGCAACCATTATGGGGGATCGGAGTGACGTCTTTAATGGACCGCACCTGCATCGGCGTGCCGCCGATGGAACGGATGGCGCTTTCGCGGCCGGCACCCGGTCCCTTGACCCGGACGTCCAATGTACGCACACCGAAATTTTCGGCATCCTTGAGCGCTTTTTCGGCGGCCAGTTGGGCCGCGAAAGGGGTGGATTTCCTTGAGCCCTTGAAGCCGACCATGCCGCCCGAAGCCCAGGTCAACACCTTGCCCTCGGTATCGGTAATGGTGATGATGGTATTGTTGAAAGTCGAATGGATGAACATGATCCCGTGCGAAATGATCTTCCTGTCTTTTTTTTTGGTCTTGCTGCTGCTTTTTCTTTGAGCCATCGGCTTCCTCCCTTATTTCTTCTTCTTGATCATCGAGCCGCGCGGACCTTTGCGCGTCCTGGCGTTGGTTTTGGTCCTCTGGCCCCTGACCGGCAGGCCCTTCTTGTGCCTGCGCCCGCGGTAGCAGTTAATGTCCATCATACGCTTGATATCGGTGTTGATCTTCTTCTTCAGATCACCTTCGACCATCTCATCCGATTCAATATGCTTGCGGATCCGAATCAGCTCTTCAGCGGTCAGATCCTTGATTTTCTTGTTCAAATCAACCTTGACTCTATCCAAGATCGTCTTGGATTTTTGACGGCCGATGCCATAGATGTAAGTCAAACCGACTTCCACTCGTTTGTGATTGGGAATTTCAATTCCGGCGATTCTAGCCACTTTGCCTCCTTATCCTTGCCTTTGCTTATGCTTGGGATCTTTGCAGATCACCCGCACCACGCCTTTGCGCTTGATAACCTTGCATTTATTGCAAATTTTCTTGACAGATGCTCTTACTTTCATCTGTGCCTCCTATTTAAATCTATAGATTATTCTGCCCCTGGTGATATCATAGGGCGATATTTCCAGGAGTATCTTGTCTCCGGGCAGAATGCGGATGTTGTTCTTGCGCATCTTGCCCGACGGGTGAGCTGTGATGCGGTGGTGGGATGTGTCCAATTCCACCAGGAACATGGCGTTGGGCAGCGATTCCAGAATCACGCCCTTGACCTCGATGACATCTTTTTCTTTGTTGGCCATCAACACCTCGTTAGGATTTCGGCGCCGTTTTCGGTTAGGGCTACCGTATGCTCGTAATGGGCGGAAAGACTGCCGTCGCAGGTAACCACCGTCCAGTCATCATCCAGGGTACGCACTTCATATGAACCGGCATTGATCATGGGTTCGATGGCCAGGGTCATGCGGCTTTTCAGTTTGGCGCCGCTCCGGCCGTCGTAATAATTCAGAATCTGCGGATCCTCGTGCAGGCTGCGGCCGATGCCGTGGCCTGACAGGTCGCGCACCACTTGAAATCCCCGGGCCCGCACGCAGCCATCAATGGCCTTGGCGATGTCACCCAGATGATTTCCGGAACGGGCCTGTTCGATACCCAACTGCAGGGCATTCTGGCAGGTATCCAGCAGGTCGCGCGCTTTTGAGGAAATGCTGCCCACGGGGTAGGTATAGGCGCCGTCGCCATAATAGCCCTCATAGATGACGCCGACGTCCACGCCGATGATATCGCCTTCCTGCAGGATACGCTGCACAGAAGGGATGCCATGCACCACTTCCTGGTTGATGGACGTGCACAGGGTGGCCGGGAAAGGATTCGCACCGCTCCTGCCCCCGTAGCCCTTGAAGCCGGGTTTGCCCTTCAGGCCAAGGATTCGCTGTTCCGCCCAAGTGTCTAGTTCCAGGGTAGTAACGCCGGGTGTGATCATTTCCGCCAGCTCGTCCAGGACCAAGGCCACGATGCGATTGGCTGTACGCATCAGAGTTAGTTCCCGGTCCGTTTTTAGCATGATCATGCGATCAACCCTTTGATTTTTTCATAGACCGCAGCGGCCGCCCCGCCGCCATCAACACGCTCAAGCACATTTTTACAGCCGTAATACTCGATCACCGGCATGGTGCGTTCGGCATACACGCGGAAGCGCTGCCGCACCGCTTCCTCGTTGTCGTCAGCGCGCCTGGCGACGCGGCCGCGGCAGAGGTCGCAAGTCCCATCTTTTTTGGGCGGCTTGCTGATCAGGTTGTAGATGGCGCCGCAATCACTGCAGGTCAATCGCGAAAGCAAGCGTTCGACAGCTTCGATTTCCGAAACTTCGATAAAAATAGCTTTTTCGCTCTCGCTGGCGATATGCGAAAGGGCTTCAGCCTGGGCCAGGGTGCGCGGATAGCCGTCCATAACGTAGCCGTCATCCAGGTCGCCGCGTTCAAGGCGCCGGCGCACCAATTCGATCACCAGTTCGTCCGGGACCAGCCCACCGGACTCCATGAAGCTTTTTGCCTGGCGGCCGTCAGCGCTGTCCTGCTGGATGGCGCTGCGCAGAATGTCGCCGGTGGAAATTTTGGTATAGTTGAAATCACGCTGGATGAGATCACCCATGGTTCCCTTGCCAGAGCCGGGCGCGCCGAACAGGATCAAACGCTTCATCCGCGCCGTCCCTTTATCCGACCCTTGCGCGAAAAGGAATCATATTTGCGCATGGTCAGCTGCGCTTCGATCTGCTGCACGGTATCCATGGCCACGCCGACCACGATCAGGATCGAAGTACCTCCAAAATAAAATTTCACATTGAAACCCTCGTAGAACCAGCGCGGCATATTGGCTTCCAGGAAATCGCCGACAAAGGGCAGGGCCCCGACCTTGAAGCCGGTCATCAAAAATTCCGGCAGCAGAGCCACCAAAGCCAGGTAAATGGCACCGATGAAAGTCAGCTTGGAAAGCACGCTGTCGATGTAGTCGGCGGTGTTCTTGCCGGCACGGATGCCCGGGATGAAACCGCCGTACTTCTGCAGGTTGTTGGAAACGTCCTGGGGATTGAAAATAATGGAAATATAAAAATAGGTAAAAAATATGATTGAGGTGATGTAGAGCAGGTTGTACAAAGGCATGCCCCAGGTCAGCTGCGTCGTGATTTTTTGGGCGATGGGGTGTTTGATGAACTGCAGGATGGTAGCCGGGAAGGTAATGACCGAGGAAGCGAAAATGATGGGGATGACGCCGCCGGTGTTGACCTTCAAGGGCAGGAAGGTGCTTTGGCCGCCCATCATCTTGCGGCCCTGAATGCGTTTGGCATAGGTGATGGGAATGCGTCGCTGGCCCATTTCCACGTAACAGATGAAGGCGATGACCGCCACTACCATGGTCAGGATGAAGATCAGTTTCAGGGGGCTCATATCGCCCGTTTGCAGTCCTTCCATGGTGCTGGCTACGCCCGGTACCAAGCCGACCACGATACCGGCGAAGATGATCAGCGAAATACCGTTGCCGATTCCCCTTTCCGATATCTGCTCGCCCAGCCACATGATGAACATGGTGCCGGTGGTCAGGGTCAGTATGGTCAGCAGGCGGAAGCCCCAGCCCGGGTTGAGCACGACCGGAATGCCGTTGGGGTTCATCCTCTCCAGGCCGATGGCGATGCCGGCGCCCTGGACCAGGCAGATGAGGACAGTACCGTAGCGGGTGTATTGGGTGATCTTCTTCTTGCCCAATTCGCCTTCCTTGGCGATGCGCTCCAGGTAGGGCCAGACCACCTGCAATAACTGCAGGATGATGGAGGCGCTGATGTAGGGCATGACGCCCAGGGCAAAAATGGTCATTCTGGAAATGTTCTGTCCGGAGAACATGTCGATGAACCCGAAGAAGGTGCCTTTCAGCGCGTCAAAAAATTGTTTCAGGGCTTCCGAATTCAGGCCGGGGGTCACGATCTGCGAACCCATGCGGTAAACGGCCAGCAGCAGCAAGGTGAAGATCACCCTTCTGCGCAATTCGGGAATAGCGAAAATATTTCTGATGAATCTGATCAATTTTCTTCTCCTTGGCTGACAATGGCCTGGCCGCCGGCTTTCTTGATCTTGTTCAGAGCGGCCTGGGAAAATTGATGAGCTTGGATCTTTATTTTGTGGGTGAGCTTGCCGTCAGCCAGCACCTTGATGCCGGCACCTCTTTTGCGTGCCAGGTTCTTATCGAAGTAATCTTGGATCTTGATCTCAGCCAGGCCGAGTTTGTCCAGATCTCCCAGGTTGACGATATTGAACTGCTTCTTGAAGATGTTGGTAAAGCCGCGCTTGGGCAGGCGGCGTATCAGGGGCATCTGGCCGCCTTCAAAACCGCGACTGTGCGCGTAACCGGAGCGCGCCTTCTGGCCGTTGCTGCCGCGGCCGGCAGTGACGCCGTTTCCGGAGCCGGGGCCGCGCCCCACTCTTTTGCGTTTCCTGACTGCGCCCTTAGCTGGCTTTAAATTACTTAGACTGATCATTGCCGACCTCCTCGACCTGGAGCATGAATTCGATTTTGCGGATCATGCCGAGAATTTCCGGTCTCTTTTCGCGGATGACCTCCGAGTTGATCTTGCGTAGGCCTAGCCCCTTGACCGTGGCCTGCTGCCGGTCAGAACGGCCGATGAGGCTTTTGACCAGCTTTATCTTGATCTTGGGATATGCGGTCTTCTTTTTTACTGCCATGATTCCTCCTTGGTCTTGCCTCTCTTGCTGGCAAAGGATTCGGGACTCAGCAGTTTCTGCAAGCCGTTCATGGTGGCCCGGGCCACGGTGATCGAATTCTTGCTGTGCAGGATCTTGGTCAGGATGTTTTTTACCCCGGCCAGTTCCATGATCACCCGCACCGAACCTCCGGCAATGACGCCGGTGCCGAGCGAAGCCGGGCGCATGACCACCCGGGAACCGCCGAAGACACCGATCTTGAAATATGGGATGGTCTCATTAACGATCGGCACCTGGATCAGGTTCTTCTTGGCGTCGGCCACGGCTTTCTTAATGGCCAGAGGCACTTCGCGCGCCTTGCCTTTGCCCATTCCCACCTGGCCGTTCTTGTCACCGACAACCACAGCGGCGGAAAATCTGAGGTTTTTCCCGCCCTTGACGACTTTGGTGACGCGGCGGATGGAGATCACTTCTTCCTGAAACAATTCATTGCTATCCATGTAATGCTGCACGTTGCCTCTCCTTAAAAACGGATTCCCTTTTCCCGGGCGGCGTCGGTGAAGATCTTGACGCGGCCGGCAAAAGCGTAAACATTGCGGTCAAAAACGACCGCTTCGATCTTTTTTTCCTTTAACCTTTCGGCGATGGTTTCGCCCAGCAGCTTGGCTGCTTCCTTGTTCTTGGCGCTCTTCAGCTTGGTTTTCAGGTCTTTCTCCAGCGTGGAAGCCGTGAGCAACACCTGGTGGCTGGCGTCATCGATCACCTGGGTGTACAGGTACTTGTTGCTTTTGACCATGATCATACGCGGCCTTTCCTGGGTGCCACGCAACGTCGCTTTCAGTGCCCTGCGTAGCCTCTGCCGCTTGATCTTCTTGATGATGTATTTGGCTGTAATCATTTTATACTCCCGCCGCCTTTCTGGCTTTCTGCCGAAGCACCTGGCCCTGCAGGCGTATGCCCTTCAATTTATACGGTTCCACAGGCCTGACGGCCTGGATGTTGGCACAGGTCTGCCCCAACAACTGCTTATCATGGGAAAACAAGGTGAAGTTGCCCGGGTTTTCCTGGGTGGCCGAAACACCGTCCGGCAGCTTGAAGTCAACCGGATGGGAATGACCGACCTGCAGGTTGATCACATTGCCTTTGACCGCGGAGCGCCAGCCCTTGCCAACGATCTCGATCTTGCGGGAATATCCCGTGCTCACGCCGACCACGGCGTTGCGCACAAGACTCCAGACCAATCCCTGCAGCGGTTTGCAGCTGTCATCACGGCGCTTGACATGGACGTCGCTGCCCTCGACTTTCACTTCGATGCCGTTGGGGATGGTCACGGCCAATTCGCCTTTGGGTCCCTTGACCTTGACCAGCGTCCCTCCCACGGTAACGGCCACACCGGCTCCACACACAACGGGTTTGGATGCTAAACGCGACATGCTTCCTCCTACCAGACGTACAGGAGAACTTCGCCACCGATATTGCGCTTTTTGCACTCTTTGCCGGTGACGATCCCTTGAGAAGTAGAAATGACTGCCACGCCCAGGCCGTCAAGCACCTTGGGGATGCTGTCCGCTTCGGTGTAGACGCGGCGTCCGGGCTTGGATATCCTCTTCAGTCCTTCGATGACATTCTGCTTCTTGCTACTGTATTTCAATTCTACGAAAAGCTGGGCTGGCATTTTGGTCTTGTCAACCCGGAAATTGGATATGTATCCTTCTTCCTTTAAAATTTTGGCAATGTCCAGCTTGATGGTTGACAGGGGAATCACTACATCTTTTTTTTCAGCCATGATGGAGTTCCTCACTCTGGTCAACATATCGGCGATTGGGTCTGTATGCGCCATTTTATCTCCTTACCAGGATGCCTTGGTCACACCCGGGATTTCACCTTTCAACGATAATTCGCGAAAACACAGACGGCACAGTTCGAATTTGCGGTAGACCGCCCGCGGCCTGCCGCACAGCCGGCAGCGTGTCCGGTAGCGGATTTTATACTTTTTCTTTTTTAACTCTCTGACTTCGGATGATAGTTTTGCCACCTTTTCCTCCTTTTATCTGAAAGGCACGCCGAGCCGGGTAAGCAGGGCCATGCTGTCCTGATTGGTCTTGGCTGAAGTGACGAAGGTGATGGACATGCCCTTGGGCTTATCCACCTTGCTGTAATTGATCTCCGGGAACACCAGTTGGTCCTTCGTGGCGATGGTGTAGTTGCCCTTGCCGTCGAAGGACTTTTTGGACATGCCGCGAAAATCCTTCATGCGCGGGATGACGATGGAGACGAAGCGGTCCATGAAATCGTACATCCGTTCCCCACGCAGAGTGACCGTGGCCGCTACCGGCTGGCCGGCGCGCAAACGGAACGAGGCGATCGATTTCTTGGCTCGGCGCAGCGAGGGCTTCTGGCCGCTGATAATGGCCAGTTCCTCCATGACCTTGTCCAGGACCTTGATGTTCTGGGTGGCTTCGCCCACGCCGGAGTTGATCACGATCTTTTCCAGTTTCGGGACCATCATCACGTTGGGGAAGTTCAGCTCCTTCATCAGGGCCGCGCTGATTTCCTTGTTGTATCTTTCATGCAGTCGGTTCATGTTTCGCTCCTAATCAAGCACGACGCCGCATTTTTTGCAGACTCGCTGTTTGCCGGTGTCACTGACCTTGTAGCCGATGCGTACGCCCTGCTCACACTCCTTGCAGTAGTACATTACTTTTTCGATGGGGATGGCCCCTTCCCTCTCCACGATGCCGCCTTTGATGTTCTTCTGGGGATTGGGTCGGACATATTCCTTAATGATATGGATCTTCTCGACCACCACCCGGTTTTTTTCCGAGACAATGCGCAGTATCTTTCCGGTCTTCTTTTTGTCCTGGCGGCGGCCGCTTTTGACGATCACCGGATCGTTTTTCTTCAACTTGAATTTCTGCATTTAAATCACCTCAGGTGCCAAGGAAACGATCTTCATGAATTTCTTTTCCCGCAATTCCCTGGCCACCGGCCCGAACACGCGGGTTCCCACCGGTTCGTTGGCCTTGTCGATGATCACGGCGGCATTGTCGGAAAAACGGATGTAGGATCCGTCCTTGCGGCGGCTTTCCTTGCGGGTGCGGACGATGACCGCCCGGATCACGTCGCCCTTCTTGATCTTGGCATTGGGTTCGGCCAGCTTGACCGAGCCGACGAACACGTCGCCGATCTTGGCGATCTTGCCCACATCACCGCCCAGGGCCCGGATGAACATGACTTCCTTGGCTCCGGAGTTGTCGGCGACTTTCAGCCTGGTTTGCATTTGTATCATTTGGGCACCTCGACTTTCTGGGTCACCGGCTTCACCGTGATGACCAGCCAGCACTTTCTCTTGCTGATGGGGCGGACCGATTTTATGGTCACGATGTCACCCGGCTTGCACTTTTTCTCTTCATCGTGGGCCAGAAAGACCGTTTTTTTCTTGATAATCTTCCGGTATTCCTTATGCTGGACGACCCTTTCCACGCTGACCGAGACGGTTTTGTCGGCCTTGGCCTTCACCACCACGCCCTGCAGCGTGCGTTCCACTTTAGCTTTTTTTTGCGTTTTTTCCATTTTGCGACCTCATTTCCGTCAGTATCGTCATTAACTTGGCAATGTCTCTTTTGGTTTGTCTGATCTTATAGGGACTTTCCGCTTGTCCCAGCGTCTTCTGAAATTTCTGTTTGAAAAGCTTGTCCTTCAATTCCACAAGCTTGCTGCCGATCTCATTGACCGCCATGGTCCTGATGTCTTTGGTCTTCATAGCCCCGCTCCTATCTGCGCTCTCGAGATGAACCGGGTCTTGATGGGCAGCTTTCTCTGCGCGAGCTTCATGGCTTCACGGGCCAGAGGTTCGCTGACTCCTTCCAGTTCGTACAGGACGCGGCCTCTCTTGATGACGTCGACCCAGAATTCGGGATCACCTTTGCCCTTGCCCATGCGGACTTCGACCGGTTTCTTGGTTACGGGCTTGAAGGGGAACACCCGCACCCATAATTTGCCGCTTCTCTTAATGAAGCGGTTGATGGCAACGCGGCCGGCTTCGATCTGCCGGGCCGTGATCCAGTCATTTTCCAACGACTGCAGCCCGAAATCGCCGAATTCCAGTGTATTTCCCTTGGTGGCAATGCCCCGGCGTTTGCCCCGGAAAACTTTCCGATGCTTGACTTTCGCTGGCATTAACATGGCTCATTCTCCTTTTTCTTCGATTTCAATTTCCTGCTTGCGGTAGCGTTCCTTTTCCTTGTCGCCGATATAAACCCAGACCTTGATGCCGATCTGGCCGTAGTCGGTGAAGGCCTCGGTAAATCCGTAGTCGATGTCGGCCCGCAACGTCTGCAGGGGCAGCTTGCCGACCAGGTACCATTCGGCGCGGGCGATCTCGGCTCCGCCCAAGCGGCCTGAGAGCCGGATCTTGACCCCGGTAGCCCCAGCCCGCAGGGTGGAATCGACTACCTTGCGCATGGCGCGGCGGTAGGAAATGCGGCGTTGGATCTGGAAGGACACGCCTTCGGCGATCAGCTGTGCGACCAGTTCCGGGTTGCGGATCTCAATGACGTCGACCAGGATCTTGTCCAGGGTCTTCTTGGTGATGCCGGAAATGAATTTCTTCAGTTCCTGGACACCGGAACCGCCTTTGCCGATCAGGATGCCCGGCCGGGCGGTGTTGATCTGCACGCGGATGGTGTCGGCGATTCTCTTGACTTCGATCGAGGCGATGCCGGCATGCTTGTATTTGCTCTTGACCATCTTGCGGATCTGGATATCGCTGTGGAACTGATCGATGTAATGCTGGCCCTTGCCGTACCATAGAGAAAGCCAGCTCTTGTTGAATCCTAAACGAAAGCCGAACGGATGTGTTTTCTGTCCCATTATTTCCCCTTCCTTTCACCTAAATACAAACTGATGTGCGCATAGTGCTTCAAGATCTTCATGGCCCTACCCCGCGGCGCCGGCCGGAAGCGCTTTAAGTACGGCGCTTGTCCGACATGGGTCTTGGCGATGTAAAGATTGTCGACGTCGATGTTGGGAAACTTGACCTGGGCGTTGGCGATGGCCGAACGCAGGATATCCATTACCATGCCGGCCGCCTTCTTGCGCCGGGAGAATTTCAGGATGGTCAAGGCTTCGCCCGCGTCCTTGCCCTTGATCAGGTTGACGATCAATTGGCTTTTCTGGGCGGATATTTTCAAATATTTTCCTTTGGCCACAGCAATTTCACTCATGAGAGACCTCCTACACCTTAGCCTTGCTGTCTTTGGACGTGTGTCCGCGATAGGTCCGGGTTTCGGCGAATTCGCCCAGTTTCAGGCCCACCATGTTCTCGGTGATGTAAACGGGAATGAACTTTCTGCCGTTGTGGACCGCCATGGTCATGCCCACCATCTCCGGGATCACGGTCGAACGCCGGTACCAGGTCTTGATAACCTCTTTGCGGCCGGAATTTTTGGTTTCCACGACCTTCCTCAGCAATTTTTCGTCAATATAAACACCTTTTTTTATGGATCGGCTCATTTAATTACTTTCTCCTTTTGACAATGAATTTCGTGGTGCGCTTGTTGCGACGGGTCTTGTAGCCTTTGGTCGGCTTGCCCCAGGGGGTCACCGGATGCCGTCCACCCTTGGTCTTGCCCTCTCCACCGCCCATGGGGTGATCGATCGGGTTCATAACTGTGCCGCGCACGTGCGGGCGCCAGCCCAGCCAGCGGTTGCGTCCCGCTTTGCCGATCTTGATATTGGCCCGCTCGACATTGCCCAGTTGGCCGACGGTCGCCCGGCAATTGATGTGGATCTTGCGCAATTCCCCCGACGGCAGTTTCAAAAGCGAGTATTCGCTTTCCTTGGCCATCAGAGTGGCGTAGGCGCCGGCAGTGCGGGCGAGCTGGCCACCACGGCCCATGCTCATTTCCACGTTGTGGATAGTGGTACCCACGGGAATGTTCTTGATCAGCAAGGCGTTGCCTGGGAGAATTTCAGTTTCGCCGTTGGTCGACAACACAGGGTCGCCCACTTTGACGCCAAGGGGAGCCAAGATATAACGCCGGTCCCCGTCCTGGTATTTGACCAGGGCAATGCGCGGCGTGCGGTTGGGATCATATTCAATGGTCTCGATGACGCCGGGAATTTCCAGCTTGTCGCGGCGGAAATCGATGATGCGGTATTTGCGCTTGTGACCGCCGCCATGGTGGCGGACGGCGATGCGCCCCATATTGTTTCGGCCGCCGCTCTTGTGCAGGGAGACCAGCAGTTTGCGGTAGGGTTTGTCGGTAGTCAGCTCCTCAAAAGTAAATCCGGCCCGACCGCGTAAACCCGGCGTGATCGGATTGAATGTTTTGATGCCCATTAGATCACCTCGATGTATTCGATCATCTTGACATCGGGGCTCAGCTTGACGTAGGCTTTTTTCCAGTCAGCCCGGCGTCCGACATAGCGCCCGTGCCTTTTTTCCTTGCCCTGGAAGTTGAGAATGCGCACCCACTCCACTTTGGTTTTGAAAAGCTCTTCTACGGCTTTTTTGACCATGATCTTATTGGCGTCGCGATGGACCTTGAAGCAAAGCAACCGCTGCTTGTCCTTCAGGGCTGTAGACTTTTCGGTTACCAGCGGCGCCAGGATCATTTCCGCATATTCCAGCTTCATTTGAGCACCTCCATCAGCTTCTTCACCACGTCGACCGAAAGCATGATGTAATTGTATTTGAGCGAATCATAAATGTTCATTTCACCCACGTCGATGGCCTTGATGTGGGGGATGTTGCGCGTGGACAGCATCAGGTCGTTGTTGTCGCGCTTGTCGATGATCAGCAGCTTGTCGAAACTGAAGCGGCTCAGTACCTTGATCGTGTCCTTGGTTTTGCCCGAATCCAGCTTCAATTCGTCGAGGATAAAAAGACGGTCGTTGCGGATCTTGTCGGAGAGGACCGATTTGATGGCGTTACGCCGGGCTTTTTTGGGCATGGCATAGGAGTAATCGCGGGGCTTGGGCCCGAAACTGATGCCGCCTTTCCGCCACAGCGGGCTGCGCACACCGCCCGTGCGGGCGCGGCCGGTGCCTTTCTGCTTCCACAGCTTCTTGCCGCTGCCTGCAACCTCGGACCTGGTCTTGGTGCAAGCCGTGCCCTGGCGCTGGTTGGCGTTGAAATTCTTGACCGCTTCGTATATAAGGTGCTCTTTCAGAGGATAATCGAAGATGGCTTCGGGAAGTTCCAGCTCGCTGACCTCTTTATTCTTAATGTTTCTAACTTTCACCTTGACCATGCCTTATCTCCTTTTGAAGGAATTTTTCAGAACATAGATATAGTTCCCGTTGAAGCCGGGAACGGCACCCCGGACCAGGAGCAAATTCCTTTCCTTGTCGATCTTGACTATCTGCAGGCCCATGACGGTTTTTTGCTTGCCACCCATGCGCCCGGGCATGCCCTTGCCCTTGATGACTTCGCCCGGATAGGTAGTGCTGCCGGAAGAGCCCATCTGCCGGTGGAACATGGAGCCGTGGGTAGCGCGGCCGCCGGCATAGCCATAGCGGCGGACGACGCCCTGAAACCCCTTGCCCTTGGTCGTGCCGCGCACATTTACGATCTCGTTTTCGCTGAAAATGTCCACACCGATGGTGTCGCCGACGCCGGGTTCGTCCTCGGCCATTAAAAATTCATGCAGCCGACGCGTGGGCGGCACCTTCGCTTTTTCAAAATGCCCCTTCTGCGGCTTGGTCACATGCTTAACCGGTTTGGGCTCAACAAACCCCAATTGGGCTTTCGCTCTCTGCTTGGCGATGTTTTTTTTCTGCACGACCAGGCAGGGACCGGCCTGGATCATGGTTACCGGGATCACCCGGCCGTCATCAGTAAATATCTGCGTCATGCCGATCTTTTTGCCAATTATTCCCTGTATCATCTTTTCACCTTCTTGTTTAGTTGGATTTCACCTCAACCTCAACTCCGGCAGGCAAATCCATTTTTTTTAGTTCGGAAATCGTATCGTCATTGTGCTCGCGGATCTCGATCAGGCGGGCGTGCGAACGACGTTCGAAATGTTCGCGTGACTTTTTGTCGGCGTGCGGCGAGCGCAGGACGCAAAAACGTTCGATCTTGGTCGGCAGGGGGATGGGGCCCGTGACCACGGCGCCGGTGCGCTTAGCCTTGGCCACGATCTCCGCGGACGATTTGTCCAGCACCCGGTTGTCGAACGATTTCAACTTGATTCTTATTTTTGTTAACATGGTGCTCCTTTTACTCGATGACGTCGGTGACGCTGCCGGCGCCGATGGTGCGTCCGCCCTCGCGGATGGCGAACTTCAAACCTTTCTCCATGGCGATGGGCATGATCAGCTCGATCTCCAGGTTGGCGTTGTC
>Ga0180009_10000736_pt1 | contig 43093 bp, 84 predicted proteins | sample OS_PC_MetaG_FD_123537 | JGI IMG/M metagenome (GOLD analysis project Ga0180009, IMG submission 123537) | Groundwater microbial communities from the Aspo Hard Rock Laboratory (HRL) deep subsurface site, Sweden - OS_PC_MetaG | ecosystem: Environmental > Aquatic > Deep subsurface > Groundwater...
CTGTCCAATCCAAATTTCTACGCATCTTAGGGTTATTAATAACAGCACTTCTATATTTAGGGTCATTCCACTTTTGCTTAATTGCTTCCCTTATTTTTTCTTTCGTTTCATTTGAATGCATAAAGTTTTATTCGACAATCATGTCTTTTATCCGTGCGACACCTGGTGGCTCAGACCCGAACTCTCCACCCTTTTTACCAAGCACAAAATCAATTGGTGTCCATTTCTTATTCAAATAAGCAAGCCCGTACACATGAGAATATTCTTCGTTAAACGATACTGCACGAAGAGCGTATCTGATACCAACAGACATCAAAAGTGAACCAATTAGAATCGTAGCATCATCACAATCAAGAGCGGGGCATCCACCAACCTCAATTTGCTGTAACGACACCATCGGGAATTTCAACATTTCAAGTCCCACGGGGTCTTGAACATATCGACAATGATTGACTAAGAAATAGAAAATCTCTTCAGCCTTAGAAAAATCATCTGACGAATAACCGATGAGTTTTTCAGCCCATACACGAACACGGTAATCATGTATTGAGTCAATGATAATTTGTGACATCTTCTTCATTGTATTGGGAGTAACAACTGCACCAAAGCCAAGCGATTCGACACGGGTGGGTTGATCAAAATTAGAATATGAAAAGTTCATCTATGCCTTACCCTCTTTCTCAAAAAGTTTAAGGTTCCCGCCACACTCTTCACACTTTTTATTATCTTCTTCCCATACTTTCATGTTCGGAAAGTTATATTGCTCATGACAGAGTTCACATTCTGCAAGAAGTTCTGAACTGAAATTACCTTTCAAAAAATCAACAAACTTATTCATATATGGTTTTAAATTCTCAAGCTCAATCGGAATGCCCAACTCAGTCCTGAAGGTTTCAACCACTAAATCAGATGTAAGCGTACCGTCAACAAGCCCGTCAATGACATGTTGACCGTACAAACGAGTAATTTGTTGACGACACATATCGAAGTACGACTCATCGTCTTCGTGGATTGCCTTAATAATTCTCAGTGCGAACGGACGCACAGGTCTTTGAATAGGCGCAGCCGGGAGCGCCTTCGTCTCACCGGTCTGAGTGCCAGCCAATGCGGGAGCACCACCATAAGCTTGATTCATTCGGATCTGCATCTCCATTTTCTTCGCTTCTGCAAACTCTTTAAATGTAGTGAGAAGCGGTTCAAAAAGCCTCGGAAGATGCTCAAGAATAAGACCCAGCGTAGACGTAGGCTCACCGGCAGCTCCCCCGGTAAGAGGTCTGAGCGCAGAAACGATCTCTGTTACTTTTCTCACAGATTCGATTGAACCATCTTTTTCTACTTGATGGGCGAACTTTAAACCGAGCCCGTCTTTGAGTTTGATGAGTTTTTCAAGATCATTTGATTGCGGATTCGGTTGAAGCCGAGCGACGACTTTTTCAACTAAAGAATTTTCATCGATTGGTGGCTTAATTAATAATGGGATTAATTGCGTAATGATTGGAAGTAACTGGCTATCAGCACCATTTCCTTTGTCAGCAGGAGTAGCCATGTTTTTTCCCGTATCAACAGCCTTTAGGATTATATTTCCAATCGATTCTGCATTGATAGGAGTTGGTTTTAATCGCTCGACAATATTAATTACATCACTCATTGCACCAATTTGTTCACGAACCGGGTTTTTAATCTGTCCCTTCCCGTCACTTTCATAAGTTGGCTCTTCATCGATGATAATCCGTTGGTGAACAAATATTGAACGCTCACCCCTACGACGTATCTGAACGCGATATTCGCCCGCTCCCCACTTTTTTTGTCTAACAATACGTTTGACTTCACCCTCAAGATCACCATCAGGTATTGTTTCGGGAGCTTCGATTCGGTAATCCATGACCTGCCAATCGCCATTTGACACATTAACTTTATAAATTTTTCCAAAATAACCTTCTGCTGATGGAAATGATGATAAAAGCGGGGCAATTGAACTTGGTACGTCTGCGGGTGCTATGATGGGGCTTTCCTCATCTTCTACGGAAGAGGGAAGCCTACCCTCTTCTTGCATTTCTTCAACCACTTCTCTCATTTGAGCTTTAGCTAAATCCTTTTTTCTTCCCATGGTGTTTTCCTGTCCTCCCTTCCCGACATAATTAATTTTGAACACTTACATAAAAAATACACCTCACTCTCTGATTCTGTTAAATTAAGTTATCACAACATCTTGTATATTTGAATGAATTAGAAACTAAATATACAAAGAAGTCAAGAATAAATTATTAGAAACTAAAAAATAATAAGAAAAGTGGTTGGAATTTCTATAAGATAGGCTATTTCAGAAAGGTTTCTTCGCTGGACATTTATCAAAAAGTCTGAACCACAGATTGAATCTTACGAATATTTTACCTCTTTCTCCCTTAAACAGCTTTATGCGCTTTTCACGACCATTTTTGTAATGCCACATTGATCTTGTACGGTTATTTTCATCCTTCACAACACAAGCAATATAACCCCTTGAATGATAAAGCTTACAATTCTGACAATCTTCTGCGCAGTTTCCCATAGTCTTCTCGTTTACTATTTCAATGATTATTAGGATGGCTCAATGGTCATTCCCCCATTATTATTAATCATCATTTTAGGCCATCTATAATTTTAGATATTAAATCTAAATTGCTGGCATCTTCATATTCGATTCCAGTCAATTTACATAAATCTATTTCCTCTCCACAGGATTTGCATTTCCAAGTAGTAAATCCACAGGTCGGAGCAAAGTAAATATCTGACTCAATAACTCCACATTTAGGACATTTTTCAGTTATAAAATATCTATCTCCCATCTCCTTCATCTCCTTTCTTCTCGATTAGTTTTTCAAGATTTCTTATTTGTTCTCCCAACCAATAAGGATAATTACCATTTGTCACATCCATACTATGATGGAAAGCAGAAATGATATTCTCAATCCCTTCTACAAGGTCTTTGATTCTTGCCTTCAACTTTTCTATTTCTATTAGTCCCATCAATCCCTCTTTTTCTCTTTTATAAAGCAACAGTTTGAGTGATAATATTTCCTTCTCTTTCTCGGAGAGGAGGGAGAAGAGATGATTAATTAACATTTCACGCTCAGTAAAAGTTACAATTCGTGGACAGGATTTCCATTCTTTTAACAATTCGGCGTTTGGGTCTTCTTTCACCTTCTCATCCATTTGATTGTTCTCCTTAATAGATTAAGATTGTGATATTTGTCTGTTTTGGCAACTTTTAATAATTCTTTAATATTTACAGTTCGTATTATAGAGATAGGCAGTTTTGCAGTAGAATCTATATCAAATGAATAGACCACATCCAAACAGGCCATTACTCCATGATAAAATGCATCAATCTCTTTTACCTTCTTACTCATCTTTTCCCTCCTTACATAAAAAATGCCACTGGTTATACATTTCCTTTTTAGCGTAATACCATATCCAGAAGTAATCGCAATACCATGTGTTTAGCCAGTTATTTTGATATTCCTTTTCATCCATCTTTTTGCTCCTGTTTATCAAGAATATCTCTCAACTGATTTAGTGTACACACATTTAACAAATTATCAATAAACTTTTCATCTGAAATAGCTGTATTTACTATTATCTCCCCTTTTTCTTCTAACTTTTGATTTATTCTTATTTTTAATGCTTCCTTCTCATCCATCTTTCCCCTCCTTCTCCTTCAATGTGTCATCCATTTTGGGCCAATTCATTCCATAAGTCCAATTATATTTATTCTCTTCATTTTCTTCCTCAAACTCCTTCTCATCTCTTTCTTCCTCTGTCATGGGGTCTCCTTTATTTTGCAAAAATTATTATTAATCCTAAAATTACAATCCATCCAATTAATGCAAATAAAAGTATTTGATTCATTTCCTTCTCCTTTCATGAGGCCAATGGGCAGGATTCCTACCTAATAGGCTCTTGTCCAGAATGACTTATTATTTAGACTGGAGAACGCCACCATTGGCCTTATTACTTTTTTAATCCTTCTATCTTTATAACAATCCCTTTCGCAACCTTCGATAGCTCTGCCAATTTCATTGCTATCTCTGCAACGATTTGAGAGATTCGCTGAATATCATCGAGAATCGATTTTACATCCTCTGCCCTATCACGAACGATAGATATTATATTTAGTATGTCTTCGGTTTTCATGTTAGTTCTTTCCTTTCTCGCTTTTTTCTAACGAATCTACAATCGCCCTATAAAGCGGGTCGTCCTCCTGTAAATCACAAATAAGTGAACAGTTTAAATGAGCATTTTTTAGCGTTCTTACATCAAATGTAAGCTTAGGAACACCACCAAGCTGTGATACATTTGACGGTACAAATGTGATAGAAAATACCTCAGTTGCAACGATAACAAAACCACTTCGCGAAAGAACCCTATTCTTATCTACAACAAACTGCATCGGACCTGAAACACAATAAACAAACTCTCTTTTCATACGTGTTTTCTCCTTTCATTTGATTTTTGAACTCTCATAAGCATTCTAAACATTGCTGAACGATCTCGATTGATTTTCCTATATTTCTCATTAAATCTTTCGTATCTAAGTTTACCCTTTTCGACACGCTCTTCATATTTTGGATCATCAAACCTACCGCACTTAGCACAGATTAAATCAATATCACCCGATTCGTCAACTATTTCTTTGAAATAACCACTATAATGTGAGCAGAGTTTTAATTGTCGGTTGTTCATATCATAAATCCTCCAAATAATTAACTGGTTTTCCATGATTTAAGGCATACTCAATTTCACTTCGGGTTGATTCACCAATATATCCTCCAACATTTATTACAAAAACTTCATCTGCTAAGTCAATTTTCCTTTTATGAACTTCATCAATGAGTTCTTTTGCATTTTCTTTATCACCAATATGAGCAAAATCTTCTATGTTTAGGGCATCGAAATACGATGAGGGTAAAACACACCAAGTCAACACAATAAAGCCTTTCTTTGTTAACTCCCATTGTTTTACTAACATTTGTTCTGTAAATCGAGCCGAACCACAGAGACAAATAATTTTAGGTTTCATGAATCCTCCAATGATTTGTAGAGTTCTTCGTCATTTGGAAATGGCTTACCAGAACACCTTTTATGTTTCTCAATCGCATCCTCGAGGCGATGGAGTTTGGAAATAAGAATCGAAATGTCATTCCTACACCTTGCCCCATAATATCCAACCATTTGAGATTCTATTGGTGTTTCATGCTTATCAAATGTTTCCCATATATTCTCGATCTCTTCTAATTTCATAAATCCTCCTTTCAGCCGTTGATCGACTCCCCCACAATGTCAATCCCCCCGTTTCATGCGTCTCGTTACTGCTTAACGCCTTATCGGTTCCCTTCCAAACGGCTTATTCAAACCAATTCTTACTCCTTCCTAAATACCAAACAATACGCATGTCGCTTTGGTATAATCAGTGTATCAACAATCTGCTGAGCGGACGCTTGACGAAATGATGAACCTAAATCAACAATAACGATATCATGCTGAATAAATCCGACAGACGACATACGCTCAATAATATGGCTATGATAGTTATAGAATTTGCCATCTTTTCTGAAGTCATTGACAAACCAACAACAAAATGAACCTTTCTTGAGCACCCGATAATTCTCGTGCATGACTTTTGTGATCTCATAGAGAAAACCAATGTAGTCATTATTTCCTAACTGCTCAGGCTCATCACCGTAATACTCAATGTTCCAATAGGGAGGTGACGTGATCGTAAAGTTACCGATTTCATCATCATACTGAAGGTGGCGGCTGTCTCCGACTTTGAGCTCGATTGTACCCTTATAATCAGACGGAAACAGATCAAACTGCTTTTCAGAAAAAAGCTCATCCCTGATTTTAAAATTCGCCTCCGTAAATTCTTGTGAAACATCTTGACCCTTGTAGTGACGATTGTGACGCCACACTAACTCCATACGTGAGTTATGACCGGCGAACGGATCAACAACAACATCACCTTCATCTGTATAGAGTTTTAGTAAAACAATACCAACGTTTTGAGGAAATCGTGAAAGTCCCTTTCCGTCTCTGACTGAGCGACCAAAAATGGTGAAGCCCCGGATATGACTCATTTCGCCATTGTACCCGTAGCTCGCTTGACTTCTTTCTTCTGCATGCATGTCTAATGCTCTATTGGTCTTATCGTTGACCATAATCGACTCAGGTATTACACCTAAGTATTGCAGAATATTTTCTCTTTGCTTACGTGATTTTTCAAGTGATACGAGGTCTTTTGGCATTAAGATACTCCTTCAACCTCAAAATCATCTAAATTAATCTCACTGAAATTATCCGGTTTCTGACATTTAATATACGTCAATGATAAGGGCGCAACATTTCCTTTCTCATCCCTTCCCGGCTGATAATCAGAATTGAGCTTTAGAATCTTACAGTCTGAAAAAATATATACCATATCATCTTTAGAAAACCGCCAATAGTCATGGGGGTAGTCGTGCTGCGGCCACTTACCGGGGACGATGATAAGAATATATCCCTTTTTTTTGCACACCTTCTTGATATTTGAAATTGAGGTTTTCCAGTCCTCAATATGCTCTAATGCACAGGTTGAAATAATGAAATCAAAACTTTCTTCTCCGAAACGTTCAACAAGCTCTTCACATTTGCAGACGATATCGACCCCGGGGCCCGGGGCCAAGTCAATCCCAATGTACCCAGAGGGTTCTAATCGCTCAATTACTAAGCGGGGCGAACCGTTCACATCCATTGAACCAACTTCAAGAATGCGCTTGTCTCTAATTTCAGATTCAGAGATATTTTTGAGTACCCAGAAGATGCAAGCGGCGTTACACATAATTTTTTATACCCTTACTTTTACATACCAATCACATACACCAATAGCTCTAACAGGAAATATAAAACCTGCTTCATCGGGAACGTACACCCTTTTCTTACAGTATAAATCCCCTTCATCGTCATAACCTGAATTTTCACAGGTATAGCAACATTCTATTTGCCTAACTATATAATGCACTTTTTTATAAAGTTCTTTATCAATAATATATCTTTTACCACTCATACATTAAACTCCAACGCTTCGGTCCACCAATTATAAAATAACCCTGCATTCTTTGCATAAAAATTCTCAAATTGACGATCAAGAATCCACGAATTGTGGGCACCAAATCCTTCCGCAATATATGTTTTGGTAGTTGTTTCAATTAGTACAATATCTCCTTTATTATATGGTTCAATTGCATCTATATTACATTCTTCAAAAGACCTTACTTGTTGGTTTGCATTACTACATATAAATTTATTAAGTAATCTTACTGGTCTAATTTGTCCTAAAAATCTTAACACTTCCTGAAAACCACCACGTAAATCAAGATGAAAGATATTATCTCTTGCTTCACTTTTTGCAAATTTAAAATCCATCTTATTTGCATACTCAATCGCTTGATCAAAAACAATACCGCTTTTTTGAGTTAGATTTATTCTGGGAACATTTCTATTTCTATTTCCTTGATGAATACTCAAATGACCTTCTCCATCCGCAAACCCAGATAACCATCCAGAAATAAAATTATAATTATTTTTCCATGGTTTTATAAGCTTTAGAAGTGGATAAAAGTTTTTGTGATTTAGACTTCTACCACTGCGCATTCTTAATTTATGTGTTTCTTTCCACTCTGTATATCTATTGCCATTAGGATTTATCATAACCAACCACTTATGGTCATAAGTACAAATTAGTTCTTCCCCATTCGACAGGACAACCCTACATCTTGGCATTTCTATTGTTTTTACCCTAATTACTTCTGACCATTTATATTTCCGTGCAAAACCTTTTTTCCAACCATTCCTCTTGGATGGTAATTTTAAATCTGATCTGTATTCTTCAAATGCAAGAAGTTTATCTCCAGATTTCAATTCACCAGCAGGTTTCCATATTAAATCGTTTGTTAATATTCTCGTTTCCGGAGAAACACATGTTCCAAAATCATCGATTGCTCTCACTATCCGGCCAGTCATTTGCATTAGCGTTGATGCGGTTGTCTGGGCATACCACTGACGACCAAACGAACCGTGAGAATATAGCCTCGCCGATACCTGCTTATCTGACAGATCAGGAAACGGAAGCTTTGCAACAATGCACCATCGAGCTGCATCGTAGGGAAGGTCAACTCCCCGGTCCATTGATGGTGAAATAAGAACAGCTGGAAAGTTTATAGTCTTAAACTTATTGAGCGTATCAGTACGACCACCCCCGTCATGCGTTAGAATACGATTGCTATTTAGATTCTTGACTAAATAATCGGCAAGCGAATATGACACGGTATGAATTAAACCTTTTTCATTTGGATATGAATCAATAATTTCTTTTACCCGTTTCAAAAGCTTTGGTTTTTCTTCATCCATTGTTTTATGCGTGAGATTAGCAACCGGGTCATAAATTACACGCCTACTTTCTTTTAGAAATTGAGAGGGAAGTTCAATCCGTTTACAATCATCAACCCCTATCAAACGTGGCATCGGTGGCGTTGCAGACATTAGCACGAAACGCTGAGCATGGTTCCAAAAATACTCACCCATGAACTGGCTAATCCATGTAGGTTTAAATTCCCACTTATTACCACGCTCTTCATAAATCCATGTCTCGTCAACGAAGTCACGAAACATTGTCATTTTTTTATAGAGTGCGCGGGTAGACTTAATTGTTCTGAAGAGGGAAATATCTTTTCTATTATCTTTAAACTGAATATTTAAAAGCTCAAGTGACTTCTCGATGTTCGGAAGATACTTTTCAGCCCAGAGCTTCCATGATTCAAACTTTGTTTTATACTGTGGAGGCTCAAGGTTGAACCGGTCCATTTGACGATCTGAAACGCTCAGGCTTATAAATTTTAGAATTTCTTTTTCAAGCATATCACATTCGTCTACAACAACCATATTACAACTCTTGAAACGACCAATGAAATTAATTTCTGTAATATAATAGGTCATGTTTAGGATAGCAATCTGCGCTCTGAGTGCTTCTCTTTTCTTTACTTCATAGACACAGTAATGCTTACAATCTTCTGCTGCTTCATCATCAAATTCAGCAATGCAATCATCACACGTGATTTTCGGAAATGATGCCTCGGTTACCTTATTATACACACATGGATAATTTGCCCTTCCTTTTAAAATTGGAATACCCTCAAAATCATTCGCTAATTGGTCTTGAAGTGTTTTTGTAGAACAGAGATAAAGCGAGCGTTGATACTCTTTACAAATTGACATGGCGATTAGACTTTTCCCACTACCTGTCGGAGCTGAAATCATTGAAATCTTATTGTCAGAATCGGTGATCTTAGAAGCCGTCTCCTCCTGAAATGGTCGCCATGAAGAAAAGTTTTTAAATGGTGGTTTAGTCAATTTCATTCCGTTTTACTAAATGTACCTTCTATACATTGTTCAACCGTACCGCTTAAACCATTTTCTTTTTCTCTCTGCATAAAGTATGCCTTATGCCACTCATGGTCGTTTGCATATATTTTAAATTTTTTCGGATTGAACAAGTCAGTTTTTGGAATTGTAATTATATCTGTAGGAGAACCATCAAAAAATGAAAATCTTTGAATCAAAAAATCATCATCATCCTTTCCAATTATAATTGCTTGATAACTTATTTGACCATCTTTTAACATATGAACAGGTTTATCAAGAAGTGCATTAAATTCGTTTCCTATTTTTCCGTTATTCATTTTCTCTAATAACCCAACACCTTTTTTCATATTGCAAGCTCGACAAGAAGTTGTTAAATTACTCATATGATTACTGCCACCTTTTGAAATAGGAATGATATGGTCAATTTCTAACTCTGCATTGTTTCCAGATACACCACAATAGGTGCACATAAACCTATCACGTTTCATTACTCGTATTCTAACCGCAGCGCTTGGCCTATCATTCATTGTTTTCATCCTTTCACCCTTTCATTTTCTATAATCCTCCATGTTCTATGATTTACTATTTTCCAAATCGCTGGTTCTTGTACTTCAAACATTTCAGATATTCTCTTATGGGTAATATTCTTTTTTGATAGCTCAAGTATCTGGATAACATCGCACTTTTTAAGCTTAGATTTTCCATTTTTCTCTCCAGCAACCAATCCTTTATGTATTCTCATTCCATGTTGGTTTCCCTTAGCTGTTGTCCCGTGAATATTTCGATGATTCATGTTCTCTTTTTTAGTTACCCACCTTAAATTAGATATAAAGTTATCATTTGGTATTCCATTTAGGTGAGCACCCTCATGACCCACAGGACAAGGGCCGACAAATGACTGAAGAACCAAACGATGAACCATATATTTCTTATGAACACCATTCTTGCATAACCTGATAATTAAATATTTACCCCTTTTTGTGGTAAATGGTTTTACGATTCTTTTTGTTGGTCTATTAATAGAATAAACAATACCACCATTTGTTATTTCATAAAAATTTTCGTAATCCGGAATTGGCTTTACAAGTTTAAGCATTTTTAATCCTTTTTCACCATACCATTTTCTATAATAACTTGGCATTCTTTCCCTTCCCCGACTTTCTCCAACCACAACTGACCGTTTTCTTTATCAGCCATCTCTGCAACCATTTTTAAATTATCTTCATCAAGAAGTGAACCATCCCGAATCAAAAGTATTTTTAGCTTAGGATTCATACTGAACCCCATCGCAACAGACACTCTCAATTGTTCGGCGCTACTTGATTGGTCTTTGAATGGTACACCATTATAATACAGCATATCATTGTCAAACGTAAGCCCTTTAATTGGAAGCTTAGAACTAGAAAGCAAATTAAGCTTTTCATTTTCTATTGCTTCTAATTCATCTGTTAACTTCTGAGATTGAGCCTGCTGTATCTCAAGGTCAAACTGAAGTTCTTTGAGTTTAAGATTTGAACGGACCTTTTGGTTTACTTCTTCAATGTCTGCTATTTCACTCCTAATTGAATCAACATCTTTATCCTGAAGAGAACCAACTTCAAAACTTATATCATCGAATGCTTCTTTTAACCTTTTATTTTCAATCTCTGCATCATCCCACTTTTTCCTAAGCTTTCGGATTTCGATCCTCAGCTCATCCATGTGTTTACCTGAAACCTCAATTTGATGAGCAATAGCCTCTATTTCAAGCTTCTTGTTCTTATTTTTCTGATTGTGTTCCAAAACATTCTTTTGTTTATCAAGTAGTTCGGCATAAGAAACCTCCTCGTCAGGTACGTCTTCATATTTTTTGTAGCCTTCGATCTGACCCTTAAGTGTTTTAATCATAGAGTTTTTAACTGTACGTTCATCGTATACGCTCTTTTTTCTCTCATCAAGCTTCGTAAAATCGATTCCCGCCAACTCTCTGACAATCTTTAGCTGCTCATCAGATTTCATATTAAGAAATGCAAGAGGGTCGAACGAGAGCTTTCCGGTCAATGAATCAAGCAATGATTGTGGTGATGATTTAGTGAAACCCTGCTTATCTGAAACAACGAGCTTAGAACCCGATTCTGAAAACGTGCGCGTGACAATAATATCATCGAGTTCAACCACCACTCGCGCTTTTCGCTCACCCTTTCTGATTGGCTTCGATGGTATCGAAGAGGTTCCCGCAAGAGCATATTCAATTGAATCAAGAACAGAGGTTTTTCCCTGAGCATTTTTTCCACCAATGACAACAAGCGCACCCGATGGTGAAATTTCTACCGCCTTTAGACGTTTTACATTCTCACTTTCTAATTTAATAATTTTCATTTTTTACTCCTTTCTTGGTCCAATTGATATAGAAGTATAACCACATTTTATTGCGCTCAACATACGAACAAAAAGACCATCAATCCTATCGTGACCAAGAACGACTTTTTTCACAGCTAAATATTCGTTCAAGCGGTCAAATGCTTTATCTGAAATTTGAAGTGTAATGGTTTTCATTTAAACTTACCCTCCAGTTCATTTCTTGCATCCCTTTCAAGTTTTATCCTTCTAATGTAGTCTATTTTATTAAACGCTTCTTCAAACTCAGGTTCTTCTTTTATGCGTCGATAGAACCAATCAAGAAAATCATTAGCGTCTTGGTATTTCATTTTTATCTTCCTTTCTCCCTATAAATTTTTTCGAGAGCATTTATTTGTTTATCGCTAAGAATTTTTCCACCATTTGATTGCTCTTCAATTGATTCGATAAAATTACGCTCCCAATCAGTAAGCGTATCTTGTTTGATGAATCTTTTATCAAACTCACTGATATCATCCCAATTGAGACCACCGACAATCCACCTAACACGCTCGTTTTGAAGCTCTTGCTTACTTTTTTCCTCACCCATAACATTAACTCTTAATACACATTTTATAATAGATTTTTTAATCCTTTTTCTTAACATCAAAGTAATCTGAAGGGTCAATACCATTCAACAAAAGCTTGTCAGAAACCGCTTTGGTTAATCTTTCTCTCGTATCTTGTTTTCCACCTTTAAACACCAACTCAACGAACTGCTTTATAAATTTATGGAGTTCCTCGTCACCCTCTAAGGACGAAATCAGATCAAACTGGTTATTAAATCCCTCAATAGCTCCCTTAATTGATTGTCGCTCTCTTTCTCTTTCTTTGGAAAGGTCAATAGCATCACGCGCCGCATTATGCTCTCTGAATTTTCCACCAACCGTTTTAGCATAATAATTCATGCCGATATAGATCATCGTACGTATAAATTCACTCTTATCTCTGAAGCGTGTTTTCCCGGTGGCAAGCATAATTGAAATATCTTTGGCAACATCTTCTGGTATTCTCAATGTTACTATTGATGTTTGGTGCCCCTTTTCAGAAGCGCGACCGGCATAGAAATCCATATCAAGATTATCGATGTATTTTCTGACGAGCTTACCATGGCCTTTTTCTCCGTCTGTAAGTTCACTTTGTCGATCATCAGATTCATCAGGGTCTTTAAAAAGTGGCACTATCTTTCTACTCAATTTTCTCAATTTTTCAGGCATATCGTACCCCTCATTTTGTAATACTGTAATACGACCCATTTTGTATTACTGTAATACACTAAGATTTGTAATACTGTAATACACTAATCTTTTCAAGTTCTGTATTACCGTAATACAGCTTTCGATATTTCATCGTACCCCCTCAAATTTGACCCTCAGCGTGTTTCCCCTATTATTAAGTAATACCAGTATACACCCTTTTTGAGCAATACAGTAATACAAACCTGTAACCCCTTTAGCCACAAAGGAAATTAAGTAATTTTGCACAAAAAGAGTGCACCTTAAAATATCATCCCTCCCGCTTAATCCTGTAGAATTTGATGAAATGATCTAAAACCCATCTTTCGATGCTTGATCTCTTGGGACTGAAATAGAACTGTATTCCGTATCGTATATTGATAGAGACAACGCTCTGCCGCACTGATTCGGGGTGCATTAAACTGAAGTCGTGGAACTGGAGAAGCTCTTCCTCTGTACCCTCAAGGACGATTGACCTCCATTCGTAATCTTTAAGCTTCTCCAGTTCACGTTTGAAGCGTTCGCGCTCGTTTCCGAGACAGGTAAGCAGGTCATAGATAGTTTTACGCTCTACAGCGATTTGAGACTCGAAGCCACGTACGGAATAGTCTCCAACGCTCAAAGTATCCCTCACGACTAAAAGACCCTTTGGAAGCGATCCTGTAGCGAATAGCGGTGCTTGCTCTCGCGTATCAATGACTAAGGTAAAACCCATAGGTATATCGAACGTGAATTTAAAGTTTTGACCTGCCTTTGGGTTTAATTTTGTCCTGGGTATAATTTTCATTCACTATCTATGCCCAGGGGTCTTTTTCTTTCGATTCTGGTGCCTTTTCTGTACCGGCGGTGGTTTGTGCTTTGGTCTTTGGTCCCTTATCACCCTGCTTTGCAATAACATCGTTGTACTCTTTTTGGGTCACAACCTCGACAATATTCGCAAAGACATTTGGTTCATCTGACCCCTCTTTTTTCTGACTCGATTTCGTATGCCTGACACGACCGCCAAAGAGGCGTTTTGGAAGAGACATTTTAAATTTTGATTCAAATTTCTCAGTGCGCATCATATCGACATCAATTTCTGACGATGGGTCAAGCTCAAGGACCCCGGTCTTAATCATCAGACCAGCGAGACGGCTTAGACCAAATTCTTTTTTTGAGTGGTTCGCAAAATACTCCATGATCTCGATACCATCTTCATCGCCGCCCTCTACGGCTGAGCGAACAATGAAATTTCTGTCATTGGTGATGCCATCTTTCTCTTTTCTGTCTTCTTCTTTCACGACCTCTATTTTCGGTTCAACGACACGAAATAGATGCCACCCTTCTGACACTAAAACAAAGTCACTTTTGAATGCAGGTTTGATTTTCGTTCCCATAGCTTATTTCATCCTCCTTCGTTGGGATTTTCCGCCTCTAAAACCAAGCTCAGAAGCGATTGTGTGAATGTCTGCATGATAGAGTTGTGACGCTTCACGCAGAGCTAAGGTCATTTTAAAACCTCCCTGATACAACTCTCTTGCATACTGTGCGGCATCGCTGAGACGGGGCATCACCTCCCTATGACGGTCAGATTTTTCAAGATTGAAAATTGGATTAAGTTTCATCTATTTGCTTTGAATATTTGTGTGTAAATGATTTACCAAGAACCCAATATAATGTTGTCAACATAGTCGTAGCACTTATTTGCATAAGTGCTCTTGGAGCATTTACCTCGATCGTCGAAAGACCACCAATATAAAGAACATGATGATAATCTTCTTTTATCTTAGCAATTTTTTCCTTAATTTCTTTCTCTGTTTTAATCATAAATATCCTCCACACTTTGGGCATTCATCCACCGGTTCAACATCATCAAACCCATCATATTCATAATCATGTTTTAGCCATTTAATTGCACCTGCCCACCCGCAACGCTTACATCGAATTGGTTCGGGTGAATCATGACGACCCCATAGATAGCAATACGGAAATCGTTCATGATTAATGTGAAGACGATATGTACCCCATAGATGATACCATGTGTGAGCATATTGATAGCAGAAAAAATAGTAGAATTGAATAAGCTTTGCGAAAAGTCTTTTCATTTTAGTTGTGGTAGCCTTCCCTTACTAATTCCTCTCAGCATTGCTGCTTGGCTCTCAAACTCTCCACTTAAAGTTTGTTGATTAGTCTCAAGCTTAGCTATACGCTTCTCGATAGAGCTAATCTTTATCTCATATATGATTCCAGATTGAAATGCGGCAAACGCAATGAGAAAGTAGAGAAGAAACTGCTTAATTGTTTTTATGATTGGAGTTTCCATTGACAATACCTTTTTGTTCAATAGCTCGACACCGAAATAGGCTTGAAGAATTTACATAAATATCGTTTTCCTTCATAAATTTGTAGCATTCATCAAGCGATTCAAATTCTGTCCTGTAGCCGGGGCTGACAAGAATGGCTCTTCCATCAAAGGTTTCAATAAGTAAACTTAGTTTTATCATATAGGTAAATACGTAAGGTTAGACCTACTTTATAAATGACCATTTTTTTTTATTTTTTGTCGTGCCCAATTAGAATCTAAATCAATCAAATTACAATACCAATCAAATGTCATTCTTCCTTTTGATTTTGACATGAGCCATTTTTCGGCCCTTTCCTTTCTAATCTGCGCCTCAATTCGTGCTTGTTTTGTCTTAAATTTCGTTATATCAGTTTTTAAGTCGATAACTGCTTGTTGGATAATAGTAAGAATTAGTTCTGTTTCAGACATTATGCTCCTCTCACCACTTTCATAATCTTTCCAAAATCAAGCGGTGCGGGTCCTTTCTCTGTCACAGCATTGATATTTGAGCGTGCCATATAGCCAAACTCATCTTGACAGTGAAAAGAGACTTTTGGAAAAACAGGCCTCTTTTCTTCGTCATATTTAAAAGGTTCGATGATATAACCGATGAAATCAAAGTAGCCATGCAGAAATTTAGGAAAGTCTTTGCCGATCAACCCCGGTGCAGTTCTGAGACCACCACCCCATTTAGGCGTATCGTGTACAGCAATTGCAGTTGCAATGCAGACGATTCCGAGATGAGAAAAACGATTGAATAGAAACATAAGCCGATTCATCATGCTGCCAAGTGGTCCCCAATCAAGCTGCTCAAGAGCCATTTGGGCAATAAGACCCTTGCCAAACTTCGTATCTTTATCGCTTTCAAGACGAAGATTGTAGCGTGAATCTTCAAGCTCTTTTCTGAAGCCACTTTGCGCAAATGTAAGCCCATCAAGAAATAGGGTTTTGAACGGGAATTTTCCAGCCTCGTACTGCGTAATCCATTCGTTCATGGAGTCCATGAAATCGTTAAATCCTTCTGGCACAATATAGCGGATTTTCTTCTTGTGATCAAACTGTTGGTGTGTGAGGCGTGGGTCCTTAGATTCTGTATTAATGAATAAAATAGGCTCTTCGCAAGTCAGGGCAGAGACGGTCTTCCCGGAATCGGTGTCCGCGTAGATTAAGATACAAGCTCCAATATTCGATAAATCAATATTTGAGTCGAGGTTCTTCATTCTGTTTTACCTCCCTTTTCTTATATATTAAGTCTGAAATTACACCTGATTCACAAATTGGTAGGTACTCACAATTACTTGTGTTTGAACCTGTCGTATCGCCGAAGCACGTAGACGGGCCATTGGATTGATAAAAGTAATTAATTCCACCTAACTCAATAAAGTTTTGAATTTCTCTTGCTACCATTTTATACTTTTCTCTAAGCTCATCATAATTGAACTCATTACGCCAGTAGCTTGTATCATGTATGTAGTGAAGTGGACGAGCAAGAAAGTCCTGATAAACACGCTCACGGTAGTCAGCAAGCGATTCATTTTTTGCTAATCTTAATTGAGGAACCTGAAACGCTCTGAGTGTAATTCGATTGATTGAAGGGATCCCTAAAAACTGTGTAGCGATTTGATTTTGAACGATAAATTTGTTTTGATATGCTTCGGGACGTGACGTATATTTAAATTCATACGCTATGTGTGATTCGTAAGTTGCAAGATCGCCATAGCCGATGATATGAGGATAGCCCGCCTCCCACCACTCAAAGCGTGGTTGAACAACACCCTTTATCGCATCAAACTCTTTTGTTTCGTAGCCTTTAAATAGACCAAGTAATGCTTCAATTTGATACGGAAGCTCACCCTCTTCGTTTCTGAACTGATTTAAGTCCGGGGGGTTCGACTTTCCACTTTCATCGTGTAAGCAATTAAGTATATCACTTGCAATTTCTCCCAATCTCATTGGAAGTGGTTTTACGATCAATTGAATACCCATGATATACGAATAATAAATCTTACGCTTACAGTACGAATTTTGGATAGTAGAATATGACAAGGTAGGTTCATTTCTTCTGATAAACTCGATACATCTAAACATTTCAGGAAGTGCACAGAAGTCAAACTTCTCGCCAATCGAATGAACACAAGGTCTGTCTTTGCCACGTTGGAAACCGTCGCAGATAGGCTGCATTTTCACGCCCTCTTTTTATTATTGCTCTTTTTGCTGCGTGTCCTTTTAGATGAGTGATTGAGTAATAAACTGAACAGCTCGTTTCTTTTTTTGATAGGTTTTCTATTCATTTTTTTCTTCTTCATCGTGCAGCAAATTAAACACAGATTTTTTATAGAGTCAAGTTAACCTTTTATATAAGATGTTGAAAATCTGTAGGTTCGACCTTAGAAACTTTACATATATTGTTGAGATTATTAGAGAAAAAAGTATCTAAAAAAAGTTTAAAATAATGCTTGACATAATCAATATGTTTGTTATAATAGTTATGAATAAATCAAAAGTTGGTACGTCTAAATAGTGAAGGTAAATAAATAAGAAAGGAGATTTAAAAATGAAAATTAGAATTTATGGGGTACTTGAAGATGGAAGTTTTAGTAAAGTTGGTAATGTAATGAATTTTTTAGCCTTTAAAAAAGATGGGATTTTGGTAGGGTTTATCAAAAGTCCAAACTCCATATTTCATTCCGAAGAAACATATATTATACCCCATAGTAATATCGAAAGAATCTGTAGGATTGAAGTGTTGGAAACAATCTAGCTCCAAGGAGGAATTTGACTTATGACCCTCAAAGAATTTGAAAGCATGCCAATTGGTACTCATGTCAGAATCAAAGGTAGATTAGCGAAGAAGGTGTCAGATAGCCATCTATCTTATGACCCAAAGTATGCATGGGCATATTTTGAGTATCTTGATACGCATCGAAGAGTTACGAAACGAAATAAACAGGTAAAATTGTCCGCCCAACACGACACCGGGATATAGGAGGTAAAAAATAAATGAAACTACTAAAATCCGACAAAGACATTAGAATGTCCATGCTCGATTGCGTCCAAACAATGTGGAAACTTTTCTCAGAGCTAAATCCAGACAAGAATCAAAGCGAACAGTTTCAACTTGCGATGACGAATCATAATACACTTCTTTCAAAGCTCGCTACCATTTCTTTTAATATTTCTGAACTCATTAATCGTTACGAGGTTAAGGTAAATAAATCCAATTAAAAGAGGAGGTATCTAATTATGTCAGAAGAAGAAACAAAAGACGTTCAAGAAACTGAGGTGAGTACAATTGGTAAGATTCGCAAAACCTGTTCAACTTGTGATAAACGAATTTATGTCGAGCCGTCACGCGTGACATGCCCAATCTGTCATACACCCTTCGTAACCCATAAGAAGGTGCTGAAAGCTCAAGCTAAAGCAGAGAAGAAAGTTGAGCGCGAACAGAAGAAGGCTCAGAAGAAGGCTGTCGTTAAAGAGAAGAAAGAGCGAAAGGTAAAAGAGGTCCCAGCTGATCTCATCAAAAAAGTCTCTACGCTCTATCCGGCCGAGCTAAAGAGTAGTACATCAATTATGAAGAAAATCGGTGGCAACATCGAGCGTAAGATGATTCAGAGAGCGATGAGAGCGATTGACAAGGGATAAACAAATAGGGATCGTCTCCTCCATGTACTACTAAGTATGTGGGGGAGACGTGTGAGGAGATTATGGAATCAGAGAACATTTTGTCCTTTATTACTATCATTGTGATTATTGCGATTGCCCTGCTGCTTCCTTCATGCGTGAGCAATCAAGTCTTCACGGATATCGATGAATGCAGCCCAGTGACAATCTATCTAATACTGCTCAGCATGTACCTAATCGCTTACGGATTGATTAAGCTGACATGGTACGTGCTGGGAAGGGAGGAAAAGTAAGATGAAAAAGCTGATGATTTACGCTGTTATCTGGTTTATTCTTGTTTCTCTAACGATGTTACTCCCCGGTGCAAAAGCGGAAGAAAACAAGAAAATTGTCGATACTGAATTTGTCGCAGTCTCGTCTTATTTAGTTTTGATGACTATCTTTGACGTCGAGACTACTTTCTCGGCCATTAGGAACGGAGCGCAAGAAGCCAACCCCATGATGAAACCGTTTGCCAAGAATAGGGCTTATATGTGGGGGGTACAACTTGGGGTTGATGCGCTGGTAATATACTTAGCGTACAAAATGAAGGGTGACGAAACTTGGAGGCCAGCCTGGTGGATTGCCCCTTCATTTATCGGGACTTCTCATGCAATATGTGGTGGTTTAAATCTTCGCTATGTATGGTAAAAAGGAATCAAAATGCGTATTTATAAATTTAAAGATTTAACCGGAAAGAAATTTGGAAGATTAACTGTGCTTCGATTTAATGGTAAAAATCAAAGAGGAGACTTACGTTGGCTTTGTCAATGTGAATGCGGAAATCAAAAATCAATAGTAGGCGGTAATTTGAATAATAATACTATAAGAAGTTGTGGTTGTTTAAGAACTGAAATAAATAAACGAAGGGGACCTCAATGCCACAATTGGAAAGGGGGACGTACCATTGACGACAATGGATATGTAAGAATTTATTGTCGTGAACATCCAAATGTTGATAGCAAGGGCTATGTTAGAGAACATTCTTTAGTAATGGAAAAACACCTCGGGCGTTATCTTTTGTCAGGCGAAACCATACATCATAAAAATGGAATAAGAAGAGACAATCGTATCGAAAATCTTGAACTTCGATTAAGAAATCATCATCCATCAGGTCAATCCGTAGAAAATGATCTTATTCCATACTGGATCGAAATGATCAAGCGCTACAAACCAGAAGTCCTTCAATAAGCTCATGGTGTAGCGGGAGGATTGAATCTTAGATATTGCTGGTAGAAAGGAGGAGGATAAGATGACCGTTTTTGACCTAATCTCAAACTGGACCGAATCTGAGCGCAATCAGCTTGACGATCTAATCAAAGAGTGCAGAGAAAGAGAGAAATTTAATCGAGATACTCATCTCAAAAACATTCGGGCACTCTACAAGCTTCAAGATACTTTGAACGTAGCATGGGCACTGTGGGTAATAAAGGTGACAAGGAACCAAATTAAAGCAAGTGCATAAGGAGGTACTTATCATGAAATACAAAGTAACCCTTTATGATCCATTGACCAAGAAAACTTCTATGATCGCTGAGCTTCCTGAGAGAAGACAGGACCCGAAGCGAGCGAAGGGAAGATTTACTGTTCATCGATGGCTTGTCTCGGTCTATGGGCGTGAGTGGTTTAAAAAGAATAGAAGTTTTATTGGAATTGTTACAGATAGAAGAAAAGGATAGAGGAAAGAAAAAATGAATAAGGTCAGCTACGACAGAATAGAAGAAATAGAATTGGCGCCGGGTCTGGTAATGACGGTGAGACGTGAAGATAGCAACCTAATGAAGACGATAGAGAGATTTGTGCACAGGAAAGGGTCGATAAGCAAGTTGAAAGAAATGTTGGGGGTTAGAGGCTACCCGAAAAGCCTCGACAGGGTGATGTCGTCCCGACGAGTGATGGCAAATTCAAGAGAGGAGGAATGAAAAGTAGGCAGAGGGAAAGTTGCAACCTTTAACAATCTCACAAAATGGAAAGGAGAAAGGAAAAAATGAAGAAACTGATTTTAGCAGTGTTTTTGATGCTGGCACTTTGCATACCAGCGTTTGCTCAGGTTGACATTGATGGGCCGAGTACATCAGGGTCACTCTCTCCCATCGGAGGGGTCAATGCTCAAGCTGGAGCCACCTCAAGTGCTACAGGTGGGAATGCAACCATCAATGATAACAGCAGGATTACCAACAGTAACACCAACCTCAACACAGACGTTAACACCAATATTAATACATTCAACCCCACCAATATCCAGGGACAGAATCAGGGTCAGAGCCAGGGTCAAATGCAGGGACAGGGACAGCTTCAAGGTCAGGGACAGATGAACAACTGGAGCCAGACTTATAATGCTCCCCGTGACCTTCTTAGCGCCCCAGCCGTCACCCCGCCAGAAATTCCTATTATTAAAGGGAAAATGTGGGTATTAACTTCCAGGGAAATCCCCAATATAGGTATTCCTCTTTACAACGGGGAGGAATACGTCGCCGCTAAATCTTACAACGGTTCAATTTTCAACAGGGTGAGGAGAGAAGATTTGGCGGAAGACCTATTGATTTTCAGAGACAAGATTCTTGGAAAGGTCGGCTGGGCCAAATCCAAGGTTAGGATAGAAGTTATTGGAAGGGATGCCGGAGAGAGTACGTCCACCAGTGGAGCGGGAGCGGGATCAGGTTCATGGAACCCTACCAACCCAAGTGGCGTGGCAGGCACGGCTGGATTATTCCCAGGCAAAACAAGGTGGAAACAAGACGATCAGTATACAATCGTTTTCTATTTAATTAAGTAAATGTGCAAGCATTCAGATATGTGGGAAGGTTCTTTTTCATACAGACCTTCCCACACCTTCTAAGATTGAGAAAGAGAGGTGATTTTATTTGGCAAACTTCAATCTAACCAAAATCGACAACGAACTCTGGCAAAACTTTAAGCTTCTCTGTGTGATGGAAAAAGTCTCAATGCGCAAGAAGATTGAGAAGCTGATAAAAGAAGAGGTCGAGCGAGCGAAAAGAGTGTATGGGAGAGGAGGGAGATAAAACCATGAAAAGTAAAATTATTCGCTTCTTAATTCATCTCTTTGGTATCGACCAATCACTTCATGCTCTACACGTACGCCAGAAATGCCTTGAAACGCAACTTGACTATCTTCTGAAAACATCTAACAGAAAAGTACGAAGAAAGTGGTATCGCATGCTGACGAGAAAAACATCACCGTTTTATATTGGTGAATTGATGGGTCAGAGGTGAGCTGGCAAATTGTGTATTACGATAATATCGAAATGACGTTTAAACTATCGAGCGGAGGTTGATAGAATGATTGCCGTGGGGTATGTTAGAGTATCTAAAATAGAGAAAGATCAGCGTGGCGTATCAATAAATGCTCAAGAAAAGAATATCAGAATCTATTGCCAGCTAAATAACCTAACTCTTCGTAATGTTCTAAAGGATGAAGGAGAGAGCGGGAAAGATTTAAAACGTGATGGCATGCGACAGTTAGTTCAATTAGTAGAGAAGAAATCGATTCAAGCTGTTGTTGTCTATAAGCTTGACCGTCTTTCTCGAAAAGTTGTAGATACTCTTAATTTGATTGAGAAGTTTGAAAGGCATAGCGTTTCTTTTCACTCTATTACAGAAAAGATTGATACAACCACAGCAATTGGAAGATTTTTTGTTACAGTTATTGCTGCAATTGCTCAAATTGAGAGGGATTTGATAAGTGAGCGTACGAAGGCGGCACTTCAGTTTAAAAGGTCGAGAGGGGATGTTGCCGGGGGGATTCCGTATGGATATAAAGCAACAGGGAAAGGGAAAAAGGCTAAACTTATAAAAGATAATGAAGAGTTTCAAATATTGGAAGAAATTCTTCAATCCCATGAAGATGGAGTATCCTATAATATGATTGCGAGTCAGTTAAACTCCCGTAATGTACTGACTCGGTGTGGTGGGCAATGGTATCCTCAAACAATAAAGTCTATTGTTGTTCATTCAAGGATATGAAACACTTGAGGAATAGATTGGAGTTTTGAAACATGGCAATCTGTAGATTGATGATTGAAGATTTTATACATCAAACTGGAAGGTACCCAGAATGTTTCAACGGATTAGAAGCATACTCAGATAATGATTTAATAGAAGGTATTGCATTTGGTAAATGGTTAATTGAAGATTTTAAACTTAAGCGTTGGCCTCGTTATGGGTTTTCAATTAAGAAGTTTATCGATTGGGCAGAGTCAAGACTTATTCAACCACCTGTTTCACCGAAACATCATCGAACCAAACTATCTTTCCAATAGTAACAGGGCAGTATAAATAGACTCCCGCTAACGTACAACCCGCAGGTGCAATAAACGTTCCTGTGATAAGAGTCCATGTCGACCCAGTTACCCCCGTACCATGTAGCCCTGCGGGAAACGTAATATAAGCCCAGTTGATCCAGTCATAAATACACCATCGGCCTTCGACTCCTCCGACAGCTTCTGATCTAACCCATATCTCATAGCGATAGGTTCCACCGGGGGCGACTACAAAAGCGTCGTAAACGTGAGTGTTGGGAGCGGCAATCCCGGTGGTCATTTTAAGAGCAGCAGATCCCGAATGAAACTCACCAGCAGCGATTGTTCTAATTAAGGTTCCCGCTCCTTCAATTTCGTACCAACCTTCAAACAAACCATCATCATCGCTGACTTCGGGAAAGATTCCAGTTCCAACTATCTCAAATCCACCATTTCTAACCAATTCATGAATAACTTTAATAGCAACATGTCCTCTAAGAATAGTAATGGCTTTAGAATCTGAGGTTATTAGGTTAAGCAGTAAGAGAAATGATATGAATAGGAGGGTAAAAGGTTTTCTCATGATTCATCTATCTATGTCACTCTTCGCTCACTCGACGCCGCCTTCGCCTACGCCTGCGCTGCGCCGTTGCGCCGCTCCGGCTACGGTGTCGTCTCGCTTCGCTTAATATTAATGAAATCGCTAATTTATGTCGATTGTCCATATAATTTATAGAAAAACGAACGCTCAGAATGCGTTTTAACGTGTTTTTTTCGCCTTCTTCATCCTCTGACACGTCTTTTTGACCATCTCTTCAATTTCCCCGACAATTTCGACATTGGATGGGGTAATATCAGTATATTTCATGAATCCACGTGCTCTTCCTCTTCCCTTGCGCTCACCGGCCACTTTGCCCCCGAACTCTTGACGATAGACTCTGATCTTGTACGGTCCGTCGCCGAGTCGATCAAGATCGCTGACCATACCACAGCAGGGACACTTGAATCGTATTTTTTCACTCATATTTTACCAACTCTCAGGTTTTTCAAAACGTTCCCTCCACCCGGGCTTGAGACGACCAATCTTTTCCAACTCATCCATTTCTTTCTCAAAGCATGACTCACAAAACCCATGTGTTTCGGATTTATCTTCGTAGGGGGGTTTTTCTCCGAACACTCGGTCACCCTTATGAAATTTTGAGCTGCAAATACGAACCAAGTTGTGCCTCATTTCACCGCTGAAGAATTTAATCGCTCCCATTGGACTGACTTGAAAGTGCGATTGATATTTTGGTGGTCTTTTCTGTGTGATGTGGAATCCGTATGCTGTGGGTTCGACATAAATAGAAGTCACGCAGGTTTTTGCTGATAGAATCGCTGCATTGATTGTGCTTTTGATATCTGAACGATCATATTTGATACGCATTACTTCTTTTTCTTCCTAAGCTCAAGATACAGACCGACTCCGAGACCTGCGAGAACGAGAATTTCAACCCCCGTATATTCTTTCATCACACCTATCGCTTGTGATGCGCTTTCTTCAATTGTTGTGACCGCACTCTGTACGGCAGCGCTGATGCCAGAACCGAAGAAGATATGATCTCCGATCTGCGTTAGAAACGGTATGACACTTGCCCATTGCGGTTCTTGCGATACGCCTGCGGGGTTGTAGTAAAACTGCGCGCCTCCGGTGTTGTCTTCGAGCGTTCCGTCAATTGCCATCTGCGCGAGTAAGTAGGCTTGTTGAAGTGAAGGCTTTGAAGAATAATTCCCGCTAAAATCCCTTGCTATTCTTTCAGCGATCACGCGTACGGGATCATCCATATTGAACATTGAAAACTGCCATTTCTTCAACGCCACAGCCTTGTATGCATCGTTTGTCAGCGCATAAATATCCATGTCATAATACTGTCGATCAAGCGTTCTGTTTCTGACGACATTAATGACCGCCATGATACCGTCAGAACCCTGATTCCCGGCTTCGCCATATCCAAGGATAGCAAGTAACTGAGCGGTGGGAAGATTGATGAAGAGTAGATTTTGGTCTGACCATGTAGACATTTTATCCTCCTTAATGTAGCTTTAAGGCTGTTTTGAGTTTATTTAATTTCCCCAACGCTATTTCGAGATTTGATTTTGATAGTTCGATGTATTCCTCATCATCTTTTTCAAAGAATGATATAATTTGATCTCTGGCATCAAAAATATCTGATTGTATACTGTTTATTTGATTTCTTAAATGTTCTTTTGAAACAAAAACGTTTTTGGTGCTCATTTTGTTTCCTCCATTTTATCAAGTTTCTTTTTAAGCTTCTCTTTCAGCTCTTTCAATAACCTGTACCTTTCCTTGTCAGGTTCGGCCCATTTCTCAATCTGATTGTTTTTATTTCTGTCTTCAAGCTTCCACATTCGCTCTTGGGTCGCTTGTAATTGATCGTCTGCAATTTTATAGTCCAATCTTTTCTCAACCTTCCTAACATCTTCAGCAAGCGCATAGCGATTTGAGATATACGAGTTGACCCCGAACACAATCCCGATGATAGTCAGAATGCCAATAATGACAGCAATCGTTTCTTTTATCGTTTTGCTCATTGCTTCGCTCTCCCCTCAAATTTTTTCATATTTATCATGAAGTTTTCAATCGCTCCGAGACCCATAACGAAACCATCTATTATTTCATATAATGCAGGTACATATTTTTGAGCGTGTGATGTGGTTCGGGCCGGGGGATTTTTCTGACCCTTCGATATCTTCACGACAGCAACCGGATGATACGTACCACTCTCGTTCGGTTGCATCTCAACAATTTCTTCATCTTCGTTAATCTTTTTCATTTTATGTTTTGAGATACCAACACCATGAGGTTCATCAAGCCAATCAAACCGGTCAAAACGACACTAAGCAGAATCCACGGAATCTTATTGACGCTTTTTTCGATTCTTGTAATTCTTTGCTCTGCCGTATCCATCCATTTTTCATGTAGACGAATAAGATTAAAATCGCTGTGAAAGTTTTCTGGCATTTTATCCCTTCTTTCTTTTTGTACGTGCTTTTCCTTTTAATCCTTTTTTTCCCATTAACATTGATACACCGATACCGCCAAAAAGCAGAATAGCCCAAAACGGGATTCCTGCTGATAGCGTTTCTACCCCGTTCGTTGTCGTTGTTGTTGTCACAGTAGGTGATCCATTTCCCGATGAAATTTTGGCTTGCTCTACATCACTTTCGTATTGACCGTAGGTAATACCGTATTTTTGCAATTCTGTTGCAATAGCAAGCTCAAACGCTGATTGCTGTGCTTGTTGAGCTTTTTCTGTAGCTTCTGCTTGCGCTTCAGCTTGAAGTGATTGCAAGAAATGATGGACGGTGATACCACTACCACCGGAATTCAAGTCATCAGCAATGTCTTCTTGCTCAGGATACTGCGCACCCTTTGATATCAGATAGTTTCTAATTGTATCAAGAACCCTTACTGAATAGCGATTTAATGCGTAGTCTGGGTCAGATTGATAGCGAATTTCATATAGAACAAGTGGTTTTTCAATGGGTACGCCACTAGTTTGCATTACAAGTACTTCACATGGGACTCCATACTCATTATAATAGACAGGGACTGCATTGCCCCATTCACCCATTACATATGGTTCACCTGATGATTTATACCTTATCCCGACATCAACACTCTTCATTTTAGAAGATACTACTTGTCTGACCGTTTCTATTGGTGTTCCTGACTCAAATGTAAAAATGTGCATGGGTTGTGGTTCTGTCGTAAATGAGTATGTTGAAGGAGCATACGGGCGACCCATTTGTGTATATTTAATAGCGATTGCTTCAAAAATTGGTATATACTGATACACCTTTACAAATGAACTATCTGTTATGATACCGTTGCTCATGTCAGAAAATGCCAACGAGATATCATCCTGAATCACGTCTGTAAGATATTTATAATACGTTTGTAACGTTGTAAGATGATAATCCTTGTACGCAATCGCTCCCCTTGCATTAACATCTGTAATAAACGCTTTGAGACCTGCAATTGCTTTTTCGGTGTCGTGTTTTATATCGTCTTGCGAAAGCAGCCCACCCACCAGACCAATAAGCGCACCGACGATGGTTCCCACAACCGGAAGCACAGCAGTTCCGACTAACGCACCGGCAACCATTCCAGATCCTTTAATTACAAGAGACGAGCCTACGTCTACCTGTCCTAAGTCGCTACCCAGACCTTCAAGATTTCTTGTAAATGCCATTTTTTCTATCTCTTCCTTCTGCTTCTCGTGTCGGGAGATTTCTTTCTTGAGATCATAAAAATACCTGCTGCAATAATCGCTAAAATAGGTAAACTTGAACCGATATCAAAACCCGCTGACATCGTTGTTGTTCCCTGAGCCGCCTGAGCTGCTGCTACTTGTTGAGCCTTGGCCTGTGCTACTTGTTGGGCCTGGGCTTGAGCTTGAGCTTGTTTTTGCTCTGCTGTAAGTATTGTGCTTATGACAGGAGTTATAATTGGCGTAACTGTGCCCAAAATGCTTTTCAAGACACCGAGGATATCAAATCCACCCGATGAGGGGACAGAAACACCCGTACCTGTAATAGATGTTATTCCAGTACCCATATCACCCGCATCGTAGCCTATATCTACAGAGCTAAAATCGTAAATTGACGACCAATCAGGATTCCAACTCGCACTCTCCCACATCCCGGGGTCTTCGATGCCCCATTCCCATTGACCAAACATTTCTGTCATTACCTCCTTTTTCTTCTATGTGTCGATTTGATTTTCTTAGGTCCCCTTCTAAACGCTACAAGGAGACCAATCATAAGTATACCAACCATCGGCCAATCAGACGAGAAATCAAATCCCGCAGTCATTGCTTTAATGCTTGATTTAGCTGATTCAACATACTCAAGCGATGTTTGTGAAAACAGATCGAGTCCGAGTAATTGGGATTGAGACATTGCGCTTGTGCCAAAGGTATTTAAATTGATATCTGCAAAACCAGCGACGAACTGGTTCCCCATGGCAAGCTGTATCTCTTTTTCGTAATCCGTGATATCTTCACTCTGCATATCATTGGTGTATTTAATTTCTCTATCATAGATAGTTTGACGATACATATCGTCGTCAAGCTCTCCGAGTGTAGGTCTGACGAACATTTAATCATCTCCTTTTCGGGTTATTTTTTTCTTCCCCTTAACATCAAAAAAGCAGCAAGACCGATTGCACCAAGAACCAGCGGGCTTGATAGTGAAAAACCTGCTGTTACTGGCGTAATTGTTGCACCTGATGCAGTCTGTACGACAGGAGTTGGAACCGTTGCACCGGGCTTTAGTATAGATGTTACGACAGATGAAGCTGTTGACAGAATGCTTTTTGTAATATCAAGCCAACTATCACCTTGAACAACAGGTTCTCCTGCTGTATACCCCTCCCACATTGTTGGAGAATATTCACCTTCACCGTATTGGCCTAACATTTGTGAATCACCTCCTGTTTTATCAAAACAGACATTTATTTTTTCGTTGAATTGACAGCACCGAGACCTTTCCAAAGACCAATTGCTGCGCAACCGGCCATGAATCCGTTGACGAGGTAAGAGATTGTATTTTGAGCTGTCCATGCAATCGCATTATAGACCATTGCGACCATTGCTAAGCCTATGCCGACAACGATAACCATCAGGGTCTTCCATTTGTCTGCGATTGAAGATGACCCGTCTGGATTTTCAAAGAACTTGTAGATGATTCCCATGATAACTGTGATAAGAACTGAAAGGCCAATTTGACCAATTTGGATTTCTTCCATGATTCAATTACCTCCTTCTGTATTTTTTGCTACCCTTGACTTGCTTACCCCTAAAGAATAAGAAATAAGCTGCAACACCGGCTCCCAACAGATAGATCGGTGAAATACCACTTGCTATGCTTGCAGTTTTTACCTGAGTCGTTTGAGTCGGCTGTATATCGTAATAAGCTCTTGCGACATCTGCAACCGGTGTGAGAATGGCAGTGATCCAGTCCTTTAGTTCTTGATCGTCTTGGCCAAGACCTTCAAGTCCTTCGTTAGATTGAGCATCAAGACCTTCAAAATCTTCACCTAATCCTTCAACCCCACTGATTAATTGAATCGGAACCGATGGATGAACACGGCGACCGTTAGCTGAAAAATCTGAGAACATTTTTCAATCACCTCCTATGCAAACTTCTATTTCTCTGCATCGATTTTAGCCTGTAGCAGAGTGTTCTTGTTGGATAGATCATCCCATGACGGGATAGGTACGTCACCCTTTATCTGCTCGACCATATTATAAAGCTTAAACGCTAAGTTTAGCAATCCTGTTACAACACCAATGATTTGTTCTACTCCCATAACAGCACCTCCTTATTTATTTTTTTATCTCATTATTTTTTTACCCATCCAAGCTGAACGCATAGGTTCAGAACATTATTAATCTGATTCTGAACCTTTGCGTAAACAAACTCAGGTGTAATAGGTTTTGTTTTCCCGATCACTATAACATCGGCTAATGCTTTATTCGCTACATCGAAAGCGGGTACGGCAATGGCCTTCCATTCTGGTTTCGCTCCGATCTGCGCCTTCGCTGAATCAAATGTGTTATCAAGTTGATCTTGAAGCCCGTCAATGATAATTCGAGCTTGTTGGTCGGGAGTGAGCTCTTTCCACTTTTCCTCAATGCTTGCACAGGATAATAAACCGGCCAGAATCAGAACACCTACTAAATACACCAGAACTTTTTTCTTCATCTTTCTACCTCCTTATTGAAGTTTTTTTAAAAGATTCCTTAGTACCATATAGTGCTTATGCTCATCTTTCGCAATATTAAATACCTTCACAGCCTCAGACTTCGGGACACCCGCTTCAAGCAATTCGTTCGTAAGCTCTACGTATTCGTCAACTGCCCCCTGCTCATCAGCGAGCATTTCTTCAAGTTTCTCTTTTAAATAATTCATCTCGTATCATATATCTCCATAAATTACCCAACTCGCTATCGTATTAGGCTTGAACCCCGCCTCAATATTCTCCCACGCTCTCGTCACACCGTTTAACGAACTAACAATATGGACACCGGTTGCGGGAGGGTCGGTGACTCGTTGGACAGTTTGAGTAATTACATCTAAGGTATTACCACTGGCAGCAAGATAATAAATTAACCAATAATTGTCAATAACACAAGTAAAATACTTATCGGTTTCTCCATCTAAGATATAAATCGGGCTACCATAACCATTATTTATCCAATGCGATGTCCCTGCTGATGGTGTTCCATTATATGCACCCTTAAATAATCCATTAACAGTTAATAATGGATCTTTATAAACCCACCCCTGGTTTGATGCTCCCACGGTAAATGTATTACTATCATTTATTGTGGTGTCGATTTTTTTATTCCATCCAACTGTTAAATCCCATCCACTCAGCAGATCAGCCCCCAATGTCTCCCCTGCCCCAACTGCTGCAAGGTAGCCGGTGGCTTGTTTACCGGCGGCATCTACAAGTCGAATCTTGTATGGGGTATAGCCCAAATCAGTCCCTGCATAAGCAGATATATCTATACTTGACCAAAAGAAAGCATTGGTATTTGTATAGTCACCATAGTTGTAGGTTGAGCCGGTGCTATCTTCTACAGCTACAGTAGTTGGTCTAAGAATCGTATAATTCCAATTCCAACCTGCTTCTAAGTTTAGAGTTAAAAAGAAACTTAAAACTATTACCAAAGTTGCAAAGAAAATACTGGCCTTATATTTCATTGTTAATTTCCCAACCATTTTTTAGCATATTTTATTTTCAGCCATCCTACACCAATTGATTGAGCATAAGTATCTGCCACATTTCTGCTTAGATTAAAAATCACAATCTCTCCTGCCGTAAGACCTGCTATGGTAACTGTTGTTGAATATCCAGAAATAAATCTATCATATTGAACATAGGTGGCATTAAATGTTTTTGTGACCGTGATTGCTGCCCCCATGGCGGAGCTTAACAATTCACTGTCACCTATCGACACTCCAGATAATACAAACATTACGGTTTCAGTGTTTGCTGGAGGAGTGGCATTCGTTATCCATCCTTCTACTTGAAACGTAATTCCAACCGTTGTATCTATTCCATAAGGTATTTGCCATTCAAAAAATACGTCATTATTTGCAGCGCCTGAGAAGTCTCTATATCTAACACTATTTGTTGATGTAAGAGTGCTTAATACACCAGGTGCGGTCCCCCCGTCTATTGCCCAACTGATAGGTATTAAATCGACCTCATAAAAATTCCCAACAGTATCAGTGGTAGCTGCTGGGCTAATGTTCGTTCCGCTTTTAGTCCATGGGCTTTCTATTCTCCAATCAGATGCATAAGATTGTGTTAAGATAGAAAGAATGATTCCAATAACGAGAAGTAAAGGTATTTTCTTCATTAATTCTCCTCCTATTAATAAAATGCCCTTACGTATACGGTCTGGGTCCCCGATGCTGCAATCACGCTGATTGAAGTAACTGCATAATCGTCTAATATAATTGTTCTACCTGGAGCGACTCGATCATCCCCAGCCGTATTCGCTGCCGGAACAGCGGCTGCTCCACCAATCCAATCAATTACGATTTCATCCGTATTGCTTCCTGGGCATTCAATCACTACTTTTTTGGATGTAAACCCAAACGCCAAGTTGACCGATGCTGCTGCTATATTGTCTCTTTTAATTGCATAAAACCCTATTCCAGAAGTACTTGCTGTTGTATTAAGGGCACCACCAGTTATTCTTACCATATCCCAGGTTGCACCATTATACCCCATCAAGAAAGACTGCACACCAATCGCATCTGTAGGCGTGACAAAAGCATCTGTGGGGGTTTTGTCACCCGCTACGATCAGGCCCCCGACTGTCCCCCTCATTCTGTTCCATGTCGCCCCGGCGGGATCATAGACGTAGTTCCCAATCGCCATTAACCCATTATTCTGTGCATCGCCAACAGCCGCATCTTTAACATTGTTCCATTGCAAGGGTGTTTGAGCTACCGCTAACCCCGCTATCTGAGTAATTGCCGATCTAAGCGGAGGCGTTAGAAACGTCACAAGCACCATTGCAGAGACGAGCAGAATCAATACTATTGAAATCGTTTTCCATTTTTTCATCGCTTTAGCTCCTCTACACTTCCATAGATTATTTGAACATCTTCTGTTTGAGTCAATTTCGCTTTATGAGCACTATCTCTTAAATCCATAAGAACAAAAACAAGGATAATGAATAAAAGGAAATAGATAATTGAGTAGATAACTGATTTAAGTGTCATTGATTCACCATCCGCTGGGAGCGAGCATTCCGTACCTTGTTCTTAATGTATTGTAAGTGATCCTCCATTCACTGAGAGTTAAACAGATTCCTCTATACTGAAGAGTATCTCCGACAGAGCCATAAAAATGATTATAGCGTGTGTTGGTGGTATCGTAGAACCTAAAAAATCTTATTTGTCTTATTACTTCATTAAGATATGTGCCGATGGTGGTGCCGGTCAAAAGTGTTCCATCATCTTTTACGGCGTACGATCTAAAATGAGTAGCATCTTCGTAAGCATTAAAAACAAACCACCAGTGATCTGTAACAGGAGCCGTTAGATTACGGATACTCGAAGCATTGTTAAACCTTATTCCGACTCGTAATGTTCCCGTATCATATGATATATAGTTTGGAGAATCCGCAGCTGCAACAATGCTATTTGTATGATTAAATATCATCGGGTACGGAAAGTCTGCGCCAGTTACATAAAGAAAAGACCCTCTACAACCCAATGCACTGGTGCTTAGCGTTGACGCAGCATCTACCCATAAACAATAATTTTTATTGACTGCATTAGCAGAGCCAAAGCCTGACATCAGGGTCCAAAAATTACCAAAGTTTATAAGTGGTAGATTTGGAAGTCGCTCAGCAGAAAGAGGTGCGTAATTGTAGACTGTTGATCCAGAACCCTCATTCACTTTGTACCAACCTACAAGGTTCGCACCGTGGGGAATAAGTGACAGCTCGGCATTGATTGTTTTATTTCCATCAATTAATACTGAGCAAATTCCGATACCACCACAACCACCTCCGATCCACCCGCTGAATATACTATTGGCGTCAGGGGTTGTCGTAAGAATTACTGTTGTCCCCATGGGAATCAAGGCTGAGCAGTTTCCGCTCTCAACCCCGGCAGTTGAAGTACAGTTTATTCCATAAATGTTGCTTGCGATCGTTCCGGTTCCTGTGCCTGAGCCGGTTACGACAAGAAGGTAAGAGGGTTGGCTGATTTTGCTAAATAGAATCTCATTTACTCCGTAAGCAATAGAGCTTATGAGTAATAGAAAAAAAACGAAAATGAGAGTTAATATTCTAATTTTAGTTCTCATTGAATTTTATACCAATTCAAACACTCTTATTGGAGTCGCTACTTGAGCAATGGCCCACAATTGGGTCCCCTCTGCGACTTGAAAGACTTTCTCTGCACCTTCAAGTAGAGGGTATCCGGCTGTCACTTGACCGCCACTTGACGAGATAATGTAGATGACCTGAGAGATACCACCGGGTGAGCCAAACAGACCCTCTTTTAGTGCATATGAAAGTGTGAAGCTCATCGGTCCTGCACCACCGACAAGCACCCATCTAACGGCGAACTGTGTTGCGACACCCATTTGACCGATGAACGCATATAGGCTCGTATTTGTCCATGTTGCGACCATTGCAGGAGTCACTGCGGCAATCAACACCTGCGAATCAACCCATTGACCGGTCACAGGGTCTTGAACGACAAGAACAAAATCCCATGTATCACCAACTGCGATTGCCGTAACATTCAAGAATAGGTGCATGCTGAGATAGTTTGCAAGTGCAATGGGGGCGGCCTGGCTGTTCCCGGCGGCGACAAGAGCAGCCTGTTGGGTAACGAGACCGGTATTTGTTACGATTCCCCCAGGTATCGGAGCGGGGTTCGTTATCATTAGATTTTGCGCTCTCACACCGTCATAGATTAGCGTAGGTGCGGTCCCAATCTGTATAACACGACCCAAGAAGTTTCGCTTCAGGTAGACAGTAGAAAAAGCGGGCGGCCTAATCTCTCTATGCTCAAATGTATCCTTCAGTAAATCTGAAGGAACATAATTCTTAACCATGTTTTCATCCCTCCCATTCTATTATTGAAAGAGCTTAAGGCCACAGAAATTGACCTCAAAATTTACAGCAACGTTAGTCAAGTTCTGTACGTTAAGCGTAAGGCTTGCGACTTGATTTCCACCACCAACTATTCTGTAGGCGTACATGATGTTTGGAAACTGACCCGTTCCAAATATCGTTTCAAACGGTACGGGTATGTTCATCCAGTTTTCTTCGATTGATGTCGTATCTCGTATATCGAGAAGAAGAGCACCAGCTGCACCGCTATGTTCTCCCGTCATTTTTTGTACTAAGAACGGAGCGTCATTCTCAATGACAATCGGAAAGCTAAACGTTCCGAGTGCGCCGACAGTCTGAACGCCTGAATTATAAACATACGGCTCTCTTCGGCGGTAGGTCTTCCAATATCCCGACTCTTGCTCCCACGGTGCGATGCCTGAGCGAAGCTTTGCTCCGTGCATTACAAATCGAAGCACATTGTTAACTCCCGAAGCATCTGATGCGTTCAGCGTGAGAAGAGAGCCACCCGTAAGAAGATAATACGGTGGGGGGATGATGAATGGACTTCCAACAAAGTTGCTTGCAATCGTTCTTAACTGAATATTTGTAACGCTCAGTTGACGACCAAGCCGACTATCTTGAAAGGTGAGACGTATCTGCGCATTTGTCGCTCCGTAGAGTGATTTCATCCAGAGAAAGTCAGAGTTTGAATCGATTCTCAAAGGCGGAGCATTGGGTACATAAATGAGTCCTGCCCCGGCGGGAAGCGTATTGATAAGCCCGTAGGCGAACCATTCTTGCCACATAGTTTTATTACCTCCTTTTTAGATTTCCCTTTAGTTTATTTCACACATTCTAAAATTGCCCTCTGGCTACCTCCATTACAGAAGCAGCCAGAGGGGCTGAGGGTTATATGCGGGCACGGAGGAAGAAGACCTCTCTCTTTTTCTCTCTCTTAGGTAGCCCTCTGCATCGTACCGTGCAGTATAACAGTGACGTCAGTGGCTATCGTGATCGCTACTGCTGCACCAGCCTCGAGGTTCACAGTAATTCTCTCACCCGGGTTGACAACGAGCGGAGTCGTGAACATATAGATCGGTGCATTTCCACCTACTGCATGCGCAGACTGAGCACCCCATGTGGTTGAAGCAGTAAAGTTCACTAAAGGAACGAGCTGAGCAGGTAAATACAGCACGTCCTTGTCTCCGATCCTGAAATGCCACCAAGTATTAAGGGCAAGCCACTTACGATCCTGTTCGTCTGTAATAAGGTCTGCTGCCTTTCTGATTGACCAATTCATTCCGACAAACTCCCATCGCTTATCAGGAGTGAACCCTGCAACATCCATATTGGTATCTCTGTAGGTTTTAATCACACCTGCAACAGCAGCACCAATACCTGTGGCGGGGATCAAGAAAGCACCCTGACCTCTCGGAATTGCGAAGAAGTTTGCAATGTTCTGACCAGCGTTATTCCAGTTCACGGTATCGTAAAGCGGTTGGGCAAAGAACTCAGTAACCCTTGGATTCAAAGCACTGTATTGTCTTTGTGGAACGGGACTCATTGTTTACACACCTCCTTTCGTACTATATTATATAAATTTTTCGCCTACGTTAAGAAACATAAATGTTACGAAACATAGGGTGAACGCACAGACGAATACGGACTCACGGCACCAAGGCCAGCCGGACGCATTGCCGGAGCGAATGCTCCGATTCCTGCTGCTGTTACGGTCTTGAAGACATAAGTTCTCAAAATATCATTGACAGCATTGATACCGGCTCCCATGGCGAACGCTACACCATTTTTCGCTCCAAGGAACTTTGACAGCACCATGCTACCCCCGAAGGCGATTCCCATTTTAACACCAATTCGAGTCATCGGTGATGCGGACATCCCGATTGCCGCCGGAATATAATCAGACACAAAGTAACCACCAGTTCCGACAGCGATTGGCATAATCAAAGACATCGGTTTGCTTGCGCTGAGGGAAAATGCTCCTGATCGAGCGGGAAGATTTCGTCTGTAATGCCGACGATAGCTTCTTTTTCGACCCGGATCATTTCGTCTTGCTCGTCTGCGTCTCCGAGTGCTCATGTGATACCTTCTTGGACCCGGATCATTTCGCCTGACATGCCGTCTCCTACTCACTCTTCGTTTTCTTCTTCTTGGATTAGCTCCCACTATCAACACCTCCTCTCCAAATGGATTTTTATGACCTGTTTTTTTACCCCAACGTCCAGTACGCTTCGTGCGCCATAGCTTGGACGTATGACGGGGATATGTTACTTGTTCCCATGGGTTCTTTTTCCTTTTTCTCGTTGAGCTTTTGATTGAACCGCTTTTGACTGATTTCCAAGCTTCTTTCATTCCTCTTTTTATTCCGTAAGTGCGAATCATCCGGGACAGTAGACCCTTCGGAAGACCCCCACTTCTCTTTTTTTTTCGTTTTCCTGTTCGTGACGCTTTCCTTTTTGACCTGCGAGCCGGATTAATGAGAAATGCTTCCATTGACATCTGATTTTCACCTCCTTTGATGAAATATATAACCCCCATACAAAAAGAGCCACTAACCACCATGCATGGTTGATGGCTCTTTGTATGGGACTCCAGGGCGTACGACCCTGAATTGGTTAAATTCCCTACTTATATTATACTAATACTTTCCTTTTAGAATTGTATCATATAACATTTGGAAATCACTATCAGTATCACACAATTTCCACATCTGTGTTAACCAATTGATTAAAAGTTTCATTTCTCTATCACCAAGGAGAACATCTATCTTTTTCCCAAATTCAATTGAATGAAAAACATCCGCATGATCATCGACCCTACCATAAGATGATAAAATCCAGAGAAAAAGTGTTGACGGTGAATTTGGATAATTATAATTAAGCGCCTCATAATTTATTTCATGCCCAAGCTTCACAATATCCTTTACATATTTAGGTACGTTTTTTAGTCATAATCTCCTCCTTAATAATTAAACCTCTTCCACAATGGCTTGCCCTTTGTTGATCTAATCGTCAAACTGCCGTCTGCATTTCCAATCACCTGTGCGCTTGTGTCATGTTTAAAGTTATGAAAAAACCGTTGGCCTGCGAATTTACCCTGACCCTTTTGCGCACGGATTTCAAGCAGGCGGTCGTAGATAACTGTTTGGGGAGGATTTTGAACATGCTTTTTCTTTGAACTCTTATATTTCCTTCTCACAAGTTTTGATAGCAATTTCTTTACTCCTTCATCTTTTGGATGACTATCCAAATATTTCGACAACAATGTCACGTTATATGCTTTACCTGAAACTGCTGAAGGTTTCTTATACCCTATTCTTTTTGCCTTACGTTTAATCTTCTTGAATGTCTTTGGACGCATGATTGAACCCTTGCGCTGTTTCTCACGCCACGAAAGGACACGGTCTGGAATTTTAATTGGCATATCCTATTCTCTCTCCTTTTTCTTCAACCATCCGTTCGGACAAAACGTGAAATAAAATTTCTCCTTTTCCCTATCCACCTCAAACTCCTTATTGTCTCTCATAAATATCTCAATCGCCTGCATCGGGCCGGGTCCAATCGATGGCACATGAATTGGGTTCCCCCCTAAGTTAGAATCCATCACGACAAGATACTGACCGTGACTAACTATCTTTGAATAGATTCTAAGCTCGTTCAAAACATTCTCGGTTGAATGATCTGAGTCAAGTACAACCATAATTCTATCGTCATCCATCACTTTCTGATTACCTTCAATAATGTGTTGTAACCGGTTCAGAACAAGAGACGATGTTGAACGACCCATCAGCTTTTTGATTCGTCTATGTTCGGCTTTCGACTCGTTCCCTACATCAATTGCAACGACGAGACCTTCTTCCATGATACCACACAAATCCATCATCTGAGCGAAGAAGAGAGAAGTACCGCCCATGAATGAACCACATTCGATGATTAAGCTCGGTTTCTTCTCAAAGATCGTTTCCTGAAAAATCCACATATCAAGAGGGTTCTGAAAGCATGCAACACCCATCCACTTGGTGCTTCCATTGTTCCAAGTATGGGTTGAATTATAATACATCAAATGAAACGCACCGGTGATCTTCTTCTCCAACGCTGACTCATCATTTGAATTGTCTAAACATAATTGAAGAAGGTCATTGCGTAGAGATTCATTCTTCATTTCTTCTCCTTAATTCATAGATTTCCACCAACGCTTTTCTGCATTAGTTGACGTCCAAAATGGAATTAGTGTTATATCACCCGTTTTACAAGATACTCGGTAAGTTGCAAAGTGACCTCTCTTCTTTACAATTGGTTTATTGTTTGCTGTAGCAATAACTTTAGCCCAAAGATCAAGCTCTATTTTCATTTCTTCGCCCTCAATGTCACTTCAATATCATCCACCACATTAATGTAATGCTCCCTTGCCCACTCACGAGCCTGTTCTGCTCTCGACTCCCATTCAGGTTTGAAATAAAATTTTCTCCTCACTACCTCAAAATCACATTTTACGTCATAGTGACTGAGTTTATTTACATCCATCCATTCCTTTGAGAAGTATAAAAACGTATTCTCAGAAATGGGTCGCACATGAGTATAATCTTGAAACGCTCGTATCGAAGAATAGTACGGAGCAACAATTGTTATCGTTCCAAGAGGTACTAAAATCCTGTGGCACTCTTCCATAAACTTTTTAATATCTGCAACGTGTTCTATGAAATGTGAACAAAATATTTCATAGACACTGTTATCTTCAAATGGATAGGGATACTCATTTAAATTATGTAAAAAATCAGGTTTAACATCAGGCGAGAAATCAACTCCCTTAAACCCATCTTTACATCTGTCACCACATCCTAAATCTAACTTCAAAAGATAACTCGGACATTCTGCTTTTCCAAAATCCTCTTGTTCTGTAATTGATTGTGGCATAATCAATACACCTCCCCCGTTTTGACATTCATATGCCCTATTCGACAACCACTATGAACACCAATTTTGTATCCCTTCTCTACTAATTTTCCACAAAAGAACGCATCCTCCGTAAAGATCGATAATCCCTTCGTTTCTTTATTCTCGATACATAAGCTATCTGCTGTCTTAAACCATGGCGGTGGGCCAAGATTATCGAATAAATCAGTGCGGATCATTGTAAAATCCATTCCTGTCAAATTGACTTCAACGACTTCTCCGACAGCGAAATGAATGCCGGGAAGCACGTAACCGTCGACATCGTTACGAGCCATCACCGGCATCGGCGGTGAATACTCGTCAGCTTTCATATAATAAAGACCTGACATGACATCAAACTCACCTTTACGCATTTCTTCATAGAGGATGAGAAGAGAGTTCCATGAAACAAGCATGTCGTCTCCAACCATCAAAAGATATTCTGGACGTGGTTTCATTCTCACTGCATACTCAGCAAGATAGTTACGAGCGATACCGACCTCCATGCCTTTACAGAGTAGAGATTCCATTTGGCAATTGATTGGTGCTTGCATACGCATCATTGTTACACACCATTCGATGGGAACCATACCGAACGTAACAAAGCCCAATAAAAATGTTGGGCGACGGTGATTTCCAGCTACTGTTTCAATCGGGTCTTTCTGAAGTCTCATAGAATATACTTCTCCCATTTTTAGTTTTTAGCCGATGCGGGAGAAAGTTCAATGAACTCACCTCAACCGCTTCTGGCGCTCGGCTAACACACCTTTTCTTACTGCATGATTGAATGAAAACAAACCGCCGTCACCTCAAGAATACCTGAGGCTGGACCCCCGCCACAGTTTTGTACCGTTATATTTGTTGCGTCAATTGGTGCTGTAAGTCCAACCCATCCCGTAGCACTTGCTTGTGTAGCAACAGGGCGTATTGATACGATATCAGGCGCAGCAGGAAGGCCATGAGCGTATGTCGCTACAGCCGCATTAGTCAAGCTTGCGATTGTTCTTTTATCTGTATAGTATCTCATTAAAGCCATTTTACTTTACACCTCCCTTTGAATTATTGAATCATTGAATGACAAGAGATAGCCGCTACATCAAGATCAACCGATGCGCCGCCACCTGCGTTATTCAATGTCACATTTGTTGCGTCAACGACTGCTCGTATGCCGTTGTTTCCAACATGCAGAGTTGTCGCTGTCAGGGCTACATCTATAAAACCAATGTTTACTATATCCGGGGCTCCCGGAAGTCCATGCGCGTACGCTAACGTAGCATCAGCCGCCATACCGGCAATCGTTCGTGAATCGATGTAATATCTTAAAATCGCCATTTCTTTGTCACCTCCCTATCGTTTTTCGGCTACTGAATTATTGAGTGAAAACAAACCGCAGCAACCTCAAAATCAGGGCTTGTCGCATTACCCGGATTCTGAAGAGTCACGTTCGTTGCATCACAGACAGCATTAATACCGAACCAACTCGTTGACGTATTTGCTGTATTGATATACCGAATAAACTTTGCATTCGGTGCCCATGGAAGTCCATGCGCATACGTTGCTGTCTGAAGAGTTGTCAGCCCCGCTATGGTTCTCTTATCAATATAGTACCTCATTAATGCCATGTCATTAACACCTCCTTCTTAGACGATGAGTGAATGAAATACGATTGTACTAACTTCCATATTTGGTGACAGAACAGAACCGATGTTCTGTAATGTTACGTTTGAAGCATCAATCAATGGAACAATGCTTGCTACGGCTGCTGCGGTTGCAAGGGTTTGATTCCATCGAACGACAACTGTATCGGGAACTTTTCCAAGCCCGTGAGGATACGTTGCTGTACCGCCTGACGCTATGCCTGCAATGGTTCGTTTATCTGTTAAATGCATTTACTCACCTCCCATAATCATTATCTTCTTTTTCTTCTAATAAGTAGATAAAGAACGAATGCGCCGCCGCTTGCATAGATAATCCAATCCGGGATGCCTGCAAAAATAGTTGGCTTCGCACTTTCACCGAGACCGGTATAGTCGTTCCATAAACTTGTAACATCGTAGATATGTTTCTCCATTAAAGCGAAAAAACCGGCAGCAGAAATAAGATCAGTGACCCCACCGGATTCAGCTTTTTCTATTGTACTCGGCAACTCAGCTTCAAGTTCATTCTGCTTGACAAGCAACTGATTCGCCTCATCTGAAATCGTCAACACGGGCGATCTGCTCATTGTTTGAAGCTGTGTTTTTGATTGCAAAAGCACTCCAACACGAGCTTGAAGCATTCCTGCAACATCTTCAAAAACATCTTGACTAAGCATTAACGAGACACCCCACTTTTAAGAAGTTTTGGAAACATATTGATTCCAGCATAAAGAGCAATACCAATAAGTAGATATGGGAAGATAGGTTTTATTATTTCTCCGACCGTAGAACCGACAGATGATCCGAGTGACGGAAGCACATCTCCAACAATTTCTGAAATCCCTCCGGGCTGCGTCGAAACAAAACCACCTTCTGCTGATACGAATATGATGTTATCATAACCCATATCACGCCACGAAACATCGAAAGCAGAAAGCCAATCGCTAAGTGTTACATTAACAGATGGGACAGCATTAACAACGTATCGGTCTGAGAAAAGACCACGTGAAACACCAGTAATATCACCAAAGTTTGCCATTCTTTCTGCAAGTTCTTGTTTGATCGTTGCAACGCTGCCGAAGAAAAACCATTCGCCGCTTTCAAACGTGAAGACGTATTGATTTCCTGCACCGAGAATATTAGAAGGAAGTAAAACCGCACCAAGACCTGAAAATTGTTTTTCACCTATCGGAACACCAAGAGGTCCCTGACCCTGACCGGTCATTAGGCCTCTTCCCTGTCCTTTGCTTCTGGTCATAAATTCAGGACCGTGTTGATCGAACATGGTTAAGCCTCCGCAAAAAGTTGATTTTCAGTCCAAACTGAAAACGTTAAATCGTTTTCGGCACAATATTTTTTGGCTGCCTTAATCTTCAAAATATTATCTTTTCTACCTAATGCCCATTGCGGTTTAACTTCTATTACCTCACTTTTCCCATCCATATATGTTACAATTATATCTGGCATATATTTCTTGGTAGAGCTTTCCGAAAAATATGGGATGACAAAATTACATCGAGAATATTTTTTAACCTCAGATAGCTGTTCTAAAATCTTAAATGCTAAAAGTTCATAACTTGATTCATATAATATTTCACAATTATTTTTAGGAGAAAAGAATCTACCTCTTAATGAATTATGATTTTGATTATGGATTTCTCGGAGAAAATACTTTTCCGATATCTTTCTTTTAACTTCATCTGTTCTTGGAATACCTTTATTCCAAGCAATCTTACCAAGGCAAGGTTTTCTTCCCTTTCTTTTTACTGACATTTTCATTTTTGTTTCAGGTGAGTGTTTTTTACCAAGCATTGGTGAAATTCTACCTATTTGAGATAGCCCTATTTTTTTCTTTGTTTCATCTGATAATCTTTTCCCTAATTTTACGGATCTCATCTTTAGTATAGATGCCTCTGAATGTCTTCTACCTGTCCAATCCAAATTTCTACGCATCTTAGGGTTATTAATAACAGCACTTCTATATTTAGGGTCATTCCACTTTTGCTTAATTGCTTCCCTTATTTTTTCTTTCGTTTCATTTGAATGCATAA
>Ga0180009_10000737_pt1 | contig 43058 bp, 45 predicted proteins | sample OS_PC_MetaG_FD_123537 | JGI IMG/M metagenome (GOLD analysis project Ga0180009, IMG submission 123537) | Groundwater microbial communities from the Aspo Hard Rock Laboratory (HRL) deep subsurface site, Sweden - OS_PC_MetaG | ecosystem: Environmental > Aquatic > Deep subsurface > Groundwater...
CAGGGAAACTGAAACCTGCGTGCAATAAGGCGCTCGGTGTTGTTAAGGAGATGCTCGCCAATGATACCCTGGATGACTTGAGTGTAGCGGCTTAACCGCTACAACTTTTTTGTGTTGCACCCTCTAAGACAATTCAAATTTTACGCAGTCAATAGAGGAGCGGTACAGTTCAGGGTTCTCTTCCAGGTAGCTGAACTTATGTATAATGTTGATTTCGAATATTGTCATTCCGTGCTTGACACGGAATCCAGAATGATTTCAAAGATATGCTAACCTGGATGCCGGATTAAGTTCAGCATGAGGGGGAGAACTCAAGACTGTCAAGAGAGGCGGTAGACATTTAAAAATAGGAGGCTAAGCTGAATCAAATCCTGGCAAATGACATCAATATAATTCTATTTGATGTTTAGAAAAAATTACAAACGGATGACCAAAAATATTTTTATACCGAGATTCTGCAAGTAGCCATGGCCGATATAGCATGTACCGGCTGCTCGTTACGTGCAGAAGTCAAATGATACGTTTTGCCAAAAGATTCAAAAATGATTTAAAACGTTATACATATATTTTCAGTCAATTACCAATCAAAAATGCGGCCCGCCTTGATTGACCGTTTCCCTCCAGTTTTGTTATTATTCGCAGAGACGCAAACTATCAAAGATCTGTGATGACCCCTCACCATTCTTCAGGAGCACAATGAGCGACAGCAGCTTGATCGGCAAACCGATTCGTCGTCTGGACGCAGTTTCGAAGGCGTCTGGCCAGCACCTGTATCCATCGGATTTCGCCGCCGAGGGGATGCTATACCTGAAGGTCCTGCGCGCAAAGCATCCGCATGCTGAAATCGTCTCGATCAATACCGAAGCCGCCCGGAATCTTCCCGGTGTTGTCCGGGTACTGACGGCGGCGGACATTCCAGGCACCAATGGGTACGGACTCGTGGTTCCCCACCAACCGGTTCTCTGTGACAAAAAGGCCCGCCATGCGGGAGATGCCATCGCCATTGTTGCGGCCGAAACGGAACAGCTGGCACGCCAGGCATGCCAGTTGATCGAGGTGACATACACCATCCTTCCGCTCCTGGTCGATCCCGAAACGGCGCTGCTGCCGGAAGCCCCCAAACTGCATGATGAGGGCAACCTGTGCGCAGAGATCAACCTGGGACACGGGGATATCGACCGGGGATTTGCCGACGCCGACCTGGTGTTTGACACCATCTATCGCACCGGCGCCCAGGAGCACGCGTTTCTGGAAACAGAAGCCGGCGGGGCCTACTATGACGAAAAGGGCGTATTGACCGTCATTGCCGGCGGTCAGAACCCCTTTAACGATCATCGGCAGATTGCACCGGTGCTGAATCTGGAAAACGACCGGCTCCGGGTTATCAACCCGCCCCCGGGTGGCGCTTTTGGCGGAAAGGAGGATATCAGTGTCCAGATCTTCCTGGCTCTGGCCACCTATCACACCAGGCGACCCTGTAAAATGGTGCTCAGCAGGGAAGAGTCCATCGCCTGCGGCACCAAGCGGCATCCAACCCGCTTTGCCATCAAGACCGGGGTCACCCGGGACGGGATGCTGACGGCAGCCCGGATCTCCATTCTGTCTGACGCAGGGGCTTACATGGCCCTCTCCGGGGCTGTCCTTGGCCAGTCCGCCGAACACTGCTGCGGACCTTATCATTTTCCTCACACCGAGATCAACGCCAGGGCCGTCTATACCAACAATGGAAACAGCAGTGCTTTCAGGGGATTTGGCAATCCCCAGGCGGCCTTTGCCATTGAACTGCAGATGGATGCGATGGCAGACGCCCTGGGAATGGACAAGCTTGCCTTCAGGCGGAAGAATGTGATCACGCCTGAGACAGAAACCGGCATCGGACACGGGCACCGGGTGACATCCCGCATGTCCATCAACCAGGTTCTCGATGCCGTTGAAAAAGGGCCTCTCTATCAGCAGCACCGGATCGGGGAATATCGGCAATCGAACCAGACCCCCTGGATAAAGACAGGCATCGGCGTCTCAACCATCTGGCAGGGGTACGGAATTGGCGCGAATCTGAATGACAACGCCACGGCGAGAGTCGAACTGCTGGCAAACGGACGTTACCACCTGACCGTCAGCTGCCCGGATCTGGGACAGGGTAACACCACGGCGCTGACACAGATTGCGGCCCACGAGCTCAACTGCGGCATGGCGCAGATTGACATCACCATCGGTGATACCGCGGGTCCCAACTCCGGTTCCAGCAACGCATCCCGCACGACCTGCTTTGTCGGGTCTGCCGTTATCGGGGCGGTGGGCGAACTGAAGCGAAAGATCCTCGAACGGGCAGCGGTCGATGCCAACCCCGCGGACCCGATGAATTTAACCGGTGACGCTTTTTTTCTGAAGGGGGAGTGGATTCCGCGGGATCAATTTGCAGCGGCACATGGACCCATTTCAGCAGAGTATGAATATTCGCCCAGACAGACCGATGCCATTGTGATCGGCATCCCTCACTATCACTACGGTTATGGCGCCCAGGCCATCAAGGTGGACGTGGACACATTGACCGGTGAAATTACCGTGCAGGAAATTGAGAACTACCTGGATGCCGGGAAGGTCATCAACCCGTCAGCAGCTGAGGGACAGGCGGAAGGCGGCCTGGTGCAGGGACTGGGTTACGCGCTCTATGAGAAACTGATGCGAAAAGAGGGTGTGGTGATCAATCCCCGACTCTCAACCTACATCATTCCTTCCATCATGGATGTTCCGGCAAAGCTGCGGACCATTCTGCTGGAAGAGGCGGAACCACTTGGACCCTACGGGGCGAGAGGTATCGGAGAGATCACCCTGACACCGGTCGCTCCTGCCATACTGGATGCGGTATATGACGCCATCGGAGTTCGTTTTTCCAGCATCCCGCTAACACCGGAAATGATACTTAATGCTTTGGCGACCCAACAGGATTCCGAATGAAACTAGCGCTGACCATCAATAACGAACATGTTGAGATTGACACCGATCCAAGAAACCTCTTGCTGAATGTCCTGCGGGACGAACTGGGTCTCATGGGCACCAAGTGCGGCTGCGGAGAGGGGGAATGCGGCGCCTGCACGGTTGTCCTGAACGGCCGGACGGTCAATTCCTGCCTGACAGTGGTCGGACAGGCCCATGGCGGTTATATCACCACCATTGAAGGTCTGGCCGCCAGCGAAGGTGGAAAATCACTGCTGACGGTTTTTGCCGACAAGGGGGCCGTGCAATGCGGTTTCTGCACGCCCGGCATCGCCATGTCTGCATCCACCCTGGCTGATCAGAAAACGGCACTGTCCGAGGATGACATCCGGCAGGGATTGAGCGGTCATCTCTGCCGCTGTACGGGTTATGTCAAGATTATCGATGCCGTCAAGGCGTCCACCGAGGGCAGACTCAATCTGCCTCAACTCAGGGAAAAAGGGTTTTTGCCGATCACCGATGCCCAATCGCCCTGCTTCATCAGACCGGACAACCTGGCCCGTGCCCTGGACGCTCTGGCCGACACCAAAAAGGGGTGGCAGGTTCTGGCGGGTGGTTCTGATCTGGTTGTTAAAAACGAAAACCGGACCCACACCCTGAATCTGCTGGACATCGGCGGGATCCCTGACCTGAAGGGGATTACCCGGAAGGATGGGGAAGTCCGGATAGGCGCGGGAACCTCCTTTTCTGAATTGATCCACTCGCCCCTCATTGCCGAACAGTTTCCCACCCTGGTGGCAGCAGCCCGGCAGATCGGGGGGGTGCAGATACAGAATACCGGAACCATCGGCGGCAATATTGCATCCGGATCCCCGGCTGCAGACATTGTCCCGCCATTGATGACGATGGGAGCGGTCCTGGAGCTCGTTTCCAGAAAGGGAACCGTGACCGTTGCCCTCGACGATTTTTTCAGCGGACTCAATCGGACCGTACTGGCACCGGATCAGCTGATCCGGCAGATTATCCTGCAGCTCCCGTCAGTCACAGGTGAAACCATTGCTTTTTTCGACAAACTGGGCGTTCGCAGGGCGCTTTCCATCACGAAAGCGTCCGTTGCCATGTACGGAAAACGGGTCAACAACCGCCTGACATCCGTGAAAATCGCCCTGGGATCCGTGGCAGAAAACGTAATCCCGGCACCGAAAGCAGCCGACATCCTGATGGGGGGTGAACTGACCCATGCCAGGCTCAATCAGGCAGCAGACATGCTCAGCACCGAAGCCCGGCCCATCGATGACATGTTCTCGACAGAAGCTTACTGTAGACTGGCTGTCAGAGGACTGCTGATTCGGAACCTGTGGCATTTTGTGAATCCCTAGTGTCAAGCCAACTGCGTCGTATCAGGACTGGCAAAAATGAGGGGACAAGTGCCTTGTAATGTGTACCCTTATTTCTGCGGAATCGACATTCTAGGCATGGCGGCGCACCAGCGCATGATAACAAGGAATCCCTTTTTCCAGACACTTGCAGATGATGCTCTCAGACCGGGTCGTCCATAAATGGCTGATTCACAAGGCCGGATCGTTAAAGCGACTGGTTCTGGTTTCAGAGCAGCTGCCTGAGCCTGCCAAAGATGACGTTCAGGTGGAAATCAAAGCCGTCGGGCTTAATTTTGCGGACATATTCGCCTGCCTGGGACTCTATTCGGCAACACCCGCAGGCGCTTTCACACCCGGACTGGAATTCTCCGGTACCGTAAGTGCCCTGGGAGAATCCAGCCAGGAATCTCCCCACGGATTTCGGGTGGGCGATCCCGTGATGGGCATGACCCGATTCGGGGGCTTTGCCACCCATATCACCATCAACCATCACTACCTGTTGCCATTGCAGGACGGGTGGACTTTTGAGCAGGGAGCAGCGTTCCCGGTGCAGGGCCTGACAGCCTGGTATGGTCTCATCGAACTGGGACATCTGTCGAAAAACCAGGTCGTGCTGGTGCAATCGGCAGCGGGCGGTGTCGGTCTGCAGGCCATGGATATCATTAAAAAGCAGGGCGCCACGGCCATCGCCGTCATCGGGTCCCCGGACAAGGCAGCGATATTGAGGGAAAGAACGGGCATCGACCCGTCACACATCCTTGTCAGACGCAAAACATTCAAAACGGACCTGCAGCAGGCTCTCAAACTGCTTTTCCGGGACGGTCTGGATATTGTCTTTGATGCCGTCTATGGAAAATTCTTCAAGCCGGCGTATGAGGCCATGAATCCCGCTGGTCGCTACGTCTTATATGGTGCCGCCGATCTGATGTCCGAAGGAAACCGGCCGAACTATCTCTCCCTGATACCCAGATACCTGATGCGGCCCAGACTGGATCCAATGGCCATGATTACCGAAAACCGGAGCCTGATGGCCTTCAACCTGATCTGGCTGTGGGAAGACATCCCGCTGATGCATCGCGTTTTAAAGGATTTCATATCCAGCAAGCCTGCCCCGCCCCACATTGGCCGCCAGTTTGACTTTTCAGATGCCCCGGCTGCCTTGCGTTTCTTCCAGAAAGGCCGGTCGACCGGCAAAATCGTGCTGACAATCAACAGCTGAGTCGCAGTGCACACTACCGGCCTGACCCGGATTGCTGCCTGGACGGAGGGAAACAATTGTATTACGAGACAAATTGATAGAGCCTGTCCATAGCATCCGCCAACCTGTCAACTGGATGCGTCAGGGCAATGCGAAAATAGCCCTCTCCGTATTTTCCATACATGGATCCAGGAATCATCCAGACCGCTATCTCATCCAATACCTTAAAACACCACTCCCTGGAATTCTTAATACCTTCGGGGACAGGTGACCAGACATAGAATGTGGCTTTTGGAGGATCGATATCAATTCCAATTTTTTGCAGGCCTTTAATAACCACATCCCTTCTTTCCCGATACATGTCGTTTCTTTCTTCCATGAAATCCGTAGGACCATTCAAGGCAGCAGTGGCGGCCTTCTGAATCGGGTAAAATATGCCCCTGTCCGAATGGGACTTGATCTTTTCGATCCCGGCGATGATGTCTGCATTCCCCAACATCATACCAATTCGCCAGCCACAGCAATTGTATGATTTTGATAGAGAATTAAATTCAATTCCAATCTCTTTCGCACCTTCGAATTGCAGGAAAGAGGGTGCCTGATAGCCATCAAAGCAGACTTTGCAGTAGGGATTGTCCGAAATGACCACGACATTGTGCTTGTGGGCCCATGCGATCAGCTTCTTATAAAAATCGCCATCAGCATGGGCGGCAGTGGGATTGTTGGGATAGTTTACCCAGATCATTTTAGCCCGCTCTGCTGTTTTCGGATCAATGGCATCCAGATCCGGCAAAAAACCGTTTTCAGCCAACAGTGGAACTGTCTCGATGACACCCCCTGCCACTGTCACACTGGCGGGATAGGCGGGATAACAGGGATCTGGAACCAGGGCGATATCTCCCGTATCCAAAATGCAGTTATGGATATGGAACAACCCGTCCGCTGAGCCGAGAAGCGTGGTCACTTCTGTCTCGGGATCACAGGTGACTTGAAACTGTTTTTTATAGCATCCGGCAATCGCTTCCTTTAAGGGCATGGAAGAATAGAAACTGGGATAATGATGATTTTCCTTGGATAAGCAGGCATCTGCCAAAGCCTTTCTCATCTCATCTGTCGGAAACACATCCGGGTCTCCAAGCCCCAGGTTTATTACATCTTTTCCTTCATCCTTCATCTTGGTTAGAATACTATTCATAGCGGTTCCCAAATAGGCATCAAACCGTTCCAGTCGTTTGGCGATATTCATGGCTATCCTCCTTTATATATTGGTTCTTCGTCATCTTCATAAACGTTACAGATACAACACAGAAAAGTGGCCGGTGTATTGCCGACATTTTTCATGCCATGCGGTTCCAGGCTGGATAAAAAAACCGAGGACCCGGGGCCACAAATCTTTGTATCCGACTTTTCATCTGTCTTCGGATCATATGCGTAACATTCGAAAGTCCCTTCCTGAATGAACATGGTCTGATGATAGAAATGGTTATGGATGGGAATTTCTCCACCTGGTTGAATGGTAAAAAAACGCAAACCATATTCCGGATTGCCGGTACCATCGTCACCGTATCTGGATAACCAGCGAACACTTGTGCCAACAACATTGAGCATCTTTCCTTTGTAGGGAAATTTCTCCACCTTAACGTCTTCCACCTTTTTCCAGTTTTCAACAATCATTTCTTCCTCTAATTGTTCATTACATGCCCCCCCCATAGCCGGAGGGCAGCTTGTGTAAGCCCTCGAAGGGGGCTTTTTTCTGCTCCCTGGAAGGGAGTGACTGCGGATCCAGCCCTGTGGCAGAAATCAAGTGTTGGGGTGCCCGGACAGGTTGACCGGCGACATTCCGTTTTGACCTCGGTAGAGTTCGTGCAATTGAAATCGCGTCAGTGCCCTGGATCAACCGAATGTTTTGCCAACCAGGGACGGGTCATGCCCTGGGATCACATATTGCGGTGCGGTGATGAGCGCTTTGATCTTGTAGATGCTGTCGTACCAGGCATAATGATCATAAATGATACTGGAAGGGATAGCTGGACCGTAAACATCGGGAGCCGGTGTGATCTTGATCTTTTCCCCCTTCATGGAGATAATCTCGTCGGTTTTAGGGTACAGGTTGCAGTAAAACGGTGCCGTATCACCGATCAGCAGGTAGTTACCCAATGCAGTCCTGACCTGCATGGACTGGCTGCCCGCAGTGTGCCCTGGGGTCTTGAAAAAAGTGAGACCGGGCCGGAACGGCAGATCACCATCCACCTTCAAACAGTCGAACTTCTTCAGAACAGGGATGACGCTCAGATCAAAATCCCTTCGGATCAGCTGGGAAGGCAGGGGATCAATGAAATTGGCCCATTCGTCCTTTTGAAAGACGTGCTGGGCATGGGGGAATAGGTGACAGTTACCGGCATGATCGTTGTGCAGATGGCTATATATCACTATATCAATATCTTCCGGTTTGAGTCCCTTTTTCCCAAGCGATTTGACAACATACGTTTCGCCGCCGACGGAAGGACGTCCGGCCCAGGCTTTGCCGTCGATAAAGAAGTTATCGTTAATGCCGGTATCGAACAGGAGGTTGGTCTCTCCGTCCTGCACCAGAAACCCCAGATAGGGAATGACCAGTTCCATCCCCACGTCCAGGTTAGAAGTCAGCATGTCTTTGATGGTTACGCCCTCCCCGAAGTAGAGAGTGCTGATTTTCCAGTCGCCCATGACGCCCCTCTTTTTTTTCTGTTATATTTTCTTCTTTCCCAATATCTCGTAAAATCGCGCCGGGATATCCTCAGCCTTTTTGTATACGTATCGCAGACACGGTTCCTTTCCAATCTCGCCGGCGGGCTCCATCAGCCATAGCGGCTGTCCGAACCAGTCCATGGGCAGGCTGTCCTGAAAAGCGCAATGTACGCAATATACAGGGAAATCAGCCCGACCATAGGTCATGGGCTGCGGGTTTTTAACCTTCAAAAAACTGTAGGGAGGATCATACCGCCCCTCAGTGACCAAAGCCCCCCCGCTGGGGCAGGGCATGTGAAAGGTGAACTTCTCTTGGTCCTCTTCGATCTTGGCGTAGGCACCCAGATGGCCGCGCAACGCTGAGGCAATGCCTTCTATGGTCTCCCGTGAGGGGCCCTGTTCAAGCAACCGGCTCATCAGCGGTTTGAGCACCGGCGTGAACGTTTCGCGGTAGGCTTCCTCAAGAGTCTCGTCTCCAAAGCGCTGCCCGATAAAGGACAGTAGGGCCGTTATCCAGTCGCGATAAAGGTCATGCGTACCCTGGTACTCCCTGTGTACGCGCTTAATGGTCTCCGCGGCATTCTCGACATCTCCGGTCATGACCGCCTCAAGCATTTGTTCCAGCCCACTTTTTGTCAGGTCCTGAAGCTCCTCATCCGTAAACCACCTTTTTCCAGTCATTTGATCCTCGAAATGATGTTCACACTAATCGGGTCATTGATTACCTCACATCCTGCTTGGCAGCCAGGTACTCAGGCCGGGAAAGATAAAAATAATGATGACGGTCATGACCATCATGATCACAAAAGGAAAGGCCCCGCGAAACCCCTCCTCTACCGTGATTTCGTCACCCAGAGAGGATTTCATAACGAACACGCACAACCCGAAAGGCGGCGTTATCAGGCCAATCTCGATGGTGAGAACGGCCAGCACGCCATACCAGATTGGGTCATAACCCAGGCTGGTAATGATCGGGAATATGATGGGAGTCGTGATCAGTATGATGGACCCGGAGTCAATCAGTGCTCCCAGCAGAAGGTAAATAAACAGCAGGAAAATGATAACGACAAATGGCGGAGCGGATAACTCCGCACAGAACCTGGTTACGGCCATCGGAAGGGTGCTCAGGGCCATCATGCGGGAGAACATCTGTGCCCCGATAAAAAGTATAAAAATACTACCAACCGTGCCCGCAACCTCCATGAGGAGTTGCCAAAGCCCTTTCAAGGTCAAACGCCCTCTAAATATGGCAATGGTCAGGGCTACAAAAGCCCCCAGGGCGCCTGCCTCGGTGGCTGTCACAACCCCCAGGTATATCCCGCCCAGGACAAATGATATCAGCGCAACAAAGGCCCAGGATTTAAAAACAGCCGCCAGCCATTCGCCTTTGACTGGCGGCTGTTTGTGGCGATTTTCACCTGCCAGTTCCGGCTTGAGATAAACCATGATCCAGATTCCGATACAGAATACCGCCGTCAGCACTAGACCTGGGAAAATGCCGGCCATGAAAAGCCTGCCGATGGACACCTCTGTCAAGTATCCGTAATAGATAAACAACAAGCTGGGCGGAATGAGCATGCCCAGTGCGGAACTTCCCACTATCGTACCAAGGGAAAACTTTTTTTCATATCCCAGACGTTTCATCTGCGGGTAGGCCACTTTGCTGAAAACAGCCGCTGAAACAATACTGGCACCTGTGATGGCCGCAAACACCGCGTTGGCCAAAACCGTTGCCATACCCAGCCCGCCCCGAAACCGGGACAGCAATTTGTTAGCTGAATCGAACAGGTCCTCGCTGGCCCCGGACATGTTGCCAAAGAGTCCCATGATGATAAACAGGGGGACTGCCGCCAGGAGGTATTCAAACAGGGTGTTAAAGGCTGTGCTGCCGAAGAGAGAGCAGGCAGTATCAAAATCGCGGATGATCCACATGCCAACGAAACTCGTCCCCATTAGGGCCACGGCCACATCAATACCGATCAGGATCGAGGTCATCATGACCAGCACGAATATAAAACCAATCATCGTTGGATCCATCAGTCCTCCTTTTCCCGACGTGCAACCAGTTCTAAAGCCCCCTCATAACAGCGAACAGCGTAAAAAACAGCCGTCAGGACTGATCCGGCAACAAGAATGGTTCGAAAAGGCGCAACCGGTACGCGCATGGTTCCTTCCCCTTCCCATTCGCCGATTCTCCAGGCCTCCATCATGTCATACCAGTTGGTATAAGCGATCAACAGAAAAACCGCCATTCCGAAAAGTGGAGAAAAGAATTTCATAATGCGCTTGAATTTCAGCCCCAGCAGCGATTGAAGCAGATCCGATTTTATCTGGCGGCCCGTCCATGTCGTGTGGGGCAGGTATAAAAAAGCCAGCCCTACCAGGGAGCCCTGTACGATCTCGGGCGTGCCAGTAATGGGGTGATTAAAAACGAATCTCCCCACAACATCCGCTGTCACAAAAAACACAAGCATAAACGTCCAGATGGTGGCCACGGCATTCAGACCGGAGGCGAATTTTACCAACGCTTTCAATACTGTGCTGAAAAGCTTGCCTGTTTGCGATTGAGCCATATTGTATAAGCCCCTTTGTTTCGCTGTTGCAGGGCTTTGCCACACAACAGTTGGTTTCATACTCTCTGATTAAGATTATCGCCCCAATGACGGAGCCGGCAGCCTGCAGTGGCCTACCGGTGATAACGTCTCCCATTGTCGGTACGGATCAAAATTCTACTTGATTTCCCATTTTATCGGCCATTCATGTCCTGCGCGAGCCATGGCATCCACGTAGTATTTCATCACCTCGGTACCGGGAAAACCCATTTTGTCTGCTTCCTTGGCCCTCATATCAGCCATGTCGCCAAGTTTTAGCATCCACTTTCGTTTTTCTGCCATCGACATGGTGTGAAATTGTATACCTTTTTTGAGGAGTTCCTCCTTAGCCAAAGTTCGCCTTGCCTCGACCGCTTTTGCTACCTCGAACGGGTATTGCCGACCGACATCAATCATGATCTCCTGAATCTCTTTGGGCAGGGATTTCCAGACCTTCATATTGACAGTCAGACTACCGGCACTGGTACAGCCCAGCCCCAGATAAGTGAAGTGTCCTGCCACCTCGTAGAATTTATAGTTGTAGTACCCGGTCAAAAAAGCCATAAAACCGTCATAAACCCCTGTTTGCAGACTGGTATACGCCTCGGCGAAACCGCTTTTCACCGGCACAACCCCGATGTTTGCGATCCAGGGGCAGTTCATGCCCACACACGCAATTTTGTGGCCCTGCATATCCTCCAGTTTTTCAACCGGAAAAGTCGTAAACAGGTCGTAATCTTCATAGCTGAAGACTCCCAGCCATTTCTGCCCGAATCTTTTTTCGTAGGCATCCCGCAGGAAAGGAATGTTTTCATACACCTCCATGTTGACCCTAGTGGCCTTCATCAGGTCAGACGTACCGAAAGGAGCGAAATGACCGAAACTGTGTATGAATAGCTTGCTGGGTTCAAAAACCGGCAGTGGAGCGCCAACATGTAGAATTCCCCTCTGAATCGCTTCCAGGTCTTCGGCGATTTTGGTTAATGACACCCATTGAAAATCATATTCAATTTTGTGCTTGGTTTTGGCCTCAACCTGTTTTTTCACCTCGGCACACCAGAAATCGCGCAGGACCGTGAAGGGGGGCCAGACGTCGGCGGGAGCCCCTCCGCCGACAGTCAGTTTGAACGTTTTGGCCCAGGCGCTGCCGGTGAAAACGGACATGAAAATAAATACGGCTGAAAGCAAAGTTACCATTAACCTGATCAATTTCTTCCTTTTCATATCATATCCTCCATTTTAGATTTTCTCGGTTTATTCAAGTGTTAATTCAAGCCCCTCACGATTTATCCCCGAGACACCATTGATAAGCGGCCAGAGCTGCTGCCTTGGCAGCTGATTTGAGAGATTCCAACGTCACGCATTCATCAATGCCGTGGGGACGTTCCCCGCACGGACCGAAACTTAAGGCAGGCACACCGAAGTGCTGAGCCAGACGGGTATCTTCCGTCCAGGTCACGCCATGGGGTTTGACCGGTGTGACGGGATTCTGCACATGACTGAGCGCTGAAATCACCGTCTGGACAAAGGGGTGGTCGGGATCCTGGTAATGGGGTTCGGCCTGGAAGGGGTGCCACTCAATCAGGGGCGGATGGTCGCGCAACCATTCGTCCTGATGCGCGATGTCGGCAACCAGGGTTTCAATCATTTTTCTGATATCGTCGGTCTTTTCACCGGGAATAAAACCGATTCGGCAGCCCATCTCAGCGGCCCCGGCCACGCTGGCGATCCACTCGCCACCATGCAGGGTGCCCACGATCAGATGGCAGGAAGGGGCCCCGTTTTGTTCAAACAACGGAAAATGAACCTCGGCCTTACGGCGAAGATCAAGCTGTTCCAGGGCTTTATAGAGGGGCAGAATCTTCCCGATGGCATTCACCCCCAGATGACTCTGGGAAGGATGGGCGGATTTGCCCTGGACCTTGATCGTACAGCGTATGATCCCGGCCAGGGAGACGGTTACCCATGGCGCAGGTTCGGAGACGATCATGCCATCGGCCGTATATCCTTCCAGAAAGCAGGCCAGGGCTCCACCGCCGCCACCGTGCTCCTCTTCAATGACGCTCTGGAGCATAACGGAGCCCATGGGCTCCAGGTCAGCCTGGAGCAATGCCTTGAGCGCAAACAGGTTGCTGATCAACCCGGCTTTCATGTCTAGCGCCCCGCGACCGTAGAGGCGGCCATTCTCGATCTCGGCGCCCCAGGGGTCGTGTTTCCATTGTTTGAGTGGCTCTGCGGACACCACGTCCACATGTCCATTGAGAATAATCGATTGTTTGCGCGGGTCCCCCTTTTTAATACCGATAATATTTGGCCGGTCTTTGAAAGGGTGACCGCTGTCACAATAGGTAATGTGTTCTACCACTCTACTGCGGTCTGCCTCCAGGGAATGCACTTCCAGCCCCAGCGCCTCGTACTGTGTTTTCATAAACGCCTGGGCCGGGCCCTCTTCCCCGGTCACACTGGGAATGCGAACCAGTTCCTGGAGAACGGAGACCATCTCATCATACAGAAAGTCAACCTCGGTGCATATCGCGTCAATGGCTTTTCTATCCATGATTTCTTCTTTTTAAAGTGACCCCGAATACTATGGGATCAAAAATCATTTTGTAACGATTTACCCCTTTTTTCGTTGGAAGACGGTACCTGTATGTGATTGAACGGATTGGGAGTGGTTAAACGCCACCTGGAGGTGGTGTCACCGACCGCCCTCGGAAAACGGCCAGGGATGGCCGTTGAGAATGAGTTTAATGACATACAGGTATCGGCTTCTTTAGCCAAACATAATCTGAAAAGTGGCTAATACTTTTTAATAACTCTTGCATCCAGCACCAGCAATCCGGCGGGGTAAACTCTTACCGGATTGAGGTCCAGTTCTTCGACGTCGTCCTCTGCCAGCATGATATTTCCCACGGCCAGCAAGGCCTCCGCCAGTGCGTTTCTGTCAACCGCCGGTTGTCCCCGGTATCCATCCAGGAGAATACGGCCTTTGATTTCGTCAAGCATCTCTTCCGCATCGATTCGGTCCAGGGGCGCAATCCTGAAGGTGACATCCTTGAAAACCTCGGTAAATATGCCCCCCAGGCCAAACATCACCGTCGGTCCGAAAACGGAATCCCGCAGACCGCCGATAATCAGCTCCAGACCCGGTTCGGCCTGGCGGCAGGCCAGTGCCCCTTTGATTTCCGCCCCAGGTGTTGTTCTCTTCACTTTTTCGATCATTTCCCTGAATTGACGCGCAGCTGTTTCAGCACCCACAATGCCGGTTATCACACCGCCGGCATCGCTTTTGTGAATCACCTGTGGCGAGATTATTTTCAGGACTATCGGGTCGTTACTTGCCGCCGCAAATTCGGCGGCTTCCTCGGCTGACGTCACCCAGCAATGGTCGGGGTATTTCAGGCCATATTTCTGAATGAGTTGAATCGCCGCCGGCTCCTCCATCATCTGCCTGGTCGCTATGTTCATTGGATACCTCCCTGCTGCAGGTTGCGTTTACGTCGATAAGCCGCATACCAGACTGCGGCCCCAATGCCTCGCACCGCTCTTTCGGGGGTTTTGAAAACCGCGATTCCCCGCTTGTGCATCGCCAGCTGTCCCAGCTGCTCCTCTTCTCCGCCCGCAAAATAGGTAACGGCAAAGCTGGCGGTGAGCTGCCGGGATAGTTTTTCAGCCAACGCCACGGCTCCTTCAACGGGATCTCCCAGGTTGAGCAGAATAACGTCTGCCGGATCGTATCTGTCTGCAACCTGAATGACCTGTTCAAAATGGTCCGCCGCCAATGTGACCATATCCAGCGGATTGGAGAGATTGGCCAGGGGAGGGGCCCCGTTGTCCCGGATACCCTTGATTGCCTCTTCCGATAAAAGTGGCATGGCAAGCCCGAATTGTTCGGCATGATCACCGGCCAGAATACCGGCACCACCTGAAGTCGAGACACTCAGCAACCGATTGCCCCTGGGTGAACGCATACAGGCCAGAGCCTTGGCTGCATCATAGGTCTCTTCAAGATCATGGGCGATATAGGCACCGCATTGGCGACAGGCTGATGCAAATACATCGTAATTGGATGCCAGGGATCCGGTATGGGAAGCGGCGGATCTCTTCCCGACGCTTGTCCGACCGGCTTTGAGAATCACGACCGGTTTGATGGTCGTTGTTCGCCTGAGGGTTTTAAAAAGACGTGAACCATCTTTCACCCCTTCAAGGTACATGACAATCACCCTGGTTTCAGGATCCTGTGCGAAGAAATCCAGGTAGTCGGATTCGCAGAGGTCCATCTGGTTTCCCAGGTTGACGGCTGCGCTGATTCCCAACCCCTCCTGGTCCGGCCATTCGGTTAATGCAGTGGTCACAGTTCCGCTCTGGGTGATAACGGTCAGGGGGCCCCTGGTTTTGATGACGGGCAGGAACATGCAGCACATTTTGTTGGGAATATAGTTGATACCCTGAATGTTCGGTCCCAGAATCCGCATCCCGCATTCCCGGGCAGCGGAAAGCAATTGGTCTTCGAGTTCCTGGTTGCCGGCTTCGGAGAAGCCGCCCGAGTGAACGACCGCTCCGGCTGCTCCCTTGGCACCGGCTTCACGAATCACTTCCGGCACAAATCTGGCGGGCACGATGACGGACACCAGATCGATATTGCCCGGCACATCGCTGACCGACGGGTAGCATTTCAGTCCCAGGACCTCGTCGGCCTTGGGATTGATGGGGTAGATTGGCCCCTCGAAACCGCCCTGAATCAGGCTGTTCAGGGTCATGTATCCAAATTTCCGCTGGTCGCTGGACGCGCCGACCACCGCGATGGAACCGGCGTTGAAAATCCGGTTTAATTGATCATTTGTATTCATTTTGTAATCCGGTTCGATGATGAGTTCCATTTTGTAATGTCACAGTGATTCCAAACTCATATGAAAATAAACATTCCATGTTTCGGTCTACGGGTTACGCCAATAATTATCCATATGTTTTTCCCAGAATTGAGGCATCATGTCCCGGAAGCAGAAACTTCGGGCTGGAAACCATGCCAAGAATTCTGTATTGTGATTCATACCACGCATAGTGGTCGTATATCGTAACGAGAAAAGCCTGGGTCAGATAGTTTTTTACATCTGGATGCAATTTGGTCTTTGTACCGTCACGCCGGGTCCAATCATCCCAGTTCGGGTAAGCCAAAAAATAGGTATGAAACAGGTCCCCGGCAATGATATAGGTGCCTTCACGGGTGTTCACCCGCAGGCACTGACCGCCCCGGCTATGACCCGGGACGTGAAACAATTCCAACCCATCCAGGTACGCCAGATCACCCGCTACCCGTTGACAGGTCAACTTTTCCAATTCCGGAATGACTCTTTGGTCGTACACAGTCAGAAACTTCATTGAGGGCAGAGGGTCCACCATTTCTTTCCATTCCTGATCCTGAAAGACGTGTGTGGCCTGGGGAAAAAGGTGACAATTACCCGCATGGTCCCAATGAAAATGGGTATAGATGACTATGTCAATCTCTTCAGGAGCCACGCCTGCCTTATTCAAGGCCTCGCGGACATGCGTTTCATCACCTTCCGAAGGATTGCCGAAAGGGCTTTTATTGTCTATGAAAAAGCCATCCTTGACACCGGTGTCACAAAGGATTTTTCGTTTTCCGTCGGTTAAATAGAATCCAATCCAGGGGAACTCCCAATCTATCCGGCTTTCCGTTCTACCTGAAGTGAAACCATAGTAAAGCGGTTTGATGGTCCAATAATTCATAGCTTTTTCATGCTGGCTGTTTATACGTTATTTGAAACCTCCTGCTTCAAACCCTCCTACCCGGCCATCTTATGGGGGAGATAGGTTGAAAAAGAGGGGAAGATAATTAGGATGATCAAGGCGATGGTCATCATCAGGATCCAGGGGAAAACCCCCCTGAAAATCTCCTCAATGGTGATTGAATCACCGATACTGGCCTTCATGGCGAAAACGACCATACCGAAAGGCGGTGTAATCAGTCCCATTTCAATGGAAATAACTGAAATGACGGCAAACCAGTAAGGATCGAACCCCATAGATCTGACCACTGGATGAAAAAGCGGGATGGTCAGTATCAGGATGGAGACAGAGTCGATGACGGCACCCAGCAGAATATATACAGCAATCATCGCCAGGATGATAATGAAAGGCGGAAGATCGACTGTCGCAACCCATCCTGAAATGATAACCGGCAAGCCGCTGAAACTCAACATGCGCGAATACATGGTTGCACAGATAAACAGGAAGTAAAGACTGGCCATGGTAAAACCGGCATCAAGAATAATTCCCATTAACGATTTTTTACTAACCTTCCTCCGCAGTATACACATCAGAAATGTGGCAAAGGCCCCTATGGCGCCCGCTTCTGTCGGTGTAAACCAGCCGGCATAAATACCGCCAAGGGTAATGCCGATGATGAACACGAATTGCCAGGGCCTCAAGATGCTTTTCAGAATCATGCGAACACTTCTACTGGACAGGTCCGGTGGTCTACCGGCAATCTCCGGTCGAATCCTGACCATGACCATAATGCCGAGACAATAAATAACCATAAGCAGAAGACCCGGGAATACCCCCGCCACGAACAGTCTGCCGATGGACTCATCCACAAGCACACCGTAGACAATCATCAGGATGCTGGGTGGGATCAGCATCCCCAGAATAGAACTACCGGCCACCGTACCCAGGGCAAATTTACGGTCATATCCACGACTCTCCATCTGGGGCAGGGAGATCTTGCTGAAAATAGCCGCTGACGCTATACTGACGCCACAGATGGCTGCAAAAATGGCGTTGGCCAGCACAGTGGCGATGGCCAGACCGCCCTTTACCTTTACCATCAGAACATTGACGCCTCCATAAGCATCATCGGCTGCACCCGAAAGATTGGCAAACAGAGCCATCATGATAAACATGGGTACGACTGAAAGCGCATATTCCATCACGGCGTGATATGCCGATTCCCCAATGAGATTAAACGAGATTGAGATGTTACCTTCAATCCACCAGACGCCTAAAAATGACAGCGTCCCCAATGCCACGGCCAGATCAAATCCCACCAGCACGAGCGCCAGCAGGCAACCTATCATGAGTAATCCAATAATTATGGGGTCCATTCGAGTTAATTTTCCTGAGAAATCGAATCATTAGGTAACGTACCGCTTATGGTTTTCCGCAACAGCCTGAAAAAAAACCAGGCGACCAGCAGAGAACTGATCACAATGGTCGCGCGCACAGGCGCCATGGGAATCCGGACCGAACCTTCACCTTCGTATTCCCAGATCTGCCAGGCTTGAATCATCTTGTCCCAGGTCCCGATAAGGATTGCGATCATCAAGAGAAAGCCGAAAAGAAATCTGAAAATAGACAGGATATGTTGGAAACCTGGACCCATTTTTTTGACGAGAATATCCGAACGAATATGTTTCATTTTCACGGTCGCTTCAGGCAGGAGCAAAAAACAGATGTATACCAGGGAGACCTTGAGAAACTCTATAACTCCTGGTATTGGGTAGTTTGCGACCGCCCGGAGGAACACATCGCAGGTGGTAATGAACATCAGAAAGAACATCCAGACAGAACCCAGAACATGCAAACCGATCGAGAGATTGTCCGGCAATCGGGAAAGTTGTTTTAAAAACCGCATGGGTTGCCTCTATTTACAGAGAGAAAGGCACCACCCAGTCTTCGGTGCCCGTATCTCCCTGATCGTTTCATTAATCCAGTTCGTACTTGATTGGCCACGTGTATCCCGACCGCTCAGACTCTTCAATATAGGATTGAGCCAGCTGTTTTCCAGGAAGTCCCCTTTCATTGGCCTCCCTGACAAAATCTTTGGCCATGTCTTTGACCAGCATTAACCATTTCCCTCGCTCCTCATCAGAAAGGCTGAAAAACGTGACGCCTTTCTCCTGAAGTTTTCCATCACCTTCTCTTTTCAGTTTGGCCACCAGGGCAGGCACCGCCTCATTGTATCTGTCTGCCTCCTCCACAAAGATCTCCTGAACCTTAGGCGGCATTGAGTTCCACAGATCCAGGTTGATGGTCCAGCAGGGACCTGCCGGAACTGAAATTCCAACGCTGGTGGCATATTTTGCAACCTCATACAGCTTCGGGCCATAGGCATATGAAAGCGGCAACATAAATCCGTCAATCACCCCGGTCTGCAAAGACATGTACGCTTCGGCAGTGTTGGATTGAACAGCGACGGCACCGGTATTTTTAAGCCAGGGAATATTCGCTCCCAGGGCGCCTATTTTTTTACTCTTCAGGTCCGCCATGGTTTTAAAGGGGAATGTGGTGATCACGTCGTAGGCTTCATAGCTGATCACGGCCAGCCATTTCTGATTATATCTTTTGAATATATCCTGCAGGATCTTGTTCTTCCGGTACATAGTCAGGTTCACCCACGATCCGGCTTCCGAATCCCGGCTGCCAAAGGGGATTTTGTATCCGAAATTATTCAGAAACAACTTGGAGGACTCGGCCGGTGTAATGACCAGGCCCATTTTAAGAATGCCGCTTTCAACCGCTTCCAGTTCTTCACCCACTTTGGCGATTGCTCCGGCCCAGGCGCCTACAAACTCGATTTCATGACCGGTCTCAGTTTTAACGCGTTTCTGGATATTCACCAGGATATCATTCTTCCACATGGAGTGGATTTCATACAGATCAAGGTTATAGCCGGAACCGATGGTAATTCGATATGTCTTAGCCCATGCACTTTGAGAAGCAAACGTGAAGGACAACAATGCAGCAAAAACAAGAAAGAATTGGCGGTGTTTTTTCATGACAAGCTCCTTTTCCAGTCGTTAGAACGTCAAATTAAAAAAACCTGAATTAGCGGTGGGCGAAACGATGGTTTGTATGGGTAAAAGGATTACCCAGAGGTTAGAAGGAATTGTTGCTGAAACCTTCATAAAAATGATCCGATCAAAGGCTATGGCTTTTCCTTCTTATTGATTTGTTTAAACAGATCAATAAGACCCAGATAGTCTTTAAATTTCATATCTTTCTGGTGTTCGGTGGCCAGACTGACAATTTTATGGTGAAAACCGAATAAGTTGTTGACCAGTTTTTTGATTATTTTTTTGTTCCTGTTTTTGATTGCGTTATAGATATTTTCGTACTGTTTGTGGACATAATTGATATCGTCATCGCTGTATAACGCATAAGTGAGTAGTGTATACTGGGTCATCCGGCCCAGATAAAAACTGATCAATTCATATAAAATCACATTGTTACTAGCCCGCACCGTTGACAGCCAGAAGACCCGGCCCGCGAGAAAAAACTCCTGGCTGGTCTTATAGGCTTTCAAGGTGTCAAGACTCTTCCTGATCCTGTCCAGATCCTCCTCTGTCCTGTTTTCCGCAGCCAGTTCAAACGCCAGGATCGTATTGGTGGTGTGAACAATGAAGATTTGATCAATCTCTTCCCGGCTCATTTCATGTATGGTAATACTGCGGCTGTCGATGCTCAGCATTTTTTCCGCCTCCAATCGACGCACAGCTTCCCGGACCGGTTGGATACTGACGTTGTACTGCTTCGCTATCAACCGTAAATTGAGTTTGCTTCCCGGCGGTAAGTTCCCGGAGATAATATCTTCGAACAACGCCTTGTAAACCGAATCCTGCAGCGTGATACTTTTTTGTGCTTTATCCCCCATGCTCTCCGCCTTGACTGATGCCCGCTGATCCCTGATGGATGGATGATATTATTGTGATGCTATAATATTATCTATTGTGATTAATTTTAAAATTTTATTGTGATCACAATGGGACCCTATTTTTATTGGAAATGTTTGTCAAGGATTTTTTTCTTTAATCCAATAGAAATATAAATAGTTGTAATTATGCCTGTTATTTAATTTTGACCCAACCATCAGGAACATATCAAATCCCATGATGTGATTAATTTCCATGCCGTATTCTAATTCGGTTTTTATACCTGGATTCTGCAAGTATGATCCATACCGGGTGCAAATTTTGAACCGGGCACTCCTTAGCTTGGACGATCAAAAAAGAGAAAATCGAATTGAATGGCGTCCTACCGCAATTCCTATGACAAAGATTATAAATTTTGGTTTATTCGTTCATCTGGCATATAGGATTGTATCTGCTGACAGTAGGGAGGCAGAATGAACCGGCCATATCAACAAAACGTTAGACTATTTCAGAATGGCCGGCATCAAGCTGTCGGGATATCAAAGGATTTTGGTAACTGTTCACCACTTTTTTTGAGCAGACGCTGAGACCTGAATGTGCCATAAGAGATACCCGCATATTTTTGGTGCACCCACACCGGCATTCATCTTGACTAAGTCGTTAGTTTAGTTTAATCTGAATTCAGGTAAGATTGACAATCAACAGGAGCTGCGACAATGATTACGGTAAATACACACGAGGCGAAGACTCAGTTATCAAGGCTGCTGGCTCTGGTGCGTCATGGTGAGGAGGTGATCATCGCCAGATCCGGCAAACCAGTGGCACGTCTGGTACCGGTAAAGCAACATACCGTCAGACGTGAACCCGGAACAGATAAGGGTAAGGCACACGTGGCAGATGATTTCAATGGACCGCTTCCTGAGGAATTTCAAACGTTTTTCAAGTAAGATATGCCGACTGCAAGACGTTTTTTGATCGATACCCACTGCTGGTTATGGTGGCACATCAACCCGGAAAAACTGAGCGCTCGTGTATCCGGGTTGATTGAGGACGGCAGCTCCGACATTAGCTTTTCCGTTGTCAGTGCCTGGGAAATCGTCATTAAACATAGCCTGCAAAAGTTGGAACTTCCGATTCCCCCGCTTGAGTACATCCCCAAGAAACTGGAAATAAGCTATATGGATGTATTGCCGGTTCAATTGAGCCATGCATTACAGGTACAAAAGTTGCCTGATTATCACAAAGACCCATTTGATCGGCTTCTCATTGCCCAGGCAATGTCCGAAAAGTTTATCCTTATCACTGACGATAATCAAATCGGACGTTATGACGTTGATCTTATCTGGTAAGGATACTGTCATTTGCATCCGTGTGTGGTCAAAAAATTATTTTCCGCCAGCAATGTCCGGTTGCAATACACCATGACGCCAATTGACACCCAAAAACCAAATTCTATCCTCTCATTTTGACAAAATCAGATTTTCTGAATATCATAAATTCAGTTATTCATAATTATAAAGGGGATATAAAATGAGTGATGTTTCAATATCTGAAGTTTCACGAAATCTTGCCGACTTCATCAATCGTGTTGCATATAGGGGCGAGAGCTTTACTTTATTCAGAGGCAAGAAGCCTGTAGCGGAATTAAGGCCGGTACCCGCGGCCAAAAAACTCGGTGAACTTAAAAGTATTCTAAATTCATTTCCCAGACTATCTGAAAAAGAATCCGAATCATTTTTGAAGGATTTGGAAGAAATCAGGGCTACGGGAAATAAGGAATTGCTTGGAGATCCATGGGAATCCTAATCGACACAAATATTCTGATCAAAGCCGAAAAGGGCACGATAGTTCTCGATTCTTATATAGAAAAAAGAAAGGACGAGGATTTTTTCATTTCTGTTATAACTGCAAGTGAGCTTTTACATGGAGTGTGGCGAGCAGAAGATAACGCAATTCAAGCACGAAGAAGTGCTTTTGTGGAGGCCATTTTATCGTCGATTCCTGTATTGTCCATAGATTTGCCTACAGCCCGTTCCCACGCCCAACTGTGGGCAAGACTGCAGTCAGATGGACAAATGATTGGGGTCCATGATTCTTGGATTGCAGCCTCCTGTATTAACTATGGCCTCCTTCTTGTCACTGACAATACTAGAGAATTTGAACGAGTACCTGGTTTGCAAATTGAGCAGTGGACTTGACTGGTTTGAGCAAAAACCAAAATACCTTGAAAGCTGGGAAAACTTATTGGGTAATGGCTTCCCTGCCCTTTGTATCTTCCCTCTTGATACGAACGCCATTGTCGATGCGGAAGCCAGAGTGACGTCACCCCATGAGTTTTCGGATCAATTCGTCTGGAATCGTTCCCTCCTTTTTCAAACATTTGAAAACTTCTGCCCGAAACAGATTCTCAAGAGGCGAATCCGGGCTTTTGAGCCAGGACCGGGACAGGAGCGCTTCAGATTGAGCCGTTCAGGGAACGACATTGGGTCATGGCTTCCTATGTCACCATGACCGGGATGATCCGGTGTTCCATCACATCGATCAGGCCCTTGTCGGTCAGTCCCAGTTCCGGGACGGTGGGCAGAGAGACGAAGGAGAGTGTCATGAAAGGGGCGGGAAGATCCGATCCCATGGCAAGCACCAGCCGGTTCAGATCATCCATTTTCTCCATCACCGCAGCGGCCGGCAGGGGGCTCATCAGTCCGCCAATGGGCAACGGCAGTATCCCCTGGACCTTTCCCGCTGCCGTGGCGACAAAACCGCCCTGGTGTTCTTCCAGCGCTTTGACCGCCAGAAACATATCCTCATCGTTGGTGCCCACCACCACAATATTGTGATGATCATGGGAGACGGATGAGGCGATGGCGCCTGATTTCAGTTTAAAACCCCTGACCAGTGCCGACGCCACCTGCCCATTTTTACCATACCGTTCGACCACGCTGATTTTCAGGATATCACGAACCGTATCGGCAGAAAGCTGGTGATCGGTCACGGGCATTGTTTCGCGCGTCTCATGATTGATAATCTGGTCCGGATAGAGATTGATGATCCGAGCCGTCACCGCGTCCCCTTCGGCTGTTATTCTGAAGTCGGTTGGTTTGAAAGTCGGCGCGATCGTGACCGTTTTGTTCAAAAATTCAGGATAGTCTCCCTTCAGGGAGTTTAAGATACGGCCGTTTTCCGCCACCGGAATACCATCTTTAAAGACAGCCACCGGCTCGATTTTTTTCAGATCTCGAATCAACACCAGGTCTGCATAGCGACCGGGGGTGAGTGACCCCAGCTGATGATCCAGCCGAAAATGCCTGGCCGCATTCAGCGTGGCAATCTTGATGGCCTTGACCGGGGACAGCCCCAGCTCGATGGACCGTTGCACGTTATAGCTGATATGCCCTTCCCTGGCGATGTCATTGACATGCTTGTCGTCCGTGCAGAAAAGCAGATCCTCTGTGGGAAGGTTATGGCGGACCACCCCCTTGATCAGGGTATCCACGTTTCTTTCCGTGCTGCCTTCGCGGATCAGCGCTTTGATTCCCAGCCGCAGCCGCTCAAACAGCTCCTGGTAGGCCACGGATTCATGATCGTCGGACAAACCGGCGGCGGCGTAGGTGTTCAGCTGGTTCCAGCTCAGCCCGATGGCGTGACCGTTACAGATTTTCTGCCGCTTCTTTGCACTGAGTATTTTGATCAGATACGCGTCCTTCAGGTTCAGTACCTTCTCCGGGTCCAGTTCTCCCAGGGAGACGGCACATTCATTTCCCAGCAGCTCCTCGACCTCCTGGACACCCAGCACGCCTCCGGTCGTTTCCAACCCGGGTGCGGTCGGTACCCGGGAGGGAACCTCCATAAAGATGCGAAAGGGCAGCTCGGCATTGGCATGCAATAGGGCCCGCAGTCCTTTGATCCCCATGACGTTGGCGATTTCCATGGCGTCAACAAACAACGTCGTCGTGCCCCAGGGAACAATCACATCGGCCAGGGCCTCCGGGGTCAGCAGGGTGGTTTCGATATGCACATGGGTGTCCATGAAACCGGGCACAGCGATGTTGCCGCCACCGTCATACGTCTGAAGGGCATCGACCTTCCATGTTGGTGTGGAGGCGACAATCCTGCCGTTCTTGATCACCAGGCTGCCGGGATAGATGGTTTCCGTGTAGACATCCAGAATACGGATATTCTCGATGTGCATATCGGCTTTGACCGCCCCGGATGAAGCCCTGAGCTCCTCTTTTAAAGCACTGAGTCGGCTGTCCAATGGGTACTCCTTGAGATTGGGTTGGGCACAACAAAGGATGAGAATAAGACTCTTTATCCATCCGTGTCTGGTACAAACCTCTTTCAGGTTTGCCAGGTGCTATTCTCAAACAAACCAAACGGGTTTTGCAGATGGAGTCACGGGGTGTTTTCGAACACCGGGACGGGAGGTGCAGGGAAAAACCGACGCCGGGGATCCCGGGATTCAATCTTTCCCTGATTGAACAGAGGCTGCTGTGACAATGAAATCTTAGTGCTTGGCGCCTTTGGGGAGGCTGCCCTCAATACCTTTCACAAAATAGGTTATGTTGAGCATTTCCGCATCGGTGTGGTTTTTTCCCTCAGCCAGCATCAGTTCGCCCTTCTGATTGTAGATGGGGCCCTTGAAGACTTCCATCCCGCCGGCGAGGTCCTTCGTGGTTTGCTCAACCTTCTGCTTCACGGCTTCGGGGACCAGGGGACTTAAAGGCGCCAGTTTGACCAGGCCGGTTTCGATTCCCCACCAGTCCTGCCCGGATTTCCAGGTTCCGTTTTTAACCTGCTTGTAAACATGTTCGTAATAGATGCCCCAATCCCAGATCGTGGCTGTCAGATGGTTGTCGCCGACGAACTCGGTTTGATCGTTGTCGTTTCCGACCGAATAGAACCCTCTTTTTTTGGCGGCCTGGAGTGACGCCGGAGAATCCACGGTACTCATGATAATGTCACAGCCGTTGTCCATCAGGCTGTTGGCGGCTGAAATCTCCTTGGGTGGATCAAACCACTGGTTGATCCAGACCACCTCGACTTTTGCCGTGGGATTCACAGCCTGCACACCCAGGGTAAAGGCGTTGATATGGCGAATAATTTCGCTGATGGGGTGAGACCCCACGACACCGATCGTGTTTGTTTTCGTCATCGACCCGGCGATCATACCGGCCAGGTATTTTGCCTGATACATGCGGCCAAAATAGGTCCCCATGTTTTTGTTGGTCTTGAACCCGCCCAGATGCATAAACGTGGTCTTCGGGAACTCTTTTGCGGCCCTGAGGGTCGGGTCCATAAACCCGAAACTGGTGGTAAACACCAGATCATTGGTTCTGGCCAGTTTCCGAATGGTTCGATACCCATCCGCTTCGTTGACTTTTTCAACATAGGTCGTTTTCACACCCATACTTTCCAGGTGTTTTCTCCCCTTATCATGGGCAAATGTCCACCCACCATCGTCAGTCGGTCCGACATAGACAAAACCCACCTTGACGTCTTTCGACCAGGCAGTATTCACCATACAGAACATAACCACCACTAGAAATGCTAGAACTTTTGTCTTCATTGATTGCCTCATTAAATACAGTTGATTGCGGAACGAACCGATTCGGTATCGTCATTGGAAAAAAGCGAAACAGATGACTTACCAAGTGTTGTGAACACCGAAGAACCTTAGCAAAATATTTTGAATTGCTCAACGGGAATAACGAAAAGAAACCTGTTTGGCTCAGCCCTGGGTTTGATATTCCCCCGGCACTAATGTTTCTCGCCTTTAACGAACGTGAGACCCAGTGCTGCCGGCATCTGGGACACCCCTTTGATGTTGTAGCGAATCGTTGCCAGGGTTAGAACCAGAATGGTCAGAACATAGGGCAACATCTCCAGAAAGTAGGGGGACATTTTCACGCCCAGGAGCTGCAGACGCAGCTGGAGTGCCAGTGCAGCCCCGAACAGATACGCACCCAGGAGCGCTTTGCCGGGATGCCAGAAGGCAAAGATGACCAGCGCGACTGCAATCCAGCCCCTGCCTGCAGTCAGATTGTCCACCCAGAACGATGTCAGGACCAGTGGGAAATAGGCGCCACCAACGCCAATCAGCAAGCCGCCCACCCAGACAGCCATATACCGGTACTTTGTGACAGAGAGTCCGATGGAGTTGCTGACTTCAGGCGCTTCACCGGTTGAACGCAGATTCAGGCCGGTTCGGGTATAAAACAGCAGGTACCAGGTCAGGGCGACACAGAAAAAAGAGAAATAGACCAGACCGTCCTGTTGAAAGAGCACCCGTCCCAGCAGAGGGATGGAAGACAGAACGGGAACAGCGATGTCAGGCAGGGCCACAATTGACTTGCCGACATAGGGGGCACCGAACAGGCCGCTCAACCCGACCCCAAAAAGCCCCAGTGCCAGTCCGGAAGCAATCTGATTGGCCCTCAGCGATATGCAGACCAGGGCATGAATCAGGGCAACGGCCGCGCTGACCAGCGCCGCCGCTAAAACAGCCAGCCATGTCGAGTCATAGTTCAGTTTGACAACAAACGCGGTCAACGCTCCCACCAGCATCAATCCATCGATTCCCAGGTTCACCACCCCGGACCGCTCATTCACGACACCGCCCATGGTGGCAAAAAGCAATGGCGTCCCCATTTTTACCGAGGCGATGAATGTCAGGATAATAAATTCAACCCCAAAACCGTTCATTTTAAACCCACTTGAATTTCAGTTTATATGCGCCAAAAATCTCCAGACCCAGGACGCAGAACAGGATCATCCCCTGAAACAGGTCGATCATGGCTTTTGGCAGCCCATAGTTGATCTGCAGCAGTTCACCCCCCACAAAGACGATGGCCATAAAAAAGGTGTAGAAAACAATCCCCAGCGGATGATTCCTGGCCAGCCACGCAATAATGACACCGGTAAACCCGTAGCCCAGGGAAATATTCTGTCGCAGTCGGTGCTGAACACCTGTAATTTCAGTCATTCCTGCCAATCCCGCGATGGCCCCGCTGACCATCAGGATGATAATAATCAGGCGTTTGATATTGATTCCCGAGTAAAACCCTGCATCCGGATTGTCTCCGGTAATGGTAATCTGCACCCCGATATTGGTCTTTTTCAGGACAAAGTAGATGATGACAATAAGTGCGAGACCAAACAGAATCCCGATATGGACAGGGCTATCCCCGAATGTCGGCAGGTTCGCCGATGCAGCAAACTCCTCGGTAATGGGAAAATTCAATCCCTTGGGATCCCGCCAGGGTCCGAAAACAAAATAGTCCACCAGGCTGATGGCGATATAGTTCATCAACAGGGTGGTGATGATCTCATTCACATTGTACTGGGCTTTGAGAATCGCGGGAATCATCGCCCACAGGGCACCTGCAACCATTGCTGCGGCCATCATCATCGGTATGATGACTGCGCTCGAGGTTGTCGATCCATAATTCAAAGCGATCCAGGTGGTGATGACCGCACCGAAGTAGAGCTGTCCCTCAGCACCGATATTCCAGATCCGCATATTGGCGGCCAGCGCAACCGCAACTCCGGTCAGCAGCAAGGGGCTCATTTTGGTCAGCAGATCCTCCCAGCCGTATGACGTCATCAGGACTTCCGACACAATACTGCCATAGGCGGAAAACGGATTGGCATCCACCAGGGCCAGAAAAACACCCCCGATCACGACTGCAATCAGTATGGAAAGGAGGTTATAGCCGGTACGCGTGTAAAACGATGTGCGGAGCCTTTTTTCAAAAGAGACATATAGCATACAAGGGTTTGTTGGCAGTGGTGTTAACGATATGGGTCCCTGTTCATGACCGGGATTGGATGACAGGTTTATTTGCGAATACCCGTCATCAGCAGCCCGATTCTTTCAATGGTTGCTTCGGCGGTCGGCATGGTGTCAATGATGCGGCCGTTGTACATGACACAGATCCGATCCGACATCAACAACAATTCATCCAGATCCTCGGAAATCAACAGGACAGACAACCCTTCCTTTTTTGCTTTCCGGATGACCGCCTGAATATCCTGAGATGCATTGATATCCAGGCCCCTGATGGGCTGATTGGCCACCAGAAATTTAATCGGTCTGGATATCTCTCTCGAGAGAATCATTTTTTGAATATTTCCACCGGACAGATTTCCAACCAGGCTTTTTTCAGATGCCGCCCGGATATCGAACAGTTTCATTTTGCCACGGGCGTAATTAAACACGCTTTTCCAATTCAGGATGCGGGCATTGTAAAAACTCGGATTGTCGACATCCCGAATCAGGAAATTGTTGCCAATGGTCAGCCCCTTGGCGATGCCATATTTCTTCCTGTCCTCGGGAATATACCCCATTCCCATTTTAAGCATCTGGGTAACGGAAACCTGTTTAAATGGCTTCCCCTCAATGGTATAGGTTCCCGACGTAAACGGATGCAACCCCCCCAGCACCTTTGCCAACACCGTTTGTCCATTACCGGAAATTCCGGCCATGCCCAGTATCTCACCGGCCTTCAGTTCAAGATTGATGTTATCCAGCACCTGATGGCCCCGTTCATCCGTCGCACACACATTTTCGAGCTTGATGACCGGCGCATCACTGGCTGTCACCGGTTTTGCCACCAGAATGTCATGTTTCGGTTCGACCGTGCCCGACTTACCCGCAACCTGCCCCATCATTATTTTTGCGATCCCGGCCGCCGATGTATCCTTTTGATCCAGCACTGCAAGGACTTTTCCCCTGCCCAGAATGGTGATCCTAATCGAATGGGCCATAACCTCCTTCATTTTGTGGGAGATGAAGATCACGGATCGACCCGATTCCAGCATCCGGTCGATGATTTCAAACAGGGAATCGGATTCCTGCGGACTCAGGACAGCGGTCGGTTCGTCCAGAATCAGGATATTCGCCCCGCGGTACAGCACCTTCAGAATCTCAACCCGCTGCTGCTCTCCGACAGTGAGATCCTGTATCATCCTGGCCGGATCAACCATCAGTCCGTATTTTGAACTGAGGTCACTGATCTGGGCATGGATCTTCTTCATGTTCAGATGAAACCGCTGGGGAGTCCCCAGAATAATGTTTTCAGCCACCGTCATGTTCTTGATCAGCATAAAATGCTGATGAACCATCCCGATACCGCGCTCGATCGCCTGGCTGGGATCGGTAAACCGCACCTTCTCTCCGTTCAGAAACATCTCTCCGGCATCTGCCGGATACAATCCGGAAATCACATTCATCAACGTAGATTTCCCCGCTCCGTTTTCGCCCAGCAGGGTATGAATCTCTCCCTTATAGAGCGTAAAATCCACGTTTTCGTTGGCGATCACATCAGGGAAGATCTTGCTGATTCCCCGAAGCTCAAGAACAGGAATACTGGTTTCGTTTGCAGGTGTCATTTTGGATTCTGATCATTGAGAATAAATAAAGAGTAATACCGCTTAGTACCATAACCCTATTCATTCTGAACAGTCACAAAACAGTCACAAACGGGCCAAATTGAAACAGGTATCAAGCCAGGGGGCTACCCCGCGCAGGGTGGCGCATGGATGGCAGCCCTTTTGGAGACAGGTGGGATATCGGATCACAGGCAATTCTCTCTTGCCGGAAGCATATTTGATCAGCTGGATTTTGTCGGTTCACATTTCCGTGTCATGAGTGCGGTTTTGAAGACCGTAAATGGCATCTTACCAAATCTGGTTTTACCTCTTTTATATCTGAGTCCACTCCAATAAGCCAAAATATTGTCACCCTCGACTTGATCGGGGGTCCAGATGTATATGTTTTAACTGGATTCCTGTTTTCGCTGGAATGACGGTTGAGGGTGATTTTTGACTTTTCGGAGGGGACTCATATCTGTATTTATTGTATATTTGTTCTATTAACGTCCTTTCGATTCCTGTACTGGTTCTGTTCAATCCAAAGATTTTGGCTTGTCGAGGAACCCAAGCTGCCATGTATGCCAACGCCCCCTTTCTTTCATATTCATGTTCGACACGACCATAACGCCCAGGCCCAGGAACAAGTATCAGGTGCCATCCTGCGTCGTGTCTGAATGCGGGTCTTCTCATCGGAGGAGATCACAAAATCACGCCAGTTAAGGACCTCAAATGGGCTTTGCCTTGGCATGATAACCTTCCTTGTTTAAGAAAAATCATGTCATTTGTTTTTTGTTAGTACAAGCTTAATACGTCAACGTATTTAAGCCAGCAAGTACTTAGCCTGGTGTTAACCCCAAAAAATCATCCAGCTTCAAAATAGAATTGACTTTGTTTCTGTATCTGACTAGACTGACTAGTATCAATATAAAAAAGAGGTAATATGAGAACAATATGGAAATTACAGGACGCTAAGGCAAAATTTAGTCAGATTGTTGAAGATGCCTTAAAAATTGGTCCACAATTTGTGACTCGAAGAGGTCAAAAAGCTGTAGTCGTTGTATCAGTAGAGGAATACGAAAAATTAACTTCGAAAAAGCCAACATTAAAAGAATTTCTTTTAAAATGTCCAAAAATCGATGATGATTTCGAATTTGAAAGACAGAAAGATTATTCACGGAGTATTGAATTTTGAATTATTTATTGGATACTTGCGTAATATCGGAACTTGTAAAACCTTCTCCCAATGAAAAAGTTATTGATTGGTTAAAAAACATTCCCAATGAAAGGTTGTTTTTAAGTGTTGTAACAATAGGAGAAATACGCAAAGGATTAACAAAGCATCCAGAATCAAAAAAGAAAAATCTACTCACAAACTGGTTAAATACGCTTCTGGAAGATTATCAAACCAGAATTTACTCAATTGACCTGACTGTAGCGGAAAATTGGGGAATTATTCAGGGGAAAGCTGAAAAGGATGGCAATCAATTGGCATCCGTAGACAGTTTGATTGCCGCAGTAGCTTATACTTACAACTTGATCTTAGTAACAAGGAATGAAAGCGACTTTGTCGCAAGTAATGTCACAATATTCAATCCCTGGTCTAATAATCCGGGTTAATCGGGTAGCCGGGAGTTTTTCTCTCCCGGACAGGGTCACCGGAAGCAGTCGCCCAAAGGAACCTCCCTCTCAGGCCCTCTCAGAACCCAGCGTGAACCTATCAGACCACTGGTGGGGGCACTATGCATTTCGGTATATTATTATCCGCACAAACTCCGGACAATGGGTTATCGGTTCTTTTCGGCCAGCGATACAAAAGATGTCATTAGGGCCTATCACTGCTGGGGAGCGGATTTGTTAATCTGATTGAATGGCATATCTACCATCCGCCTGGTTGCAGCGGACTTTGGCAAGGCGCACCTGGTAAGCGACCGATTAGGTATCGATCCCCCTGTGCGACACAGTCAAGAGGCAGGAGTTTGGATTGCCTCAAGTCTTCCAGCTCTCGTAAAAGGTCTTGATTTGGAGGCTTCAATTGACCGGATAAAGCCATACAAGCCTATTTGACGTTTCATACCATCGTAATGCTGCTGTCAACGATACTGAACGAGGTTAAGAAGCAGCTCTCTGAAACCCTGATGATCCTTGAATGTTGTCCAGTCATTTGAGACAAGTTTCTTGACGACATTTTTTCAGCAGGGCTTATCGATCAGAAAGATTGCGGAGATGTCTGCTCAACTACTCATTTGGTGAGACATATTTTTGAAACTCGTCTAATTCCTGAGGATTTCCCATTACAGCCAGCAGGTCTTTTGTTGCAAAAACGTAGTCCGGATCCGGATTTGGAGAAACTTCTCTTCCGTGAATGACGCCGACAATGGAAACCCCCATTTCTTTTCTTATATTCAACGATTTTGGCGTATGTCCGATCAAGGGGCTTTTGTCTTCAACCAGAACCCAGGATAGCTCCAATAAATCAGTGGCTCTCCGCAGGTGAGACAGTATCCGATAGTCCTGATCAGCCTCTTGATCAGAATGATACACACCTTTTCTTATCTGGTTTGTGAACTGAAGGATTTTCATTGGTGGAATATTCAGATTCTGAAGCGCCTGCCGGGTCATTTCGAGACCGGCTTCAAATTCCGGCAGCACGATCTCACTGACCCCAATGTCATGAAGTGATCGCATCTGGTTTTCCTCGCCACATCGTGCGATAATATTAAAATCCGTATTCAGACTCCGGCAATGTTTTACGATGGTTTGCGTGACAATAATATCTGGTGTGGTAACCAGTATCAAGCGAGCATGAGCTATTGACGCTGCCTCCAGGACAATCGGGTGGCTGGCATCCCCGAATACAATGGGAATCTCGCTTTTCTTTAGTTTTTCTATCCTACGAAAGTCCAGTTCAATGATGATAAATGGGATGTTAAGATGTTTCAGAGCTTTTGCTATATTTTGGCCAACCCGCCCCCCACCGGTGATGACCACATGGTTGCGCAATCCGGATTCCGGTAAATTGATGGTTTGAATGGTCTCATCCTGGAAATAACGTTTCTGGAGACGGTATAGCGGTGCTGCCAACGCTGTAAGGAATGGCGTCAGTATCATGGTAATCACCGAAACTGAGAGTATCAGGGCGTACAGTTCTTGACTGATTGAATCGGTGTTTATGCCCACTCTTGCTAATACGAACGAAAACTCCCCTATTTGCGAAAGACCAAGGCCAACAGCAACCGGTATAATGTTGTAATATCCGAAGATCCGAACGAGAGCGCCAAATATCAGACTTTTTCCGACGATAATCAAAACCACGAGGAGCAACACTTCACCGATATGACCGATTAAAAACCACGGATCGATCAGCATTCCCACGGAAACGAAAAACACCAGACCAAAGATATCACGTAATGGGATGATATCGCTCAATGCTTGATGACTGTAGTCCGATTCGCTGATAACCATTCCTGCGACAAAGGCGCCAAAGGCAAACGACAGGCCTGATAAATAAGTCGCATATCCCACTCCCAAAGCGATGGCTGTTGTGGAGAGCAGAAACAGTTCCCTTGAATTCCAATTCACAACAAATCGCATGATAAGCGGTATAATTCTCGTTCCCGCTATAATCATTATCAAAATAAAAATCGCGGCCTTCAGTACCGCAAAGCCAAGGACCGGTAATCCTTTGTTTAAGTCCTGTATCAGTGGTAGTATGATCATCATCGGAATGATTGCCAGATCTTGAACAATCAGCATTCCAATCATGACCCGACTTGAAAGAGAACCTAGCAACCCCCGGTTCATCAGTGTTTTAAGAATGACCATGGTACTGGAAACAGAAATCAGAGCGCCAATCCAGACGGAAGAAGAAGAATCCCATCCCAACACCCTGCCAATCGTGTAACCATAGGCCAGGGTTAAGACCATTTGAATCGGTGTTCCAATTATAGCCACCCAGCGAACCGGTTTTAAATCGCCAAAAGAAAACTCAATCCCCAGTGCGAATAATAAGAGTGCAACACCGATTTCGGCAAGAAGTTCGATATCATGAATTTCGCTGACCGTTACACCCCCGGTATATGGCCCTACCAGGAGTCCGGCGAAAATATACCCCAGAATGAGGGGTTGTTTGAAAAACTGTGCGATTGATCCCCCAATCAATGCGGCGACGATTATAATCGCAATATCTGCGGCAATTCCCATTTTGATTATTTGACCTATTGAGCAGGTTGGATAGCTCGACCTCGTGAAGTAAACGAAATCCCTTGTTGATATTGCGTGCCGATCATAATTGATTCAATGATCGGAGGATTGAGCAGTCTATCAGAACGCCATTTTACAATGAAATTTGCGCCCGATCCGCCACTTTTATCTTTATGCGGAACAATATAACGTAATGATTCCAAAGACTTTAAAACAACTGGCTGATCAAGGTACCGTTTCAGGTTTTTTCCTTGCGTATCATAATAATCTAATTCGGTAATCGTAAGATTATGATTTGGATCGATATTTCTAACACTGAGGGTTATTGTCAGCAGAAAAGGAATTTCTCTATTTCCACTGTAAATATGTGAATACGCTGGCACATAAACGGTCTGTCCTTTTGACAGTTCATCGCTTTTTTCAGCTGCAAACAGCAAAAAGGGTGATACAAAAATGAAACACATATATATCAAAAAATTCCTTAAAATAGAGCTTTTTTTCATATTTTCCCCTGATCGAAAATAGTTTTTTGAACATTTTTTCTCAATATGAATAATCACTAAACACGAACTTAATTCCTTTGGCTGTGAAGTTCAATTTAAACCCACAATAGTTGAATGGATAACCACAGCATTAGGTTTAATCGGATTAAACCTTACTAAATATTGGTAATGAGGCGGAAACTGAGTATTAAACGATCTGCTCTGCCATTCGGTTGCCTGTAGGATAATTTCAGAAAATCCAAGGAGTAAGAAGTGTTTGACTCCCGTTTGGCAGTCAAGCCGAAAACCCATGTCACTATTGATCCTCACCAGGTTCGAGTCCTGGTGGGGGCACCATACAATTCAAAGATAGCCTTTCAGGTTTAACGCGACTTCAGAAAACTCAGACAGTATTTTTTTGTCTTCAGTGATTAGCGGCAATCTGGTTTCTTTTGCCAAAGCAACATAACTGCAATCATATGCTGATAGCGAACATTCAGCTGTCAGATTAAGAACATCTGCAGCATCAGACAGTTTTCTCGATTCAACAATCTCACATGCTTTTTTATACAATTCTCTGCTTTGGTTAACATCTATTACAGATTTCCGTAGATACAAAGCCAATACACTTAAAAATTCATAATGCCACAAATAGGGTGCAATCCAACTTGTATCTTTTTCGAGCAAGTCGGTCGCAGATTGGTTGTATTTTTCATTAGGAATAAGCAAGTATGATATGATATTCGTATCAACAACAATCATAATCGTCCCTCCTCAACCCTCTTCTTTAAATCCTCCTGTGAAGGCTCGAATCCTTTCACATCAATACTCGAACGCAACTCTTTAATTTCATCTATTAGACGGTGAGCTGATTTTTTTCTTGTCATATATTCAGAAATTCCATGAATGATCTGACTGTTTACAGACCTTCTCTCTTGCTCTGCTAACTTCTTGATGTCCTGATATAATACATCAGGAATATCTCTGATTGTGATATTCGGCATATTTCCTCCTTTTTGATTACAACTATAGCCATCTTAATGCAACTAATAGTTATATTACAGAACTGATTGTTTTTTTGTCAACGATATCCCGGTAAGATATTCGATAGCATCAAGCGAACAACGAGGCCGTGATAGTCAGGGCTTATACGGTGAAAGTGCAGGGAAACTCAATTATTCGCAAAATGCCAACACCGGTTATCGGCTTTATCTCAACTATGTGAACATAGGTTTCGACTTTCGGGAAGTTGAGTCGACCTTCAAACAGTGAAGATTAACTCTTAATAGCAATTTAAATCAGACTATTGAGAGTAAGGGCAGAAATGAAGATTTCAGTCAATACACACCCAATCCACAATAATTTTCGGGGCTCGACACAAAACATCTATCATAACAAAGTATTTAGTGAGTAATCTCGTAGAGTTCCTAATCCTCAGCGCCAGGTTCGCGTCCGGGTGGGGGCACCATTTGATACATACCTACCGAATCCTCAACTAGAATTCCACAAGAAAACGATCAGATCTAGGAGAAAAAAATCGACTTGCGGTTGTGTATTATTTGATGTATAAATATATTTAAGATTATGCGAAAACAGGTTAACCATCTGGCTTCAGGAACCATATCATGTTTGAATGGGATGAAATCAAAAACCAGAAGAATCAAGAAAAACATGGCGTTTCGTTCCAGGAAGCCAAAAAGGCTTTTCTAGATCCTGAGAGAATTATTGTCGAGGATCTTGACCACAGCAAAGATGAACAACGATACTTCTGCATAGGGAAAGTGGGTGAGGGAGTTCTGACTGTTAGATTTACTTATCGGAGTGAGACAATCAGAATAATTGGTACCGGTTATTGGAGAAAGGGGAAAAAGCGATATGAAGAAGAAAATAAAATACACAGATGAACCGATGAATCTGGGCAAAACTGTAAAAGACTTCTTGCCTTCACCTGACGAACTTGCTTCCAAGGAAGCAACAGTCAGAGTGACAATCAACCTTAATAAGGATAGTGTCGATTTTTTTAAGGAAGAGGCAAAAAGATCCGGTATCCCATATCAAAAACTGATCAGGAAAGTCGTTGATCTTTATGCAGAGCACTATGTCTAACCGGCAATCCCGCATTAAATCCTTTGCACAGTTCTGAGTGGCCTCATACAATTCAAAATGAAGGTTTCGGCTTTCGGGAAATTGAATTGAACTTCATGCACCTCAAATAAGCACCAAAAGTCATTTTAAATCAGCTGTTTTCACTTAAGCCTGGATAAGAAGATCTCCTTCAATCCACAACAAATTTTCAATCAAGCACAAAACCTTCATAAAAACAAACTACCTGGAGATTATTTCGCAGGATTCCCAATCCTCAGCGTCAGGTTTGAGTCCTGGTGGGGGCACCATAAACTCCGTCATGTTTCACCAGCTATAAATTCCGCCACAAACACCACCAAGAGCTAAATAAAATGCGAACTTAAACCAAGCTTACTGGCAGATTGATAGAGGGTTTTATCACATGTGATTAATTCTGCATTAGAAGACCAGGAGCAGGCTAGATGCAATGCGTCAAGAGTTCGCAGGCTGCTTCTTTTTGACGAAATCCATTTCTCCGCCTGGTTGAAATGGCTTGTGGATACCGATTGCACAATATATAGACCCGCTTTAATATCATCAGAAAAAGCGTTTTCGATCAGGCTTGCTTCGGCCTCAGTTAATTCATTCATCCGCACCCAACGTGCAATGGCCGATGCAAATTCCACTCTGGTAAGACGACTGATTAACACTGGTGGAGGGACTTCCAATAAAAAACGCTGAACTTCGAGACTATTGGCTTCATTTCGATAATATGGAAGGAGGGCACTTGTATCAAAGTAGAATTTGTCAGCCACGTTCATCCCTCATTTTTCGGATGAGTTTCTTGGAAGATATTTGACTTGAAGAGATTTGTTCTCTGAACCTCGTTCGATCTGCGAATCGGATGCTGATATCTTCAGTTTCTACAGCGGTTAGCTGTGCTACTGGTTTTCCTCTCCGCGTAATGACAATATTTTCACCCGCACTCACTGCATCCAGCAGACTCCCTATTTTTTCCCGGGCTTCCCGAACAGATACTGTTTTCATTTATTTCCTTCAGTTATTAGACGAACGGATATCAGATTTTTAAGCCATGATTAATATGTACACGTAAGTTGCGTACACGTCAAGCGGCATAAACCTCTGGTTGCATCAAAAACATGTGGGCATGCGATCATAACCGCTTCGAGAGGTTATTTATTCAGAAAAACGCATGCCTCCATCCTTGGAGCTCCTGGAATCCATCCCTGGCTTCCAAGGTTGTCTGAACAAACAACCTCTTTCCGCTTACAGGTACCCACACTTATTTGGTGCACCCAAACTTCTACTCTGCCAGTTAATTTGAGGTTTTTGACTTTCGGGAAATAGAATCGACCTTCAGCTATGGGACACCAACACCAAATAGCATACGAAATCAATCCGTTTCGATAAAACATAAAAACGAAGGCTTCCGTCAATTCTCAGCTCTGGACACAAATAAACAATTAAAACAGTACGTTTAAATGGATAATTTGCAGGATTCCGAATCCTCAGGGCCAGGTCCGAGTCCTGGTAGGGGCACCATGCTCAAAGATGTTCATTTTGAATGCATTTCCAATATTAAATCAAAGTGTTTATCCTGATGCTCAATTTCAGTTTTATTTTCCAATCCGCACGAAGCGATCAAAATATCTGTTGAAGGAACAGTTATGCCTCGCTCTCTGCATTTCCTTGCTAGATTTCGAGCCAGGGACCACACTTCATCTGAGATTGGAAGCATGGTGATCTCTTCTGTCAAATCATTAAGAATCTCTCTTTCCGCATCGCCCCGTGCTCCATTCCAGAGTTCAAGTAATACCATATCACACCATGCCGCTCTTCCCGCCACAAGCAATACTTTTACTTTCTCTCGAATCCTGGTATTACCTGAAACTCGAAGAGCTTCTATCCAACAGGAAGTATCTATCAAAGTGAGTGATTGCATGCTATTCCGCCCTCATCTGATCCAGCTCGGTACCATCAATAAAGTTTTCAAATGTACCCAGTTTTTTTGAAAGTGCCAAAAGACGCTGTTGTTTATTGTAACTTTTAATAGCAGCGTTAATCGCATCCTTTTTTGTTTTGGCACCTGTAAATTCAATCAGTTGTTTTAATTCCTCATTCGGTATTTCGACGGTGGTTTTCATATTACAGCACCTTTTTGTTGGATAGTTCTGATCAATTATTGCTTATTTCATGTGCAATGTTGGAATACATATTTATACCTGATAGAATATATTTTTTATGATTATAGAATCTATGTCAATAATTTATTGAATACGTATTTAATTGATTATGATTCCGATTAGCCAGGAGTTCTATTTTCCCGATTCATCCTGGGTTCAATAAATAAATGCAATCTTGAAGGTTTCGGCTTTCGGGGAATAGAGTCGACCTTCAATCATTGAAAATCGACCCATAATAGCAATCTAGACCAACATGTTACAAGGAAGTGTCGAAATGAAGGTTTTCCGTTCTCTATAAAAAAACCAATTAAAACAAAGTTTTTAGAGTGTTATTTCGCAGGATTCCCAATCCTCAGCGCCAGGTTCGAGCCCTGGTGGGGCACACTGCAATGACCAACCCCGTAGCAATCTGCGGGGTATCGACCGTCACTCAGTTCTCAACATGGAAGCTTGTCAAGCTACTGAAGGTTCCGGTGCCTGAATTGTTGATGGCACCTGGAAGTGTCAGGAAACTGCCCGCTGTCATCAAAAAAAACAGTGTGTCCAAGGTACTGCTGGGGACGGATAAAGGCATCACAAGCACTGGTTTGATCAATGGTCTATGGAGGAACTGGAAAAAAGCGGTATTGATTGTACCGTGTTTGACGGGGTGAAGCCCAACCCGACCCTGGGGAATATCGAAACAGGCCTGCAGGTGTACCTGGAAAACGACTGCGACGGAATTATCGCTTTCGGTGGCGGGTCACCCAAGGAATGTGCCAAGATGATCGGAGCCAGGGCCAGCAATCCCAAAAAATCGACCCTGAAAATGCGCGGGCAGTTCAAAATTTCCAAGGTATTGCCCCCGCTTTTCGCGGTTCCCACAACAGCCGGAACCGGATCGGATGTCGGCGGCATGGAAGAAGCGGACGAGCCCGGACTATCCGGTCCCGACCCTGATGAACCAGACCCAGTGCGAAGCGTTGCTGCAGAAGCTGGTGTCGGACCCGGTAGAGAACTCCTGAGAAGCGCAACTGTCGGGAACAGTGACTCTCTAAAAAACGACTATTCTGCATTGTTTTGCAGTATAGTCTTGACTATTTCGCAAATTAGTGCAGAATAGTCGAAAAAGGAGTTGTATGAATCGTTTGCAAAAGGCCAATTTGCTGAAAGACCTGGATAAAAAGCTGGTGTTTCTAACAGGTCCGCGGCAGGTCGGAAAAACATGGCTGGCCCAATCCATTGCCGGGGAATTTACCAGACCGGTTTACCTGAACTATGACAACCTGAAAGATCGAAAGATCATCCAGGAGCAGGCATGGCTGGACGATACAGAACTGCTGGTTCTTGATGAACTGCACAAGATGCCGGAATGGAAAAACCATGTGAAGGGTATTTTTGATACGCGGCCCCCCGGGCTCAGAATGCTGGTAACCGGCAGTGCGCGCCTGGAATCATTTCGGCAGAGCGGCGATTCGCTGGCAGGACGTTTTTTCAGACATCGGTTAATGCCCCTGTCCCCTGCGGAACTTCATCAATTGGGTGAGGATGTTGATCTCAGTCGACTCATGGAGAGAGGGGGATTTCCAGAACCGTATCTGGCTGAAGTGGATATTGACGCTGATCGGTGGCGGATGCAGTACATCGACGGGTTGATTCGCAATGACATCTTGGATTTTGAAAGAATACATGATTTCAGGGCAATTCAACTGGTATTTGAACTGCTGAGATCCAGGGTCGGCTCTCCATTATCCTATCAGTCGATCTCCGAAGATGTTGGCGTTTCCCCGAACACCGTTAAGAAGTATATTCAAATCTTTGAATCCCTTTTCATTGTTTTTCGCATCACACCGCACGCCAGAAATATTGGCCGTTCGATCCTGAAAGAACCCAAACTATACTTTTATGATACCGGCCTTGTCGACGGGGACGAGGGGGTTCGATTTGAAAACCTTGTTGCCCTTTCCCTCCTGAAGCACATATTCGGTCTGAACGACTACCACGGGAAACCGTACATGTTACACTATCTGAGGACCAAGGATGGTGCAGAGGTTGATTTCTGTATCGTAAATGGCAGCAGGCCAGAACTGATGATCGAGGTGAAAAGATCGGAATCCAGGCCAAGCCGTTCTTTGGTGAACTTCCACCGGCGTTACCAGATACCTGCCATACAGCTGGTTCTTCACCTCAGGCAGGAGCGTCGGGATGCAGAGATTGAGATCCGAAAAGGAATCAACTTTCTCAGTAATCTGATCCTGTAGTGCTGTCAGCTGTAAGGAGCGATTCCCGTTTTCATCAGTGCGCAGACCCTGATGTGAAGCCCCGTGACGATGGATCACGCCCTGGCCCCATTCAGCCTGGTGATGATCCCGGTCATGCGACTTTCCGACAGGTTGCAGAAGAGCATGGCAACGAAGATCAGGGTGCGGATAACCACAGGTTAGGGATTTGTTCATCAGTGCGTCTTCAACAACCATTACTTAAACTTTTATGTGCAATTATGTTACAGGTTTAACTATGCAAATCAGTTTTTTCTCAGAGTCAGTCCTGGAGGCTCTCTTCTAATAAATCCTGCATGAGACTGTTTTGATATTTGAGCTTATCGATCAATTCTTTGTTCGTAAGTTTTTTTAGCTCAGCACATTGCTTTTCTAATTGTTCACCAGAAAACGTACCCATTCTTCTCAACATGGCTGGTCTTACCAAAGTGCTCTGATCAATACTTTCATTCTTTGTAACTATTCACCTGTATACGCCCCAAAGGTATTGTATTTCAAGAAACGCATGAATCCTCCTGGAGCTCCTGGAAGCCATCCATGGCTTCCAAGGTTCTTGAAACACAATACCTTCGGGGCTGAGCGAAAATCGAACTGAATAGATACCATTCTTTTATAACAAAGTATTTCGGGAGGCATCTCGCAGGATTCCGAATCCGCAGCGCCAGGTTCGAGTCCTGGTGGGGCACCACTCCCCCTCTGCACATCTCCTCGATTAACGAAATACCAATTATTTTATCTTCAGGCGAAGTGACTATTCAGCACTTTTTCCGAGTTAATAGGGTCGTGACCTGTATGTGATTGAACGGATTGGGAGTGGTTAAGCATCGCCAGGATGGCGATGTGAATGACCGCCCTCAGAGGTGAGAAGCGAAGCTTGCAGCTTCGAACATGGATGCCTGTCGATAATGAGTTCAATTACATACAGGTCTCGGCCTATTAGCGATATTCAGCTGAATAGTTGCCAGGCGAAATTCAAGGTTTGAATACCTTAAGAATCAAATCACCGATTGCTTTGAAGTGTTTTTGATTGCTGGTGGATAATGGAAGATTGTTTTCCACAGCAGTAGCAGCTATTATTGCATCCCCGGCGCGAATACCTTGAGCCAGGGCATACTCTTCGATATAAACAAGAGCACGATGACCTATATTTTCAGTTAGGGGGAGGACAATGAAATTGAAATCCTTTATAAACCCTTTGGTATGCGTATGTTGAGCTTTGGATTTTGCTCCCTGGAGCAGTTCCATGTATGTCTGGATAGACAGAAACCGATTATGGGTTCTTTCAATCAGTCTGGCAGCTTTACTATTGCCTCTTTGAACCCAGATGAATATATCGGTATCAAATATCATCGAAACGGCTCCCCCTTAAATCATCCAGTTCTTCAAGAACTGTCTTCTGTTCACTCATGACAGAAGACCCAAAAAAGGGATGCATATGTACCTTTATTATTTTTGCATCAGATTTTGCGGGGATAATTATTCCTTTTGCTTTCCCACGATAAAGCACTGTGACCTGTTCGTTTCTCTCAAGTGCTTTCAATACCTCCTTCATTTTATATCTCAAGTCAAGAATCGTAGCTTTCATTTTTCCATCCTCTAAATGTATACTTATCATATACATTTAACAATGATCTGTCAAATTTGGCTCACACATGGGTGCACCAAAAACATGTGGGTATGTGATCATAACCGCTTCAAGAGGTTATTTATTCTGAAAAACGAAGCCATCCTTGGAGCTCCTGGAAGCCATCCCTGGCTTCCAAGGTTTTCTGAACAAACAACCTCTTTCCGCTTACAGGTACCCACACATATTTGGTGCACCCTCACACATTCCTGATGATCAAAAATAATTATACCTAGATTCTGCAGGTGAGTTTCAATTAATTCTCTCTACGCAAGCCATGGTTGGACTGTTATTGAACGGATTGGGAGCCGAAAAATCTCACCAGGGAGGTGAGATCGGCGACCGCCCTCG